>Ga0247841_10001172_pt1 | contig 61409 bp, 55 predicted proteins | sample LaCruzMarch2015__2_FD_192410 | JGI IMG/M metagenome (GOLD analysis project Ga0247841, IMG submission 192410) | Freshwater microbial communities from meromictic Lake La Cruz, Castile-La Mancha, Spain - LaCruzMarch2015_18m | ecosystem: Environmental > Aquatic > Freshwater > Lake | place: Spain...
TCCAGCAAGTACCGGATGCCTATATTTAGGAATCCAAACGAGATGATAGTTTATGTTATACTTACTATGCCGCGTAGATCGCACTTCCATAGCTGATTATAGGCATTGAAACTATATATAGTTGTTGCACTTACGGGCTTACTCCGGCCTGAAGACCGGAGTTTGCGCCCTGTATTTTTCTATCAAACTGTTCATGTGTGACTACTACGCATCCTTTGGCCAAAGCATATTCTATCAACCACCCATCAGCCACTCCGGCAAATTGGGCTTTGGCAGCTTCAGTAAACTGAGGTTGATCTTGAGACCAGGCCATGACCTCACGATAAGCAGCAATTACATCCTGGTCGGATGTCGAAGCAAAGAATTCGTGAAAGGTGCCTTTGGCCCACATAGCAAGATCAGCCCGCAGAAGTTCATCCTTGACGCGATCAATGCTCAGCAACTGTCCACTTTCTGCGTGAGCTACCAGCATCTGCCAGAAGGACGGCACGATGTCGAAGGCATAGTAGCGTTTCGCAGCCTCAATGAACACGTTGGCATCGAGAACGTAGGTCCGAGAGGCAGTCAAGGCGCTCCCCCAACGAGAGACTGAGCATATTTCTCAAAGGTATCTCCATACAGCCCAGTTAATTGATACGCATCGCGATAAAGAAGCCTGCTTTCTCTTGCGGCACGCACAACCGCTTCGGCGAAGCGACGGCCTATGCGCAGATTCTGAGTAGCGTAGAAGTTACCGCCTTCCTGTGCCCCGGATACATGACGCTCCTTTTCCTGATACTCGCGATAGAAATCAAGAAACTCGGCCTTCGTGATAAGATTCAAATCTATTGCCCGGCGGGCAGCGACCAATTCACTTACTTTGAAGTGGCGAGCAATAGCCTGGAACGGCTCCGGCTCTTGTTTGACGGATGGCCAAAAATCACGCATCTTGCTCTCCGGAACCAGGAACTCCGCAGCCAAGCGATTACATGCCCGTTCCGTTTCATCATCAGCAGGCTGTAGCTCCCTCAAATCGAAGACTGCACTGCTTCCGAACCATAAATGTGCAAGCTCATGGGCTAGAGTGAACATCTGGGCGGCTTTGCCGTCTGCACCGTTGACGAAAACAAGCGGAGCATACTCATCTGCAAGGACAAATCCTCGAAACTCAATTGGGTCCAGCTTTCGATGGGTATTATTTCCTACGATGCCGTTAACCACTACAAGGATGCCGATTTCCTCCATTTTGTTAATCAAGAGTCTCAATGCATCTGTCCATCTGGGCTGATCTGCCGCCCACTCCTCGGCGAATCCCAGCGTTCGCCGTATCTCGTAAGCCAGCCTTACGGGTTCTGACGACACTCTTGCCGATCGGATAAAACCCAATGGCTCGTTTCCGAGTTCGACCAGATGCTCGCGCATCCAGGCCTGGCGACGCTCCATAATCTGAACCGTCTCAAGCAAGTTTGCACTGGGCTTTTGCGGACCGCCATATCCTATTGTGCGAAAATGCGGAATGGAAAGCCTCTCATCCGGAGGTTTTGTGAGAAAGAAATATCCTAACGGCGTCGATGTAGCTCTGGCGAATGCTTCAAGCTGATGCATCGTTGGTTGACTGCTGCCGCTGATCCAATCAGAGATATTTGGAAACCTTTTTTCAAGGTTTGCTCCCTGAGACGAGCGCTCCAATGCCCAGCGAATGACCTGATCACTAATGGAAACGGTAATTCGACTCATCCAGCAATTCCTGATAAGCTCCGGTTAGAACTTCGTTTGACATCTATCAACCGCTCCTCAGATCTCATACCCCAAACCGTTCAGATTTACCCGAATCTCCGCCTCCAGCCGCGCCGATTCATGGAACTGCTCGCCTAGCTTCGCTGTAAGCTTTTGCATCTTCTCTTCAAAAGGCTCACCGTCTTCCTCCACAGCCTCGGCACCGACGTAGCGCCCAGGTGTGAGCACGTAGCCGTTCTTTCTGATCTCTTCCAGCGTAGCGCTCCTGCAAAAGCCCGCTACATCCTCGTACTGGCCAGCGTCTGCATCGCCCCGCCAGGCGTGATAGACGTCGGCGATTCTGGCGATCTCCTCGGGTGTCAGGTCCCGATGCACCCTGTCGGTCAAAACTCCCATCTTCCGGGCGTCGATAAAGAGCGTCTGGCCCCGACGATCCCTGAATCTTCCATTCTTCCGATCACGGGCTAAAAACCACAGGCAGGCCGGAATCTGGGTGGAATAGAAAAGCTGGTCGGGCAGAGCCACCATGCAGTCTACCAGATCTGCTTCAACGATGGCCCGGCGGATCTCGCCCTCGCCGGACTGATTGGAGGACATGGAGCCGTTGGCCAGGACAAAACCGGCGATGCCCGAAGGCGCTAAATGGTAAATGAAATGCTGCACCCAGGCGAAGTTGGCATTACCTGCCGGCGGGACGCCAAAACGCCAGCGCACGTCCTCGCGCAGGCGCTCTCCCCCCAGTCGCTGCTGTTGAAGGGCGGATTGGCCAGGATGTAGTCCGCCTTCAGGTCCTTGTGCAGATCCCGGTGGAAGCTGTCGGCATGCTCCGGGCCTAAATTGCCATCGATGCCCCGGATGGCCAGGTTCATCTTGGCCAGCTTCCAGGTGGTGGGATTGGACTCCTGCCCGTAGACGCTGATGTCATCCCTGCGCCCTTCATGAGCCTTCACAAATTTTTTGCTCTGAACGAACATGCCTCCAGAGCCGCAACAGGGATCAAAAACACGGCCTTTGTAGGGCGCTAGCATCTCTACTAAAATCTGAACCACGCATTGAGGTGTATAGAATTGGCCGCCTTTCCTTCCTTCGGAAGATGCAAACTGGGAAAGGAAATACTGATAGACATCGCCTAGAACATCATTTGATCGGTCCTTCCTGTCTATCATCTCAATTCCGTTGATGAGATCGATTAAATCGCCAATGCATTGAGTATCCAGAGCCGGACGGGCATAGTCCTTGGGCAGAACGCATCTAAGCGATTTGTTATCTCTTTCGATGGCAACCATGGCATCGTCTACAGCTTTTCCTATCTTTGGCTGCCTGGCGTTGGCTTTCAAGAAGGACCATCGGGCCTCTTTGGGCACCCAGAAGACGTTTTCCGATAGATACTCATCCGGATCCTCAGGATCAGCTCCTTGCTCCATTTCTTTAAGCAATTGATCGTGTCTTTCCTGAAAGGCGTCGGATATGTACTTGAGAAAAATGAGGCCTAAAACTATGTGTTTGTACTCTGCTGCATCCATATTGTTTCGCAGCTTATCGGCAGCCGACCAGAGAATGGCTTCAAAGCCCAAAGTCGTTCCTTTGCCGTTCGCTGAATTATTGCCTTTTCCTCTCGCCATGACACCCTTCCCTTAACAGTCTCTGGCTATTAGCATTTCCCACGAAATAGTTTTTGAATCGAGCTATCCAATGAAAATCCTGATCTTCCCTTATCGTTTCCACTTGACGCTATCGCCCTTGACCTTTATTATCCCGTTCTTCTCCAGTGACCTGGCCAGTTCCTCTGCCGCTCTCCTGCCGTTTATCTCCAATAGATCTCCGTTCTTCTCCATCTCAAATTCGCATCTTTCCCGGAAGGCTTCCAGATCCACCTTTCCCGGTGACGGCTCTTTCAGCTCGGAGATAAGCTTTCCCAGAAAGACAAGACGCATGTATTCCCGTTCATATTCGTCTTCAAACTCATCATCCAGCTCCTCCGCCAGTACCGCATAGAATTCATCGACAAAAACCTGGGCCCTCGCCTCAACCGTGAAGACCGTGGTCGTCCTGGCCAGCTCGCTCTCTTCCTCCAGATCCTCCCTTTCATCAAAGACGCGCAGGATAGGATCATCCAGCTTGCTGCCCACATCTTTACCGACCTCGATTTCATTTCGTTCCAGAACTGCGTCGATGAAGGACTCAGCATTGTATACATCCAGGAGATCCGCCTTTATGCCTGCAAAGGCCTTTATTTTCGCCTCTCGCTCTTCTTCGGATAAATCGGCTTTCAATATCTCAGCGAACTGCGATCTCTTTTCGTTTATCTGCGGGTCAAGCTCCAGATGAAGCCTCTCCCGCAAGTCCTCTGGTCCGGCGCCTGCCCCCAGAACCTTTCGCAGGGCATTCAGGTATCGCTCGTACCTTGCATAGTCTGTCTCTTCCAGTTTCCCTTTCAGCACATTCATGCGGCCCTCCAGGTAATGGAATAGCTCAAATCGGCTGGCGGTGAAGGTTCTGATGTCCACCTTCATACCAACTTTCTTAAGACGGTAGGCGATATCCCTGGCCTCATCCTCGTAGTATTCCCCAAGCAAGAACATGAGAAAGAAATACGCATTGCATGCTTAAGAAGGTTTTTCAATTTATCATTCAGCTCATAGTAAGTACAAATGCTAACTATGATCTAATTCATGAGCATTCATGCAAAACCTCTTTATCTCATCCGCTACAAAACTTTGCCCTCAGGCAGGGTGTCGGATGAGAGAGGTATTGCTGGAATGCCGAGATGACAGGCAGCATGTCTATCTGCCGGAGAAGTGCATCGGCTGTGGATCATGCGTTCAGATCTGCCCCAAAGGGGAGCTGGTCATCGGCTCCGTGGGCGCAGTGGCGCGCGGTCTGATTGATAAGGACTTTATCGAGAAGCGAAAAAGCGGCGCATGCGTCTTCTGTGCTCTGTGCGCCCGCGCTTGCCCAACAGGAGCGCTGGAGGTCCGCAAGGCTGGAAAAGCAGAGAAGGATGACTCCTACCTGAGCGTGGCATTGCAGACGACGAAGGTCAATGAGAAATGCATTCACTGCGGCCTGTGCGTCGAGGTCTGTCCTCAAGGCTGCATCGAGATAAAAGACCGGCGGCTGGGAGAAGACGGCAGCCTGAATATGAGCGGCAAAACCCTGATCGAACTCAATGCCTGCGTGCACTGCGGCTGGTGCGCCCAGGTTTGCCCAGTGGGTGCCATATCTTTTCAGAAGCCCTTTGCAGGTGAATTCTCAAGGGACGATAACGTCTGCCAGGCATGCCGAACCTGCGTGCAAACCTGCCCCGCCAACGCTCTCTTTAATAAGGAATGGGGGCCGGGCGAGATCGTAGAGAAGGTGACCCATCGCAAGGATGCCTGCATCTACTGCGGAGCATGTGCTCAGGCCTGCCCGGTGAGAGCTATTTCTGTTCGAAAGACAGCAATTATCCCCGAGATGAAAGGCAAAAAAGCCTTCGAGAAAAAGCTCTTTGATCCAGCTCCCTGGCCGACTCTCACCTCCTTGCTCAAAACGGACGAGGTTACTTGCCTTGGTTGCGGAAACTGTGTCATTGCGTGTCCCGTCAATGCCCGCTCCGATCCCTATCTGGCGGCAGGCCACCTCAATGAGCTGGATGACAAACCGTTGCTGGAAGTATTGAACGGCTGCGTGAAGGTTGTCGACCAAGAAGTATGCGGTTCCTGCGCTACATGCGCCATGATCTGCCCCGTGGAGGCCATCTGGCTGGAAAGAAGGGAGGTGAAGTGAAAATGGCAGCTACTATGATTATCAGAAACGGCTACGTCTTCGATCCATTAAACGAGATTAACGGGGAGATCAAAGACGTTTTCATCAAGGATGGGAAGGTCGTTGCCGATCTCTACGAAGGCGAAAAGAGGGATGCGAAAGTCATCAACGCCTCCGGCAAGACCGTCATGCCCGGTGGCGTAGACTCTCATGCTCACGTAGCAGGGGCCAAGGTGAACGCGGGCAGGCTGATGCGCCCCGAAGACCACTACAAATTCATCAGGCAGAAGACAGCCTTAACCCATTCGGGCAGCGGCTACACTATCCCCTCTGTCTACAAGCAGGGTTACGACTATGTTGCCATGGGCTACACCACCGTCTTCGAGGCCGCCATGCCGCCCCTGGAGGCCCGTCACACTCACGAGGAAATGAGGGCCACCCCAATTTTGGACATGGGCGCTTACCTGGTTTTAGGCAACAACTGGTTTGTCATGCGTTACCTGAAAGAGGGAGATATAGAGAAAGCAGCCGCCTACGTGGCCTGGATGATGAGAACTCACAAGGCCTATGGCATAAAATGCGTCAACCCAGGCGGTGTAGAGAACTGGGGCTGGGCCAAGAATGTGCACGGCCTGGACGAGCCCAACATGCACTTCGAGATCACTTCCCGGGAGATAATTCATGGCCTGGCAGAGGTGAATGAATTGCTGGGCATGCCCATGTCGCTGCATCTTCATACCAACAACCTGGGACACCCAGGAAACTGGGAGATCACCAGGGACTCATTAGCGATTCCATCCGACATCAAGCCCTGCCAAAAGACCGGGGCAAATTGGGCCGAGACGAAGATGAACTCCCATCGAGTGCAATCCGTCTACCTGGCCCACGCTCAGTTCAGCGCCTTCGGAGGCACTTCCTGGAGAGATTTCCAGTCAGGTGCAGCTGGCTTGGTGGATTACGTAAATAAATCCGACCATGTAGTAATCGACAACGGCGCTGTTCCATTTGGTCCGGCCACTGCCATGACAGGTGATGGCCCGGCCATTCATGACCTGTACATGCTCTCCGGTCAGAAGTGGTCTAATACCGATGTCGAAATGGAGTGCGGCTCTGGAGTGATACCATTCGTTTACCTGAAAAGCAGCCCCATAAGCAGCATCCAATGGGCGATGGGCCTGGAGCTATTACTGCTAATTAACGATCCATGGAAGACCATCATGACCACTGACCATCCCAATGGTGGAGTATTTACTCAATATCCACAAGTGATAACCTGGCTTATGTCAAAGAAGGCCAGAGACGACACCGCCAAAGAGTGCCACAAATGGGCTTACGACAAATCGAGCCTTGGTGGAGTAGACCGGGAGATGAGCCTTTACGAAATAGCCATTTTGACCAGGGCCAACTCTGCCCGGACCATCGGCATGTCCTGCAGAAAGGGCCATCTTGGCGCAGGAGCTGATGGTGACGTGACCGTCTATGACATCGACCCAGACAATCTGAACCTGAATGACACGGCGGCTTTGACGGCCAAGCTGGCCCGGCCCGATTACACTGTGAAAGATGGCCGGATCGTAGCCCGGCAGGGTGAGATCGTAGCTGTGCCGGAAGGCAGGAGATATTACTGCCGGCCTTATGTTGACGATGCCTTAGAAAAGGAGATGCTAATCGATGTCAAGGACTGGTTCAAGTACTACACAGTGGGCGTTGCCAACTATCCTGTGCCGGAAAAGTATCTGAAAAATCCGGTAGCCATCCCGGTCAACGCCACCGAGGCAGAGGCCCTGGTGAGGAGTTGAAGATATGGCAGAGATTCTTCTGAGATCCAAGGGCAGCATAGGAATCATGGTCGAGGCAGAGGTTATCAGGCCCAATATTTTTGCCGGAAAGAAGAAGGAGGAGATCGAGGGGCTGCTCGTCTGGCAGGGACCGGTGCAGCTTCCTTTAGGCGAGTTCTTCGATGTGGATGTGAGCGGAGCGGGATCGCCTGAGGAGACAAACATCCTCATCGAGGGGGATGTCTCCCGGATCAAGCGCATCGGCCAGGGCATGAAGGCGGGCAGGATAGAGATTCACGGCTGTGCGGGCATGCACCTTGGTGCGGAGATGGCGGGAGGCAGCATCTTCGTGCAGGGCGATGCCGGGTCCTTCGCAGGCATGGAGATGTTGGGCGGACTGCTGCACATTGCCGGAAGCGCTGGAGATCACGTCGGCTCTGCCTACCGGGGAAGCTGGCGAGGCATGACCGGCGGGCAGATTACAGTTGACGGCAGCGCCAGAAGCCAGCTGGGCGGAGGGCTGGCCGGAGGGCTGATAGTAGTCGCCGGCAATGTGGAGAACTTCTGCGGCATTCGGCAGAGCGGAGGGCTCATCTTGGTGAAGGGCTCGACCGTGCGCGGCACCGGGGCGGAGATGAATGGAGGCACTATTGCCGTCTGCGGTGCGATCAGGCAGTTTTCCCCCGGCTTTATAGAAACCGGTCGGGAAGAAAATGTGTTGCTGGGAGACATGCAGCTTGAGGGATGGTATGCAAAGTTTACAGGAGACTATGCCCTCGGCAAAAATCCCAAAGGCTCGCTCTACTGCAGGGAGGAATAGAGATGCAGGCAATGCTCAATACCGGAAGCACCATTGAGGAGGGCAGGCTGGCCAAAGGGGGAAGCAAGCTCACCGAGGAGTACACCCAGGAATGCGCCGTTTGCGAGATTAATCCAGAGGATTTTCAGGCTTTGGGGTCGCCGCAAAGGGTATTGATATCCACCAGGGACGGCCGGCATGCCGTAGCGGTTTATGCCTATGCGGCGGACTCTGTCGAACCGGGTCAGATCTTCATGCCCCGGGCAATTTGGGCCAATGTGGTGGTGGACCCGGAGACATTCTCCACCGGCTCGCCCCTCTACAAAGGCTCTTCTGTGCGGGTAGAGGCCACGCTTGAAGATGTATTGAATGCCGAAGATCTGGTTTTAAAGCTCTACGTGAGGGGAGGTAGATGATGGCCTCCAAGAACATCGTCTGTCCAGTCTGCGGGGCCTCCTGCGACGACATCCAGGTGGAGCTTTCCTGCGATAAAATTAATGTAAAGAATGCTTGCAAGATGGGCAATGCCAAGTTCCAGGAGATCGTAAGCAGCCACAGAATCAGCCGGCCGCTCCTTCGGGAGAAGGGAATAGTCCGGCCTGCCCCATGGGAGGAAGCCATCGAGAAGACGGCGGTGATCCTGGCGACAGCCAAACGCCCATTGATCTTCATGGGCAGCGAGACCTCCTGCGAGGCTATGGAGGTGGGCCTGCATCTGGGGGAGTTCTTGGGCGCGGTCGTTGATTCCAACTCCACAGTCTGCCACGGACCCACAGCTATGGGCATCCAGGAGGCAGGGAGGGTGGGAGCCACCGCCGGCCAGAGCAAATCACGAGCCGATCTGGCCATCTATTGGGGCTCCAATCCCCTGGAGTCCATGCCCAGGCATATGTCCCGCTATGCCGTCTACCCGCGAGGCTATTGGACGCGGCGGGGCCGGTTCGATCGTACTGTGATCACCGTTGATCCGAGAAAGAGCATCACTGCCGAGAATTCCGATCTGCACATCCAGCTTCGTCCCAATACCGATTATGAGCTCCTGTCTTCTCTGCTTACTCTCTTGCACGGCAAGAGGCCTCATCCTTCTGTGGAAGAGGTCACAGGCGTTTCCATCTCCCAGATGGAGGAGATGCTCGCCATGATGAAAGGTTGCAACTTCGGATCCATCTATGTGGGATTAGGTATCGCCTCATCCTACGGGAAGCACCGAAATGCTGAAGCAGCATTCAATCTGGTCAAAGAGCTGAACAATCATACAAAGTTCGTGATCGGTGCTCTGCGCGGCCACTGCAATGTGGCCGGATTCAACCAGATCGCCTCCTACCTCTATGGCTATCCATTCGGCCTGGACTTCGCTCGCGGTTATCCCCGCTACAACCCTGGAGAATATACTGCGGTAGACCTGCTGCGGGAGAAGGACGTGGATGCCGCGTTGATCGTTTCTGCCGATCCGGTCTCGCACTTTCCGGCATCCTGCGCCGAGTATCTGGCGGAGATACCCGTGGCCTGTATCGATATCGCACCCTGTCCTACTACTATCATAGCAGATGTGGTCTTGCCGGGAGTGATCGACGCCATGGAGTGCGATGGGACGTTCTATCGCTTGGATGATGTTCCCATCTACTTCCAGCCTTTCACAGGATCGCCCTTCCCCTTCACAAAGAGCAATGAGGATACTATGAAGCAGATCTTCGCGAGAGTGAAAAGCTTGAAGGGTGGATAGTTGGGGCATGCAGCCGGTAGCGCGCCATTAATTAAGATCGCCCCTGCCCGGACTCCTGCGGGCCAAAGCGCCCGCGCCCCCCGCTAGCGGGCCCGGGGCCGCGTGCCAAGAGGCTGCCCAGGGCCGGCCGCCGCCCACGCGTGCCAGCGCCTGATCAAGCCTGGATGCGATTATTTTTTCACATCCGACAAAAAAGGTTTTGTGCGTCCTTTGTGAGCTTCGTGATAGATGTTTTTTATCCTCCGCACCCCTCACCGGATTCGTACGCCTCCCGGAGCTGATCGGCCACGCTCTCCGAAAGCCGCTGCCCGGCCACGACAAAGAAGATCTCGGCAAAATCGGGATGAAGGCAGCCGGTACTCTCCGTTCCTTCTATTACCAGGTCGGCCAGATAGCGCATATCCTCGACAGACAACTTTTTCAAGCGCTGCTCGAACTCCTGCACGCTCCTGGAGTGGTGATTGGCCACCGGGGGCAGAATGTTCAGGTACTCAATCTCAATCCCCTTCTTCTGCAGCACTTCCAGCTCCGGAACAAGCTTCATTAGAATTTGCAGGTCCCTCTCATTCAGATCTCGAGCCATGCTGGCAAATAGCGCTCTGCCAAAATATAGCGTTATCCGACAGATCGAGCCATCCAGTCCAGGTAGGGCTGATGGCCAGCGACGACCGGCAGAGCGATGATCTCGGGAACGGCGTAGCTGTGCAGCTCAAGGATCCTCTTCTGGAGCGACTCAAATTGGCTCATCGCCGTCTTGATGATCAGGAGCGCCTCATCATCGCAGCTCTGCTTGCCCTCCCAGATGCAGCATGAGCGCTACCTGCGAGATATTCACGCAGGCGGCCAGCCGCTCCTCTACCAGCGCCCTGGCGATCGCCTCAGCCTGGCCCGGGCCGGCGGCGCAAAATACTACTACTAATTCATCTTCCTGCGGGCTCACGTCCTTCCCACCCAGCGCTCGCCCTTCTCTCCGAGCTCCTTCTTCCAGAGTGGCGCTCTTTTTTTCAGCTCCTCAATTATGTATCTGCAACCGGAGAACGCCTCCTCCCTGTGTGCTGCCGAGCAGACGATGGCCACGATGCTCTCGCCAACAGCCAGCGTCCCCGTCCGGTGCACGACCTCTGCCGCCATAAGGTGGAAGCGGCTCATGGCTTCGTCCCGAATGGCTTCCAATTCCACCAGCGCCGCCTCCCGGAAGGCCTCCACCTCCATTCTCTCCATGCCGTCGTCCCTGACGATGCCCAGGAATGTGACAATAGCGCCTGCATCCTTGCTCCTGGCCCTTTTTATCATCTCATCTAAGGAGAAGTCCTCTTCGGTGATCTTAATCAAGAGCTTCAGCCTCCTGCCAGGGGCGGGAAGATGGCCAGCTCGTCACCCTCTTGCAGCGGTCTGGACAGATCCAGGATGGGATCGATCCTCTTTCGGTTGACCATGAGCAAAACATAATCGCGTAGCTCCCCAGAATCGTCAAAGGCCGCCTCTTTGAATCTGGGGCTGACCTGGGCCAGTTCTTCCAGCAACTCTTTTACCGTAGCCGCCTCTTTTATCTCCAGCTCCCGCTCTTTTCCCAGGATCTCCCGGAAGCCGGCAAATGCCAGAACTTTCACCAACATTATTTCTTCCACATATCGCTGTAGCTGGCGGGAGCCGGCCCGGAATCGGCCTTGCCTTTCAGGCCGCCCTTCTTCAAGGACTTCTTGATCTTCTCATTCTCATTTTCCCGCAGCCGGGCGATCTCTTCCTCGGAGTCTATTCCCATGACGAAGGTGCCGTGACAGGGTTTAACGTATGTGAAGAGCATCTCTTTTCCCCGCACGCCCATGGCCACGGGCGGCACGCCGATGATGTAATAATCCTTGAAGATCTTGTAGCCGGGATCGACGTAGTAGACCTCCTCAGAGTTCTTCTCGATGTACTCGCGAGCTTCCTTGAAGGAGGTGCGCTCCAGGTGCAGCTTGTACTTCATCTGCTCGATACAGCTCATATAGCCACCTTATCGATCTTGTTCTTGAGGGGATTGGGATTGTGGGTGGCCTTGGCCACGATCTTCTCCGCAGGATAGTCGATGCTCTCCCCCAGAGCCTCGGCATTCTTGCCGAATACTACTGCATAAAGCCTGGCCTTGGAGATGGCACTGAATGTGGCCCCGTAGATCATGCCGGCATCGCTGTGCATGAAGGCGAAACATATGTCAAAGTCGACCTTCTTTTCCACTACGTCACCAATCAGCTCGTCCAGATCGACCGTCTTTTGCACATAATAGCTCTCCGGGTCGGCTACCTTGAGCAGCTTGACGGCTGCATCCGTACCGGCCACAGTCACATCCCAGCCTGATTTTTTCAGCTTATGGGTGAGATAGATTACCATGCTCATCTGCACCGGCACTTCCGGACAGCCCATCACCAACAGCGCCTTTTTGCCTTCACTCATATCTTCCATCTCTTGGCTATGATTACAATTATTCCTATTAATACTAACCATCAATGTTCACTTTCCGAGCAGTCCCAGCAAGCCGAATTGCGCTCACAGGCCATCTCGTCCAGGCAGCCATTCAGGCCATCCCAGAGCAAGAGACGGTTCTCCAGAAGCTTGCCGGAGCCTGTAACATACTTCACGGCTTCCGTCACCTGAATGGAGCCGATCACACCGCAGGTGCAGCCCAAGGCGGGGAAGATTGATGCCGGAGGGGCTCGGGGGAATATGCAACGCAGGCAGGCCGTTTTTCCGGGAATGATGGTGGTAGCCTGGCCCTGGTAGCCGCTGATAGCCCCGTGAAAGAGAGGGATTTTTCTCTGTAGGGCTGCCCGGTTCAAGAGGTATCGAACCAGGAAGTTGTCCATGGCATCCATGATCAGGTGGGAGCCTTGCAGGAGCGGGAGGATGTTGTCCTCGGAGATGGTCTCCACCAGCGCCTCCACCTCGATCTCCGGGTTTATGCCGCTTAAGGTCTCATAAGCCGACTGGGACTTGGGCCGGCCCACGTCGGCGTTGGTATGCAGTATCTGCCGGTTGAGGTTGGAGAGCTCGACAAAGTCGCAGTCCACGATGCGAATTTTGCCGAAGCCTGCTGCTGCCATGTAGATGGAGACGGCGGAGCCCAGGCCGCCCGCTCCTGCTATGAAGACTCTCGTCCTCTTTAGCATCTCCTGGCCTTCCTCACCGAAGAGGCGGATCTGGCGGGAATATCTCTTTTTCTCGGCATCACTTAGCATGACAATCCTCAACCACAGATCATTTCAAGTAGCCTTCTTTCTAACCGCCGTGCACAAACCGCACGATCTTCAGCTCGTCGTCCGAGCCCGCAGTCTCTTCTTCTGAGACAATCCTGCCGTTCTTAGCCACGATGACCTCAACGGGATTTATGCCGAGCTGCTTGAGGATGTCTTCGATGCGGGCACCATTTTCGGCGATCTCTCTTTTGCTGCCATCCGGCAAGGCAATCAACATTTTATCTCCTTCAAGTAAATGATCTTTGCCTGTAACGGCTTACAGGGCGGTTCTGGTGCAAAATACTTATGGTGGCCCGGACGAGCGCGCCTCTGCGGCCAGCGCCGCGGACGTGCACGTGGGCACGTACATGCTGAATATTTCAGTTCACGATTGTGAATGATTCACTAGAGGCGAATTTGCTATTTAAGTCTTGGGGGTGGGGAAAGGGTGATGTATGGTTTTTGGAGCCTGGCAAGCAGCAGCACTATTGGAGTGAACCCCTCCGAGTAGAGCACCAAGATCACTGGACTGAATCCAGGTTTGGGCTTCGCCAGCCAAGCTGGCCGGGAAGATCGCCGCATGCGTGGTAGATGAGGTGCCCACATGCCTTTTTTTAATCCCTGTCTCTACTTCCCCCAGGCCCTCTCCACCAATTCCCAGCCACGATCTCGGGCGTAGCTCTGCAGAACCTCCTGCACCAGACCCATGAACTGCTCCTGGGTGTAGCTTAATTGGGAGGCCAGCCTCTCCACCAGCGGCTCGACGTTCTTCACCTCATCGCTCTTGATGCTCCTTAAGACCACGGCAGCCAGCGCCATGAGCCGCAGGCCTTCTTGCATCTTATCCTGCTGCACAGCTATTGCTCCGAGCTGGAAGAAGGCTCCCGCCTCGCCGGGTTTGTCGGCCAGCTCTTGATTGATCTGCAAAGCAGCCTTGAAGCTTTCCATCGCCTTTTCTTTCTCCCCGGCCTGAGAATGGATCATGCCAAGGCTGTGCAGAATGGCGGCTTCGCCGGCCCGATCGCCCATCTCCTGAAAAAGCGGCAGGACCTCTGCAAACTCTGCACCTGCCGGCTGGAAGTCGCCCTTCTCCAGATCGAGGCTGGCCAGGTTAAAGAGGGCAAAAGCAGCGCCCATCCCGTCTCCGGCATTCCTTAGCAGCTCCATTGATCTCACGAGCCTGGGACGCGCACCGTCATAATCACACCGGCTCATATCCAGGCGGGCCATCTCCTGCAAAGCCGCAGCCTCGCCCTTCATATCTCTCAGGCTCTTCATGATCTCTACAATCTTCTGCAGCTTTTCAAAAGCCGCCTCATTCTCGCCTTTCATCATGTCAATGGCGGACAGGCTACTCAAGCCGGCAGCCTCACCGGAAAGGTCGCCTACTGCATGAAATGCCTCCGCAGCCTTTAGCAGGCTCTCTTTTGCCAGGTCATATTTTTCCTGGCGCATGAGAGCTGTGCCCAGACCATGATAAGCGGCGGCGTCCGGAACGATCTGCAAGGCCCGTCCGTACCACTCTGCCGCTTTTCTGTATTCGCCCTGATCCAGGTAGGCTCGGGCGATCCAGGCAACGGGCCCTGACGATTGCAGGTCCAGATCCAGAAGCTCCTGGTTAAGCCTTATCAGCAGAGAGTAGTAGCCGCGCTTCTGCAGATAGCCGCTGATGCGGGCCGTCACTGCAAAGGCATCTTCCAGATCCTGGGCCGCCAGATAGTGCCCGCGTGCTTCCAGCAAGACGTCTAACCGGGAGAGCCCCAGCACGAAGCTGCGTCCGGCCTTTGCCAGGCCGCTCAGAAAATCGCCGGCCGCCTTTTGCGCGGTGCGTTGCTCCTCCGAACTTAAGGCCGCCAGGAGGGAGGCGCGAAGAAATGAGGGCACAGCCCACAGCGTTCCGGCTTCATAGGCTAAAGAGAGATCCTGCCACTCGCGAGCATTGGCGGTGGCCTCCTCTTCTGTTACGCCGGAAACGGCTGCCAGGCCGGCCGGGCTTATGGCCACGGCGTAGACCGCAGCCTGAGAGAGGGCATGGCTGGAGACAGAGCCCAGGCGCGTTGTGAGCTTTGCCAGCGGGTCTTCGTCGGCAGCGAGATCTCCCAGGCTCAAGGCCTTGCCCGTTTGGGCCAGGCGAGCCGGATGGCCCGAAGCGGCAAGGTGATGCAAAGCAAGCCCGGCATAAGATATCTCGCCCTTTCGATAGCGATCAGCCAGAGCCTCGTCCCGGAGAAGATATCTAATGAATGCTGCCCGGCCAAGCCCCTCCAGCTTCCACTGCCAGGCGCGGGCGGGCAGGCTCAGGGCATCGGCGGGCATTGCCTCGCAGGTGATGATGACGCGCCCCGTAGTCATGCCTTTTAGCATCAGCAGGTAGAACTCGGCCAGATCCATGTCGGAAATTTTGCCGGTCTTGCCGTCCAGTTCCAGGCCGTCCCAAATCATCAGAATGCGAGAGGTTTTCAGAACTTCCATCAGGATCGTCAGCCGCTCTCTGACGGATCGCCTCGGGTCTTTGAGGCTTTTTGCCACTACCTCCTCACCCAATCCGCCCAAATGACCGACTGCCGCCTCCAGGAGCCGGACGGAGCTTATGCGGTTATGTGACGAGCTGTAAATGGGCAGAACGCTGTAGCCGGCGGGCGCCAGCAGGCGGGCGAGATGGGCAGCAAGCGCGCTCTTGCCCACGCCATTTTGGCCGGTGATGATCAGAGTCTGCACACCACCCTCCCGCAGGGCGGGAACGAGCCGCTGCAAATCCCGTCTCCGGTCCACAAAGCACTCCGCCCGGCCTTCTGTCAGGCCCGGCAAGGCGGGCAGCTCCGGGGCGAGGGGGGCTGGCGCAGCAGATCTCTTTTGGGTGTCGAAGATTCCCGGCAGATCATAGATCGAGTACAGCGCAGGAACTGAAACGGGAACCGGAGCAGGAGCTGCAGAGACCTCCCGGCGCACGGATAGCAGCGCTTCATCCATTGATTGACCCGCGGCCAGGGACTGGTAGAGGGGCCTGGTGGCAGCAGTGGGTGCATTCCAGGCCACGGCCAGAGGAATGCTCTCTGCCAGCCTCTGGCAGAGCAGATGTAGAGCTGAGGGGGGCTCGCTCTGCCGACCGCTCAGGATGATGCCCACAAGGCCACAGTCCTTCAGGGCAAAAGCCAGCTCCTCAGCCGACCGTAGATCTGCCCGGCCCGCCGGGCCCGGCATTGAGAAAACCGCACATCCACCGGACACTTTTCCCTGGCCCGCCATCTGCACCAGATGGGGGCGGAAGGACTCTGCCAAGCACTTCATCTCCTCCCAGGTGCCACTCTCGCAGATAGCAAGAGTCATGTCCAGGCCCTCCGCCGCTTCAAGGATCGACTGCTCTTCTTCTTCAAAGTCAAACGGCTCGGCGGCCAGAAAAAGTACGCGCAGCGGCCCCGGCGTCAGAGAGGTCGAGCAGGCAATAAGCCTGTCCGCGGCCCGAGGCATGCGAATGATGCTGCCCCCGTCACTATCGCCCGGCTGCCCGGAAAGATGGAGCAGCTCCCAGGGAAGTTGCAGAACCTCCGGGATTTGCGAGGCAATCGTCAGCCTTGCTCCCGGCAAGACCAAGGCTGCAAAATCCTGCCCGCCTGGCTCCAGGAAGAGATGAAATAACCCGTCACGAAGGATGGGCAGATAGCTTTTCGCTCCAGTCTGTCCAACGCCCTGCAGATGAGAGAAGTACATAGATGCCATCTCTTGAACCTGCTGAGTCTGAACTGGGTTAAGCGTTCTCTCTGCCACGACATTGCCCTCGATCAGGATTTTATAGGCAAAGGTCCTGGCGGCAGCAGTTCCCGCCTCCGAGACAGTGATTGTGATATTTTGCATCTTTGCTCAACCTCTTATTATCACACTATTCCAAGGCCGTCCGGGCCTTTTGCTCGCAATAGTCCCTGGGCTCCAGATGCACCACCACATCCCTGACCCCTGGGATCTTGCTCTTTATCATGCTCGCCACATCCTCGCCCACTTTATGAGCTGCATCTATGGAAAGCGACGAGTCCACACCAATATGCAGATCCACAAAAATCTCCCCGGCCATGCCGCGTGTGCGAACACGGTGACAGGTACAGACGCCCTCTACCGATTTTGCCAGATCGACTATCAAGCTCTCTTCGACCAGAGCCTTGTCCAGCAATACCTTGGAGCTGTCTTTTACAATCTCGATACCAGTTAAAAGGATCAGGCCGCAGATGAGCAGGGCAATGACCGGATCGGCCAGAGGATAACCCATCTTGACGACGAATAGTCCCAGTATGACGCCAACGGACGCAAAAACGTCGCTTCGCGTATGCATAGAATCGGCCACCAGGATGCTGCTCTTCAGCCTTTTGCCCAGGATATATTCGTAAGCCGAGACGCCGATATTGATGAGCAGGGTTATGCCCATAACTGCGAACGATAGCTCAGTTATCTGGGGAGTGGACTGGCTTTGCAGGCGATTTACGGCCGCCAGTACCAGTTGCATAGAGCTGGCGAATAGCAGCACGGCTATCCCCAGAGAGGCAAAGGTTTCAAACTTGGCATGGCCGTAGGGATATTCCTTATTGGGAGGGCGGGCCGCCAGGGAGATGCCCACCAGACCGATGATGTTGGAGGTGCTGTCGAAGAGGGAATGCAGGCCGTCTGCGTTCATGGAGAGAGAATTGGTGAGAAGGCCATAGCCTCCCTTGGCAAGGGCAGTGGCTATGTTAATTACGAATATTATTATCAGTATGCGCCGAACCGCCTCATAGTAGGCCATCATGATAGATATGCTGGGAAGCAATAAATAATTATTTGACCGGGCAGCAGACCGTCTTTCCTCGCGCCCGGAGCTAAATCACCGTTATCACCGTGGGCAGGCCCAGGCCCTGCAGATCCCCCTCTACCAACACCCTGCGGTTGCCTTCCCTGTCCACGAGGGTCAAATTCTGCAGATGCCACTCGCCTGTTTCATTGCTCAGGGGAAGAATCATGGTTGCGTTGTAATATCCGTCCTTTGCCGTCCCTGAGGTCCGGTTTTGGGATGTGAAGAGTGCGGCAGCTTCTTCTCCCAGAGGGCCGGAAAATGCCACCTCTGCTGCCCAAACGCCCTGGTCGTCGATGAGGTGAGCTGTCAGATTGACGAGCGGGACCGAGGCGGCAAAGAGCTGCTGCGGCTGGAAAGCGAAGCCCGCAACGTTCGGCGGTTGATCGTCTGCAAAGGGGCCAACGGCCCCGCTTTGGGGCGGGGTCAGGGGATCGGCTGCGCCGGCTGAGGAAAAGGATTCGCTGCTGCTTCCAATCTTTATGGTCTTCTCAATGGAAAAGGAGCCCACCAGGTCCTCCACGCTCTTGCCGTAAGCAGAGGCAGGGGATGCGGCGGCGAGCAGGATGAGAAGGGCTAGAGCTAGAATTCGAATATGCAAACGGCGTTCACCTTCAGCGCAGTTGGCCGGGGGAGACAAATATCTTTTCCCTGGCTGAACTAACAAGCTGGCCGGAAAATCCTAATTACCAGCAGATTCGATTAATCAGTCATGATCGCATCCGGTGACCAGTTCATTGCCGGCCGCTCCGGCGGGGTGGTGGGTGCCGTCGTCCCCTGGCGTGGCACTTTTGCGGGCGTAGCTCCTGCGCACATCTTTCACGTCGCAGGCACGCACAACCTGCGCGTGGGCGGTCTGGCATGCAAGGTGACTTACATGCCCAGCGACGCCGATCTGGCCTTCTTTCCTATACTGGGAGCCTGCCGGCCCACTGATCTGGGAAAGCCGCGTCTCGGCGCGGCCGAGCTGAAAAATTCTCAACGCAGCATGCGCTGCCGCATCTCCGACACCTCCTGGTCCATTGCCTATGTCGTGCTGCCTTTGGGCAATCTGCCGGGACCAGGGGACAGCGGCAGCCCCCTGATTCAGGATGGAAAAGTGGTTGGACTTCTGCTCTCGCTAAATATGCACACCTGCAAGGGGATCGCCATATCGGCGGAGATGATAACGCGGGAAATTAGGGTCTAATTCCAAATTACTGTGCGTCCTCTCATCATCTCTTGTCCATCATTTTATCAATGAGTAACACCAGTACTATTATTCATGTCAATAAAGAGCGGTATTCTAAAGGTCATGGGTGGCGAACATGTAGCCGCCCTGGCCACAATACAGGAAGGCAAGCCTGCCGTGAGGTTTTTAGCAATGGTCGGGATGGACGATCTAACCCTGATTGGAGCCACCATGAAAAGCTCGCGCAAGGTGGCGCAGATCAAGAAGAACCCGGCTGTAGCTCTCACCATCTGGTCCGGCAAGAATTATACCGATCCGTTTGTGATGATTCAAGGAGAGGCCAGCGTCCATGACGATCTGGAGACGAAAAAGAAGTTTTGGGACAAAAAGCTTGAGCCCTATTTCCAGAAACCGGAGAATCCAGAATATGTTGTTCTCAAATTCGTCCCCCAGAGAATCGAGTATTATCATGATATGAACATGGAGGTCTGGGAAAAATAAATAGAGAAGAAAAGACCCTCCCCTGAGGGGGATCTGATCTTCAAGACGGGCTGTAGCTTATCCGGTAGATGACGCTGTTAAGATCATCGGATACCAGCATTGATCCGTCTTTTAGAGTCTGCATATCAACTGGTCTACCCCAGGCAGTTCCATTTTGCAGCCAGCCTTCTGCAAATATCTCATGGCCGACGGCCGTATTGTTCTGCACACGAACCATGGCCAGGCGGTAGCCGATGGGTGCATCCCGGTCCCAGGAGCCATGCTCGGCAATGAATATCCGGCCCCGGTACACCTCAGGGAACTGGGTGCCTGTGTAAAACCTCATTCCCAAAGGCGCAACATGCGGCCCCATCATCCAGGCGGGAGGAACCATTGTGTTGCAGGTGTAATTCTTATCTGAGCCCAGGTCCGGGTCCGGAATGCTGCCTGAGTGGCAAACGGGGAAGCCGAAGTTCAGGCCCTGCACCGGCGCATGGTTCAGTTCGTCTGAGGGCACATCATTGCCCAGCTCATCTCTGCCGTTGTCGGTAAACCATAGCTCTCCGGTTGCCGGGTCCCAGTCAAAGCCCACTGAGTTTCTAACGCCCCTGGCAAAGATCTCCATATCGCTTCCATCCGGGTTCATGCGCACTATGGTGGCATTTTGCTCATCATCATGCTGGCAGACATTGCAGTTTGCCCCCATGGCCACGTAGAGCTTGCCGTCCGGGCCGAAGCCGATGTAGCGCCAGCCGTGCATGATGTACTGGGGCAGCACTTTGATTATGACCGGCTCTTTCGGGCTGGCCAGTTGGGCCTCGATATCATCGAATCTGATAATGCGGTTGATCTCCGCCACGTAAAGAGATCCATCCTTGAAGGCCACGCCATTGGGATTGTTCAGGCCTTCTGCAATGACGGAAATCTCGCTTGCCTCAGCGTGGTTGTTATTATTCTTATCCACAATGGCATAAAGAGCAGAGCCATTGGGAGCGTCAAGGGTCTCAAATGGGCGGCGCGTGCCCACGAAGAGCGTTCCATCGGGGCTTAAGGCCATTGATCTGGCGTAAGTCAGATTCCCGGCGTAGATCTCGATCTTAAAGCCAGATGGAAGCTTGATCAGTTCTAAAGGGAGCGATTCAGTTGTATTTTTAACTCCAGCCTGCTGCACTACCAGCTTTGCATCCTCCATAATTGTGATCTCGGCGGACCTGCTGCCGGCAATGATGCAGTAGGCAGTAGCTTTGAGAACGTCGCCCTTGCTGGCATTCAGGGAATAGTTGTAGCTAAATGTAGACGACGTGGGCTGGCTTGTGTATTCTTTAGTTAAGACTTGCTCACCGTTTTGCTGGACGGCAATCTTGTAGACATAATGGCTGGTGGGATCTGAGACCTGATGGGTCGTTGTTACCTTTAAGCTCTGATTCTGGCTGTCATAGGCGAGACTTACCCGGGCAGGTGGATGAGCAGCAGCGGGCAATGCCAGCATGATAAGCAGCATCATTGCCGCAAGCGCTTTAATGGTCCTGAAAGGCGAAGCCTTTGTACTTATCGTTTTTTTATCCTTGTGCAACATGCAAAGAACACCTCTTTGACACTGAGAAATAATTGCTGTTAATTTGGCCGGATATTATAAAAGGTTTGGCAGAAATTCAAGCATAAACAAATTATTTATCCCAACGGATCAAATCTCTCTTGATGGACTCCTATAAATTTGAACCCGAATCCTGGATTAACGATATCCGGCCCATGTACCGGGGAGCCGATCCGGCCCATGATTTCTCGCACATCTTGCGAGTTTACAAAAATGCCCGGATCATTGGCCGGGAAGAAGACGCAGATATGCAGGTGCTGCTGCTATCCGCGCTGCTGCATGATGTGGGATCGAAAAAAAAGCACATAACGTTGCAGGGCGAGTCTGAGGGCCTGGGCCGAAAGACGGTGGAGGCTTTCCTGGAGTCCATCGGGCTGGAAGAGGGGGCAAGAAAGAAGGTGCTCTATGCCGTCGATGTGCACCGCTTTTCCGGAAAAATTGTTCCGGTTACTCTGGAGGCCAGGATACTTCAGGATGCCGACCGGCTGGATGCCATTGGAGCCATTGGAATTGCCCGGGTCTTTCTCACGGGGGGAGCACTTGGAAGAGAGCTTTATCATCCCGATGATCCCTTCTGTCGGGCCAGAGAGCCGGATGACGGAAAATGGAATCTGGATCATTTTTACAAGAAGCTCCTCAAGCTACAAGCAGGCATGCACACGGAGAGCGGAAAAAAGCTTGCCGTCGGTAGAACAGCGGTTTTAAGAAGATACCTCCTGGACCTGAAAGAGGAGATCGGAAGCATGAGATAGAAATAGGAAAAAAAAGAAATGAGCTTAAATCTTAGGCAAGATAAGCTATCAGGAAAAGGTGGAATAAATGGAGTACGTTTTGCATCCGCGCTCAGAGATCGATGCCAGGATAAAGAGGCTGCAAGACCGGATGGGCGAACTGACCGGTGCCATATTGTTTGAATCCACTGATCTCGGCTATTTCTCAGGCACAGCTCAGGAAGGTCTGATCTACATTCCCAGGGACGGGCTGCCAACCCTCATGATAAAAAAGAGCCTGGAGAGGGCCAGACAGGAATCGCCTCTCCCCGTGCAGCCACAAAAAAGCCAGAAGTCCCTCAAAACAGATCTGGATCTGCCCGCCGACGCCAAAATCGGTCTTGAGCTGGATGTGCTTCCTTACAATAATTATGCCCGGCTGACAAAGGCTTTGGGTGAGGATGTCCAATTTTCCGATATCTCTCTGAATATCAAGCACATTCGCTCTGTGAAGTCCGATTTTGAGATCCGGCTCATCCGCCAGGCGGCCCGGATTTTGGATGAGGGAATCGCATGCGTCGCGGACCACCTTAAAGAGGGCATGCGGGAGATAGATCTGGCTGTAACGGTGGAGAGCACCATGAGGCTCCTGGGCCATCAGGGCAAGGTGGCATTCAGGCGGTTTAATCAGGCTCTTCCCATGGGCCACCTCATGGCTGGCCCAGGTGCCGCAATACCAAGCAGCGTATCCTCTCCTACAGGCGGAAAGGGCATGTCAATTTTCTTTGCCCAGGGGCCGGGATTTGCCAGGATAAGGCGCAATGAGCCTGTGCTGGTGGACTATGCCGGATGCTACAACGGCTACATCGCCGATGAGACGCGCATATTCTCCTTAGGAAAGCTGCCGTCAAAATTGGATGATGCGCACCAGGCCGCCCTGCAAATCGAAGAGGCCATAGCCGGGCAGCTTTCGCCCGGCAAGTTGAGCCGCGAGATTTGGAGCCTCTCAGAGACGGAAGGCGCGAGAATGGGCTATCAGGATTTCCTGGGAGGCCCGCCGGAGAGCAAAGCAGGATTTGTGGGACACGGGGTAGGGCTGCAGATTGATGAGTATCCGGTGATTGGTCCCGTGGACCATGAAATTGTGGAGAACATGACCATTGCCGTAGAGCCGAAGATGATCTATTCAGGGGAAGGCGTGGTGGGAATTGAGGACACATTCCTCGTCGGATCCAATGGGCCGGAGAGGCTGACCCTTCTTCCCAGGGAGATCTGGCGGGTGTAGGAGATGTCTGAAAAATTGGAGCATACTGTCGATGCAGAAGAATGCATGGTAAAGCAGCTAAGTCCAACAGAATGCCGGGACCTTGTGGGGCGACTTTCCGGCATTCCGTCTCAGGATATTTCATCGGATGCGAAGTGTCTGGTGATCCTGGACGTGAGAACCCCGCCGGAATACATCTGTGGCCACCTGTTTGGCTCGATTAATCTTGATTTTAAATCGCATTCATTTAGAGATCAGATCGCAAAGCTGGACCGCAATAACGCTTACCTGCTTTACTGCCGCACAGGCCGCAGATCGGCGCGGGCTGTAATGCTGATGAGGTCTTTGGGATTCAGTGAGCTGTATAATTTAACCAAAGGGATAGAGCAGTGGCAAAGAGAGGGCTATGAGGTTGTTTTGGATTCTGGGAAATAGATGATGCTATATTTTGAGATGGTCTACGAAACAAAAAAAATCAAAATGGGCTTGGCACCAATTCCTGCCCGCCATCTATTTTGTGCTCTCGCTTTTGTCCGCCAAGTTTAGCTATTTTTTGTCTGAGGCCATTTTCTCTCAGTCCAGATAGACATTCATGCTCTTTTCACTCACCGTGGCCCGGTGCCCTGCTTTTTGCATCTCGGCCAGGGAGAGCCTCAGCCAGTCACCGAAGGAGCCGGGCGAGGTGTTGTCCGGGTCCAGGGACGTTAGATCATCATAGCCTTTTTTCCTGGCAGCAGGCATGAGGATATTTTTGGCGGCCCAATAGTCCAGGGCCGCAGGATCGATGCTGGCGGCAACTACACCAGCGTGGCTGGCATCGCCATAGGTGGTGCCAGGCCCCCCTCTGGGATGAGCGTTTATCCAGATGGCATCCAGGATGTTCAGGTCGGCAGATCGTGTCTGGGCCATCTGCGTTCCCATGCCACCCGTGCCTACAGAATTATGAGCCCGGCCGCCTGCCTCCCGGCTCTGCATATCGGAGCCCACTCCCATGTAGTGCTTGACAGAGGCCGTTACACCGTAGATTGCGTGTGTTTTGAGTACAGGAACGTTTAACACCTTGAGCCGCTGGGAGTTGTAGCTCCCATTGGCAGCATCCCAGACGCCCAGCTTAAAGCTGATGTAAGTACCGTATTTGGTCTGGAACTTGGGATAGGTGACTGCGATTTTTGTCTGTGCATCAGGCGGCCCGCATACGATATAGCCGTCGGCCATATCCCCTTCGCCATATTCACCGACCTTCTTGTTGGTAATCGTATCCCAGAGATAGGTCGATACCTTTTGATCCGGGAAGGAGTCAGCCACGGCCTGCATGGATTGGGCTTTATCTTCAGCGTTGTTTCGAGCATAGCTCAGGCTGCCTCCACGACCCGTCGAGCCGTACTGGCCCTGGCCATTGTCGGCGATGACCACCTCGCCGGCAAAGCCCTGGGGATGATCCAGGATGGCCCGGAGGAGAGCTTTGACGAGATCGGAATTGGTGCCTCCCCTCTCATCCCACTGGCTGTTGACCTTGATTATTACTACGTCATCCTTGCCGATGATGCCGGTAGAGTCGTTTTGGGCGTAGAAGGGCCGGCTGTGATTTTGCATCAGGTCGATCAATCTCGTCACGGCATCGTCGTTTCCGAAGGTGCCGGTTACCGCAAAGATGTCGGAAGGCTCTTGGAATTGCGAGCGCATTGGGGAAAGGTTAATCATGATACTATCTCCGTTGCCGGCCACCGCTGCATCGTCTCCCGCTACCTCTGCCAGGCCCGTGATGTTAAATGGACCGCCCATGACGAATAAAGTGAAGAGCAGGAGCAGCAGAAAGCCAGCCAGGATGGGGGCTTTGCCTCTCGCGGCGGTCCCAGGCGAGCGGACGGCCAGGATGAAGGGCAGAACGTAGGCCGCGAGCCACAGGCCCCCGCTGGCAGCCGAGGCCTGCTGGCAGGGGTAGCTCATGCGGGTGGGCTTGCTGCCTGTCCGGAAGATAAACCAGAGAAGGCTGGCCAGGCCAAAGAGAAAGAAGCTGTGCCGGGCTTTATGCATTAATTTCTTGATCGAATTCATAGGTGGATCAAGGATTCATGTTGACATTCTCTACTAATAATCATCTCTGGGCGGGCTGAATGTATCCACCACCACAGATGCCTCCAGAGCTATTGCCGAGTGCAATACACTGGATGGGGCGGAGTAGCTGTCTCCCGGTCCCAGATCACGGCTCCTGTCATCTACGGTAATGCGGATCTTTCCAGAGACCACATAAGCCTGCCTGACAATTATTTAACCATCACAGCCTGCGGCCGGCATGCTTTGGCATTCTCCAGCCCGCCCGCTTCTCCCAGGATGAATTTATCCACCATCTCTTTTGCCAACTCATCGGGATACTGTACCGGCGGATGCTTCATGGTGTAGGCGGAGATGGCCAGAAGCGGCCCTCCTATCTTTCTGTCTTTAGCCAGCTTGCAGATCCTTATGGCGTCAATGGAGCTTCCACCACTGTTGGGCGAGTCCTCCACAGAGAGGCGCAGCTCGATATTAATGGGCACATCTCCAAATACCCTGCCTTCCATTCTCAGGAAGCAGACCTTGTTGTCTTTCTGCCAGGGCACATAGTCGGATGGGCCGATGTGTATATCATCCTCATTCAGGGGCACATCGAGGATGGATTGCACAGCTTCCGTCTTGCTGATCTTCTTGGACTTGAGCCTCTCCCGATTGAGCATATTCAGGAAATCCGTGTTCCCGCCAATGTTAAGCTGGTAGGTTCTGTCCAGGACGCAGGCTCTGTCTTTGAAGAGCTGGGTGAGAGCGCGATGCACAATGGTGGCACCGATCTGAGATTTTATGTCGTCGCCGACAATAGGCACACCCGCCTCCTGGAATTTCCTGGCCCACTCCGCATTGGAGGCGATGAAGACCGGCATGCAGTTAACAAAGCCTACTCCTGCATCCAGGGCAGATTGCGCATAAAAGCGTGTGGCCTCTTCCGATCCCACCGGCATATAATTTACCAGCACATCAGCGCGCGAGGCCAGTAGCTCGCTTCTCACGTCGCAGGGCCTGTCATCAGATGCGACGAATCTCTTGTCCTCAGGATAATTTAGCATATGAGGAGCAACGCCATCTAAAACCGGCCCCATCTTGACCTCTACATTTTTGCGGGGAACATCAGGATAGAACACCTTGGTGCAATTGGGAGGCGCAAATATGGCCTGGCCTACGTCTTTTCCCACCTTTCGCGCATCAATGTCGAAGGCCGCCACCACATCGATATCGCCGGCTCTGTAACCACAGACATCATAATGCATAAGTCCGACGCATTCTTTTTCGTCAGTATGTTTATAATATTCGATCCCCTGAATCAGGGAACTTGCGCAGTTTCCCAAGCCAGCGATTGCCAACCTTATCTTTTTCAACCTCTTTTCCCCTCCTGGGTCAAATGAAGCTAGGAGACCTGAATTCGGAGTCGCAGCTTCGTATAAATACAGGACATATATAACATTATAGGCCCATGCGTAATTTTGGCATCGAGCCTAGTCATCCACAGTAGGCGCCAGAATGGTGCCGAGCATGCGGGAAAGCTGCTCTTCCAGCTCTGCCCTGCCTGCATCACTATCCTCGTACTCTATTCCGTATGTCCTGGGAATATCCGTCAGGTATTTTGAGCCTTGCGGGTGAATCAGGATCGTCTCTTTTCCCAGGGTATGAGCAATGCCCAGGCCATACATCACTCCTCCGTCCGGTCCCGTGAGATCGGCAATGATCACTGCCGCGTGATTGAGTGAATGCCACATCTCACGTACCGCAGATCTACCGCACCTGATGTCTTCTGCCTCAACAGTTGCCAGGTTGTTGGCCCGGCTCGCATTTAGAATGGCATGCTCATTTCCTCGCAGGTTATCACCCTGGGGCAGGAGCAGAAAAAGCGTCCTTGCGCCTACCGACTGGGCTGCCTGTCCAAATATGGGCCGGGTGCGCATGAGGCTGAGCATATTTTCCAGCCTCAGGAACTCCGAGTCGATATGCTCAGAGGCCACTTTTTGCATAGCCTCATGCCGCTCCTGAGTGCTTTGCTCCACCAATTTTGCCGGAAACTGGATGATAAAAGCATCATCGAAGCCGAACTCCCACTGGGCGCTATTGGCCGCCTGCTGGGGCATCAGAGCGATATCAGGCCGATAAAAATAGCTGGCGGTCCTGTTCGCCAACCGAAACTGGGCCAGAATAGAGAGGCTCTTTTTGTCCAGGATGGCTACTATGCTGCAGGGGAGCTGGCTTCTGGCAATGCCTCTTTGCAGATGTCTCTGCATGGTCTTCGCGTCAACTATAGCCATGAACTCGTCTATCAGCTTATCTACTTTGGCAGAAAGCTCGGCCTCCATCTCACCGCTTCTCATCCGGGCTACGTCGTTAAGCATAAGCACACATCCAAATTCTTCCACATCCGTACGGCATGATTTCCTCGACCATAATAGTTCCTGACCAGCTCCCTCTCTCGGTAGCCGGCTTTTCTGTATAGCTCTACCGCCCCAGGCTTATCTAAAGCGGCCTCAAGCCGGATGGCCTGGGCACCTAAGTGTGCCAGCTCCTCCTCTAAGCCCTGGAGGAGCTTGCTGCCGATGCCTTTCCTGCGGTAACCGGGGTGAACGTCCAGGGTATAGACGGCGCCTGCCTTTCCGCTGGTATATCCCATGATGAAGCCCAATACCTTCTTATCCGGCTCACTGGCAACTAATGCCACCGCATAGTGTATCAGGTAGGCGAACATCTGGGGCGGAAAAGCGGTCTCCTCCGGGAAGCAGAACCCCTCGATCTGCACGATCTGGGCCAGATCCCTGGGCTCTGCTCTCCTGACCATCATTTCTTCTCCAGCACCTTGCCGGAAACCTGTTTCAGGACATCTCCGTAGGCCCCGAAGACCTCAGGAATATCGATTGTGCCTATCACATCCACTACCCCTATGGCGGCGACGGCCCGGCCCTCTACTAATATAGGGGCGACAGACACAGGAATACCTCGATAAGCCCCCTCTTTCGGAGTGGTGCGAATGCTCTTGCCGGTTCGGATAGCCTCTTCCAGGACAGGGCCGCTGTATTCATTATCCAGAACCTTTCCTTTCTCCACCCGCACCCCGGGAAATCTCGCAGAGCGCATTGTAACGGGAAGCCGGACGATCTCATTGAAGGCGAGAGCGAGTGCCGCCAGATCCAGAGACCCGGCGTCATCTGATATCACGAGTCGGGACATGCTGACTATATTGGTCTCTGATATCAAATAAATCCTGCCCTTGCAGTTTTTCTATGAGCTCTTAAGTCCCTTCCTTTTGAGCAGCCTGGCCTGGAAGCCATGATATTTGGCAAAGCCTTCCGCATCCTTCTGGCTCAAGGTCTGGGAGTCGAAGGAGACCATGTCCTGGGCATAGAGTGCGTCGGGAGACTGGCGGCCCACGGGGGTGGCATTTGCGCAGTAGAGCTTCATCTTGACCGAGCCGTTGACCCTCTTTTGGGACTGATCCAGGAAGGCATTCAGGTCGGCATAGAGCGGATCCTCCACCAGGCCCATATAGGCCAGCTCCGACCAAGCCTCATCCACCATGACCTTGAAGCGAAGCTCGGCCCGGGATAAGACCAGATGCTCCAGGTCCTTATGCGCCGTGAGGATAATAGTTGCCGCAGGATGTTCATAGTTCTCGCGCGCCTTCAGGCCCAGCACCCTGTCCTCCACCATATCCGTCCTGCCCACGCCGTGCTCGCCGCCAATCCGGTTGAGCAACTCAATCAGCTCAACGCCACCCATGTGCACGCCATCCAAAGAGACGGGAACGCCCTGGACAAATCCGATCTCCACAATCTGCGCGCTCTTCTTAGCATCCGGCTTTTTGGTCCAATCGTAGATCTCCTCGGGCGGCTCGAAGTAGGGGTCCTCCAGCTTGCCCCCTTCAATGGACCGGGACCATATGTTCTCGTCTATCGACCAGGGCCGATCGTGGGTTACGGTGACTTCAATGCCGTGCTCGCGCGCATAATCTATCTCCCATTCTCGGGCTAAGTCCAGATCCCGCATGGGTGCGATGACCCGGCAGTCTGTAGCCCGGAAGATGGCCTCGAAGCGCAACTGGTCGTTGCCGCGACCGGTGCATCCGTGCGCCAGATTCTTTATGCCTTTTTGCTTTGCGATCTCGACTGCTTTGATGGCGATGAGCGGCCGGGCGATGGCCGTTCCCAGAACATATCCCTCGTAAGAGCCGTTGGCTTTGATGAGCGGAAAGATGTAGTCCTTTACGAACTCCTCTCTTGCGTCTATGATGTAATGCTCGTCCGCCAACTGCTCTGCTCTGCGGTTTCCCCGCTCGATATCTGAGCGCGGCTGGCCTACGTCCACCAGAACGGTGACTATTCTATCAAATCCATAGCGCTCTTTGAGGAGCGGAATACAGACAGATGTATCCAGGCCGCCGGAATAGGCCAGTACAACTTCAGACACTTCGCAACACCACTTTCGTACAGGAGGCCAGGGTCATTTAACCTTATCTCTTTATCTTCTCCCTCCAGGCCCGCGCCCTCTCTGGTGGCATGACATCGATGCTTCCTCCCTGGAAGCTGCCTCCGATCTCACCCATATTCTCCTCCATCCAGCCTTCCATCTCCAGGTAGCTTGATTTCAAGGCGTCCAAGACTTCCCTGTCGGCCTTCCACAGGCCCCTCGAACTGGCCTCCAGGAGCTTGCGCCCCATCTCTTCCATGGCCCAGGGATTGTTCTCCTGAAAGAACTTGCGGTTCTCCTCATCGAGGATGAAGGTCCTGGCGATGTCGTCGAAGATCCAGTCGTCTACTTCCTCGGTGGTCGCTTCCCAGCCATAGACCCGGCCTACTTGCTTGGAGATGTCGCCTGCGCCCTTGTAGCCGTGCCGCTTCATGCCTTCGATCCATTTGGGATTGAGCAGGCGGGTACGAACCACGCGCCGCACCTCCTCTGCCAGGGTTCTGATATCAGCATTCTCCCTGTCCCTGGTATCACCGTAATAAGTTGAGACCTCGCGGCCCGATAGCTCACGGGCGGCATTGGTCAGGCCGCCATAGGTGCCGAAGTAGGAGCAGCCCAATAGGTCATATTCATCGGTAACAGTCTTGTTGAGGTCAAGTCCACGCTCTTAAGTTGTGCTGCAAGCGCTTGAGTGGCCTCCTGTCCGAAGACATCCTTGCCGTAGGCATAACTGTTCCATTGCATGAAAACATCCGTCAGATCCTTCTCCTCTTTCCAGGCGCTGGCATAGACGGCCAGGTTCACCCCGTTGCCGTAAGTTCCCGGGCGGCTGGCGAAGATGCGAGAAGCGCTGCTGCCCTGCAAGAAGTGCTTGCGGATAAAGTTCATTTCTTCCGGCTCGTCCCGGGCGGCCACCTCTTGGATGGCAGAGTCGAGAAGCTCAATGCAGTTGTAGAAGCAGTCTCTGGTGATGCCGCTCACCCGCACCGTGATATCAATTCTGGGCCGGCGTAGCTCGTCCAGGCTCAACACTTGGTAGCCTGTCACGCGCCCGCCCTTCCAGACCGGCTCCACACCCAGGAGAAAGAGCATCTGGGCAAGCTGCTCTCCCTCCGCCCACATGATATCGCTGGCCATCCAGTACATAGCCACGTTCTCGGGAATCCTGCCATTCTCTTCCTGGTACTTGGTGATGAGCAGGTGGGCGAGCTTCCTTTCCACGCGCCAGGCGGCAATGCTCGGCACAGTTGCCGGATCCAGAGAGTAGAAGTTCCTGCCCGTGGGCAAAACATCCGGCTTTCCTCGCGTGATCAGGCCGGAAGGGCCCGGCTCGATGAACCCCCCCTCCATGCCATGCAGCAGGCTCTTCATCTCGAGGGAGGCCTCGATTCGTCGAGAGATGTCCATGACCTTTTCCCGCAGGTGGGATATGGCCCCCGAGTCCTGGTTCTTGAGGTGATCACCCAGGATGCGTGCCGATGGGTCCATCTCCTCGACCAGAAATGCGCTGATGAACTGTCTGGCTAAAGCCTCTTGCTCCTTTTCTGCTACCGGCCGGTCCATAAGAGTGGAGAGGAATTTTTTCATCTCCGAGTCGAAGCGCAGGATGGCATGGAGCAGATCGATGATAACATGCTCTGAAGCGTGCGCCCGGCCTTTCTCCGAGATTTTGCTCTGCTTATAGGAGGCGAATGCATCCTCCAGCTCTTTTAAGTCTCCGTAGATCTCCGAGGCGGTCATGGTCGTTTGCATGTGATCCACAATCACCGCGTAGCTTCTCCTCTTGGCTATAGCCCCCTCTGGCGGATTATCGGCGTTGTAGATGTAAAGATAGGGCACATTGCCCACGGCTATATCGGGAAAGCAGCTTGCCGAAAGCGCCACGGACTTGCCGGGCAGAAATTCCATATTTCCATGCGTTCCCACATGAATCATGACATCCGCTCCAAAGCTCTCCTCGATCCAGTGATAGGTGGCGAGATACTGATGGGGCGGAGGAACCTCGGGATCATGCAGAATGCGGCAGACCTGACCGTCGCAGCGCGCTCCGGCGCAGCCTCTCTTGGGCTGGACGCAGACGATGGCATTTCCATAGGCAACTCCGGTTATCACCATCTTGCCCTCAAAAACCATAGAAGGAGGCACGCCGTCCTTTTCCTCACCGGGCGGCTGTCCCCAGGCATCGCAGACCAACTTTTGGGCATCCTTTGGCAAGGTGATAAACCAGGCCAGGTAGTCCTCTTTCCCTACCAGGGCCAGGGCACCGCCCTTGCTTACGATCTCCTCCACTGCCGTCCAGCGAAACTCAGAAACAGCTTTTTTCTCCATGATGGCGGAAATAAGCTCTTTTCCGCAATCGTGGGGATTTTCGGGTCGATCTTCTCCACTACGCGTTCGAAGAGCTTGTCCTGTCGAGAAGGATGCAGGAGTATAGCCTGGGCGGCGTTTAGAGAATTGATGCACTCTTGCAGGTATCTCCTCATTCAGCTCAGAGATGGCCCAGCAAAAAGCCGCTAATCACATGCCAACCCCCCGCTAAGCGAACGCAGAGGAACGATGTAGGGTCTGCCCAGTGCATTCAAGACCATGGCCTCGATGCCGTAAACCCGGCTTATGTTGGTCTTGCTGAGAAGGGCCTTTGGCTCACCTGCGGCATAGACCTTGCCTTCCTTTAGCATGACCAGTTTGTCAGAGAACCGGGAGGCTAAATTGAGATCGTGGATGGCCATGACCGCAGATATTTTCTTCTCTTTAACCAGGCTGCTTACGGTCTCCATTACCTCCAGTTGATGGAGCATATCCAAATTGGAAGTGGGCTCGTCCAGCAGGAGCACAGCCGGCTCCTGGGCCAGGGCACGGGCGATGAGCACCTTCTGCTTCTGGCCGCCGGAAAGCTGAGAAAAGTCGCGCATGGCCAGATCTTCAAGGTGCAGCCTCTCTAAAACCTCGGCCACCTTATCCAGGTCAGAGTCAGCGACCCTCCAGCCGATGTGCGGCCTTCTGCCCATGAGAACAGTATCAAAGACAGTGGTAGCCAGGGGAGTAGAGCTGGACTGGGGTACATAGCCTATCTGCCTGGCCACCTCCTGCCTGCTCATTTTCTCCAGCTCCATGCCATCCAGAAGGATGCTGCCCCTGGGCTTGAGGATGCGATCGATGCACTTGATGAGTGTGGTCTTTCCCGAGCCGTTTGGCCCAACCAGGCTTAATATCTCCGAGTTCTCGATAACGAGATTGAGATCATCGAGTATCTTGTGACTGTTGTAGCTGAATGTAAGGCCTTTGATGGTGATATCTACCAATTGACTTCCTCCTGATGCGATTTATGGCTCTGACTAATGATCTTGCTTTGACTTTGGATCAATCTTCAAAGATCAAATTTATATATTTATACATAAAGTAATAATTAATCTTTTTATTGTAATACTTAGTATCAAATTGCGTTAGTGAATAAGAAATGCAAGCTTAATAAATGCTTCTATTGCCATATCTCTCATGTATTTCAGGAACAATGCCTATTCTCTTTTATTGCTGTTATTGTGATTTCATCCTCAAACCAATTCATGCATGTTATAAATATTTATTCAATTTGAATTATGCTTAATTTTGTAACATTAAAAGGTAAATTATTCTTCAATGCGATTTAATAAAAAAGTAGAACGAATGCGCACATCCATTTCCTTGTTAATACTGCAATTGAGCTGCCATGTATGTGAAATATTAGTTTAGCTAAATACTAACTCTGCTCAGTCCTTCTTCGATCTCACCCTCCATATCCAGGTATGCCGCTCGCAGCTTTTCCATCTCCTCTTTTGTGGCCTGCCAGTAGCCGCGCTTCTCCGCCTCAAGCAATCGCTCTGCCACTTCTGCCGCTGCATAATTGTTGTTCTTCACCAATTTTTCCTGCATCTCCCGGTCGAAGATGTAACGCTTTGCGATGGCAGACCAGATCCAATTCTCCACCGCGTGCGTGGTAGCTGCCAGGCCGAGCATGTTCTCTACGCGATCGGCAATCTGCTGGGCACCGTGAAATTCGTGGGAGAGCATGGCATTGGCCCAGCGAGGATTGAGGAGCCTGGTTCTTGCACCCCGGTTAATTGCTCTTGCAACATCCTCCGTGCGAATGACTTCCTCTGTGGTATCAGAGATGAGCATTCGCACAGGCTCGCCCTTCTCCATCTGCACAGCGCGGGAAAGGCCTCCGAAGAACTCGTAGTAGTGATCAAGGTCTATTATCTCTCGATCATGTGTGTCTCTGACCTGAGAGACCATCTCCACGCGGGAGAGATTAGCCCGGTAGAGCTCATCGCTCTTAACAGCATGCAGGTTCTCGGCGTAAAGGTGATCCATGGACTGGATGAAGACCTCGGCCAGCTCCTCTTCCGTCTTCCAGATGGAGTCTTCGAGCAATGGCAGCATCCTTGTGCCATACTCGCCTGCCTTTGGCCCAAAGATTCTGCCGTTGGCCATTTTCCGAGCAGTTATCTCGTCCAGATTCGCTGACGTGAGCTCTTCCTTATTTTTCAGAGAATGCCTACGAACGAAGTTTTTCTGGGGGGGCTCGTCAAGCTCTGCCACCAGATTGAAGGCACGGTCCAAAAGGAGAACGATATTGGGAAACATATCCCGGAAAAAGCCGCAGATATTGACCAGACAGTCTACTCTGGGACGCCCCAATTCCTGCAGTGAGATGACCTCCAGCCTCGGTGCCCAGGACCCGGCATCTCTGATTATGCGCACCCCCAGATAGCTCAAAATCTGGCCAATGGATTCGCCCCCTGTCTTGGTGGTCTCAAAACCCCATAAAATGACGCCTACCGTCTCAGGATAGTTGGCCTCCTTCTCCCTGTAAACGGAAATGGTATTTTCCGCGATCTCTTGACCACGTTGCATTGCGGTCTGAGTGGGTATGCGATTGGGATCAAACTGGGTCAGGTTCCTGCCGGTAGGAAGGATATCAGGAGTGCGGATAACGTCGCCCCCGGCAGCTTGCTCAATAAATCCCGCCTCCAGGCCTCGCAAAAGACCCGTGATTTCGCCATCGTTGCAGGAGTATTTTTCCAGAAAACCAAGGCCATAGCTTAAGGTCTCTCTCAATTCTTCCCTGGCCTTCGAAGATAGGCCGCTCTCCATCACAGCGCTTTCCAGCGATTTTTCCAGGCAAAGGCCGCAAAGATGCGAGGCCATGTTGTCGATCTCTTTTAGTTCCGCTACAAAGTTTTCCCGGTTATGCAAGACCTGGTCATAGTCCAAGCCTTTCCTCTCGGTCAGAATTCTGTTTAAAGACTTGATGCCCTCCCGGTCATACCTCAAGATGAACTCAAAGAAGCTTTGCAGATCTTTGCGCTCATATATCTCGCCCAAAATGTGCAGACCTTTGGGAATAATGCGCCTCTTCATCTCGTAAAGCTCATCGTGGATACCCGGTACATCCCGGCCCTCAATTTTCAGATCTATCGCCTTCTGAAAAATCTTTTCCTGCACAATATCTGCTCTCAAATCGCCATGCAGCCTGGCCTGGCTGTACTCATCGATGAGATCCTCCAGCTCTGCATAGCCCTCATAAAGATCGGATGTGGTAAAGGGTGGTGAGTTGTAGCCCAGGGTAGTTGCATAGAGCCTGCGCTTGGCAATTACTACCTCAGAAGTATTGACGACATGGTAGAAGTAAAGGTGGGGCATGCTGCCGATCAAAAGGTCGGGAAAGCACTCATTGGAAAGGCCGACCTCTTTTCCTTTGGTAAATTCTGCCAGGCCGTGCGTTCCCACGTGCACCACCAGATCCGCTTTCCATACCTCCTCTAGCCAGTGGTAGAAAGCCAGATACTGGTGATGAGGCGGGCGGGTCTTATCATGCGATGCGCTGGCCAGATCGGCTTCGCCCAGGGGCGGTCGAGCGGGCTGGATGCCAATGAATATATTGCCCAGTTGCTGCCCGGGAATGACGATCTTTTCGCCTGCCACCATGACCTTTCCCGGTGCTTCTCCCCATGATTCTATTACATCCTTCTGCATGTTTTTTGGCAGAGAAGAGAAAAAAGTCAGGTAATCTCCCTTGTCAAGAGAAAAGCATTTTTTCAGGGCATCTTCGGCTCTGTGCCAGGAGCCTGTGTTGAATAGAGCATAATCCTGGAAAAGCCGGTGCAGTTCTCTTTCCGGCATAACTACGCTATAGCCTTTATCCAGGAGAGCTTCTAAGATCCTCTGCACGCTGGCAAAGACATCCAGATAGGAAGCCACGCCCAGGTTTGCCTCACCGGGCGGATAGTTGTAGATGATTATGGCAATGCGCTTTTGGGCATTGTTCTTCTTTTTCAGCTCCATCCACCTTCTGATGCGTAGAGCGATGCGTTCCACCCTGTCCGGCAGAGCTGCCACCTCTGAAGCCTGCAGCTCGCCGACCGAAAGATCCTGCACGCCGCAGCAAGGTATGGGCTCGATGCATCCGTCCAGCTCCGGCCAGATAACGGCCATGATAGACTCCATGGGAGAAAGGCCCGTTTCGGATGCTTTCCACTCTTCGATCTTGCGGCTGTACATGCAGGCCGGGGCGAAGACGGGCACATTCAGCACTTTTAGCAGCTCTCGTGTCTTTTCCGGATTGCCGCCCAGGGGCCCGCCGTTCAGCCGAAACCAGGTGAGATTGACCAGAGCGTCCAGAATGGGCCTGCCATCCTGGAAAAAGAATTTTTTCATGGCCCGAAGATTGTGAATCCCGTCGGAAAATACCGGGATAATGTTGCAGTCCAATAGATTTTCCAGAAGGCCTTTCAGAACGCTCTGGCACTGGTCGAAGTGCATATTTCCGTAAAAAAGAACGCCTACCGTGGGAAGTGCTTCGTCGAATCCTGATGCCTTGCAAAAGCTCTCCATCTCCTGAAAATAGCCGTGCTTTGGATGAAAAATACCATATTCTGGGGACTGCAGTGGCTCTTTGGCTTTGGGCAGACTGCAGTTCAGATAGTCCCGGAGCAGTAATATCAGCAGATTTCTATAATTTTCTTTCCCCCCGTAACGCCAGTAGCGGGCTATGCTCACGTAGTTGCCTGCATCGCGCACCCGGCTCAGAGGGATGATCCGGCCGGCCGTCTTGACTAGGCCTTCTGCCAGTTGGATCTTCTTCCAGACCTCCTCAGGATCGCGCGCTTCCTCTGGCCTGATCCTGTTCGCCATACTCCTGCCGGAGAAGGAGCCGAGCCTGGTTATCTCCATCATCTTGCCCATGGGGGCCATGAGGTTGACCACGATGTTCTTTTCGTCCTTCAGGGATTGGTAGACAAGATCAATAGCTCTTCCACTGCCCCGGATGTCCACACAGACAGCATCTGAGGTTTGTAGGTCTCTTTTCACCACCTGTTCGTCGATCAGCTCTTCGTCTATTTGCCTGGGATAGTATACTTTGAGCTGCAAGGGCAGATTGAACTGCTGCTTGAGCTCCTCGGCGGCCTGTGCCAGCCCGGCGGTGGAAACCGTGGAGATAAAGGTGATCTTCATACGTATATCATACCCCTAATATTATAAAAAAATGAAAGCATCTTGATCTCACGCTTCTGGATAGACAAGAATGCTCCTTTGCTTGAGGTCGTAATCCAGACCCTGAAACTCCTTCAGATATCTCTGGTGGAGGGCCTGGGGATCTAGGTCGGAAAACAGATCCGGATGAAGCCATTTGGCAAGATAGGCAACTCCAATAAAGTGCCGGCAGCCGCTGAAAGGCATATATGTCCAGAGGGGCGAGGCGATGAGAAACACCCTGCCTTCCCGCACAGCGGTGGTGTTCTTGAGTTCCGGGCGGCTCATGATCTCTCTTCTCACGTCCTCCAGCTTTCCCGTATCACTGGCAGCTCGTCTGTCGTAGTCTTCATCGCCCAGGATGCGAACGATCACATCGGGATTGGCAGTTACTACATCCTCGGGATTGACCTCTTCAACCTCTCCTTTTCCTGCGAAGATGCTTCGCCCTCCTGCGCTTTCGATGGGAGGCACGTCGTTATAAGAGGCGCGATAGGGCCGGTTCTCGCTGTAAACCAGGGGCCTCTCACCCTCCGGAAGGTCCTTGATCTTCTCCTGAATGGAACCTCGCACATCGTCATAAAACTGCACGAACTCCTCTGATTCATTCTCTCGCTCGAATAAAATTCCCAGCTTTTGCACCTCCTCTGCATAGCACTCCGGCCTGCTACAGGCGAAGCAGGCCACTGTGATTCCTGCCCCTTCCAGCTTTTCCAGGAGCGGACCGATGTAAGCTCCAAAGGTTCCCGTGCCCGAACCGGGATGAACCAGCACTAAATCAGGATTCAGCTCAATTATCTTTTCCACATTGGGCTCATAGAAGTTACCCACCGTTGGCAGAGCCTTGAACTCAGGAAAAATGGAGTAGATGTCGATGTTCTCCGGGCCTCCTACAACCACGCCGGAAGGCACCCTCAAGGTGCGAAGAGTTTCCAGATGCTGAGAGATGGTGCAGACCACCGTTTTTATGGGCCGATAAATTGTGACGGTCCTATCCTTCGTATCGGTAACGGTAATTGGATATGCTTCATGGATGTGTTTGATCTCAGTCAAGTCCTTTTCTGCGATCTTACCCTGGCCAAAGGCCTCCTCAGCTCTCTTGACCTCCTCAGCCGATATCAACAGGTCGCCGTCCAGATCACCGGGAACAGTAGGCAGAGCCTGGCAGGGGATAATGAGAATGAACAGAAGGAGGAGGGCAAGCGGGCCACTGGCCCTCATAAAAAGCTCCCCCTTCTCTGGCCAAGAGCAAAGACGCTGCAAATGAGATGACATCGCTTTCATAACCTCCTCTAAGTTGCTGCAGTGATCTTCACCAGAGTATCCTCGTAGGGGATTTCGGCAGGCTCTGCTCCGGGCCGGTTGGGGCCCAGTACTACCCCATTTAGTGTGTAATTTCCGGGCGTGAGGTTTACAGATGCATTCTGGAAGCAGGCATAGTGTGCTTCATCAGAGCGAGCGATCTTTATGCTTAAATTGGTCTCATTTCCAGGAACGGTAACTACGGCATCGCCCAGAAAGTGCATGGCCCCCAGGATCATCCTGTAGGCTGTGACGTTGTAGCAGCCTGAGGAGAGATTGCTGAAATTAAATGAGCCGTTCATATCGGTCTTGGTGATATTGGTCGGCATGGCAGCCTCCCCAACGGTGCATTGTGACCAGGCGCTCATTGATAGAAGACAAAGAGCCACGGTTAGGAACAATGCTGCGAAAATAATTAATTTGCATTTCATATTAATAGTATCTCCTGTTACGTAACTGATGTGAAGACTTATCAAGTATTACTTAAACTTTACCAATTAGCACAAAATAAAGAAAATACTAATTATATAAATAATATTATGTATTTATTCATACTATTTGCGAAAGATTTATTACTATGTACGACAACATTCGGGATGTGGGCGAGTAGTGCAAAGGCCTCCTTTACCATAATGCTTTTGGCTTTGCTCACCTGCCAAAGTGAAATGGGATGAATGATGTGCCCTGGCCAATCTGCCATTGGCCGCCTTGGGATTGTGCGGCTTACGGTCGGGGCGCTCCTCTTCTGTTGCGGTTTCGTCTTCCTGGGTACGCAATACCGTAGATCATCTATCCTGTAATTGAGTGCGCCAGCATTCGATATCTCTCCGACAGTGCCGAATTCGGTGCTCCCTCGATGACCGTGACATTCATGCTCTCGCAGACCTGGATGGTGGGATCACGAGGAATTTCGGCAACCACAACCGTATCCATCTCTTCTGCAGCGGCCCGCACATTCTCAGATTCATTGGCAATTCCACGGGCATTGAGGATTATGCCTTGGAGCTGAGCATAACCCCTCTCTCTAAACTCGGCCACCGCCTGGGCAATATTTCTGGCGGCAAAAAGGGACATCTTCTCTCCGGATGTCACTATATAAACTTCATTGGCGTATCCTTTGCGTAGTGGCATGGCAAATCCACCACAGACCACATCGCCGAGAACATCGTACAAAACGATATCGGGTTGATAGATCTTATAGGCTTTCAAAGCCTCCAGCTTCTCAAAGGAGGCGATTATGCCCCGCCCGGCGCAACCCACTCCCGGAGTCGGGCCGCCGCATTCGGCACAAAGCACGCCTGCAAAGCCGGAAAAGACCAGGTCTTGCAAAGATACCTCTGCGACTTTGCTCCTCAGAGTATCGAGAATTGTCGGAACCTGTTTTCCCTTCATGAGCATGCAGGTGGAGTCCGCCTTGGGATCGCAGCCGATCTGCATCACTTTTAGCCCCTGCTCCGCTAAAGCTGCGGAAAGGTTGGCAGTGGTGGTGGACTTTCCAATTCCACCTTTACCATAGATGGCGATTTTTTTCAATTTCGGAACACCTCAGGATTTTGATTGAGAAGATTGATGATGGTTTGCGTGAGATAGGCATGGCCCCGCAAGCCCACAAAAGGAGTCCCATCATATCGATAAATGTGATCGAATGCAGGAAACGCGGCATGAACCTTTACCGGCACATTCTTTGCGATCAAAAGGTCGTAGGAATTGCCGAAGATGATATGGGGATTGATGCCGGCGATCGCTTCTTCCAGGCTCGTGCTATCCGGTTTTGGCAGTACAACTAAAGACGGCTCTATGCCCCATTCGTCCTGCATCAGTCTTGTCAGACCAATGGAATAGTCGAATGGGCAGGAGATCATCGCCCTCAGATGATCTACATTTTGCAGGAAATTGACAAGTTCCACCATGGAAAAACCGTATTTTTCGATCTCCTCAGCCAGTATTTTTCTACTGAGGCTCAGTCCCAGCATGCCTGCAACATCATTCATCCATTCCACAGAACCTCTGACACCGAAGGGAAGGCCGTAGTAGTAAGGAATGCCATAGCGCTTCTTCAGCATCTTTGCAGCCTCAAGCCCGATATCTCTTGTAACCAGGTTCAAAGAAGCTGATGCCAGATTTTTAATATCGATGACATCGGTTTGGCAGGTAAAGACGGTATTGACTTGGGCCCCCAGGAGCTTCAGCATCCTCTCCAGCTCAGCCAGGTCGGAGACATTATTGAAGGAATCGATGGTAGGCCCAATTATGTTTACCGTGCCGGGCTTTGTTTCTTTGGGCTCTTCTACAATATTATTCACCAAAGAGCGAAAGACCTCCTTTATGCCCAGATTGTAGTCTCCGGCAAAACCCCCGCTGGAAAATGAGAGCAGCTTGGCCTTCGTGACGGGCTGAATCTCTTCGATTATTCCCTGGAGATCAAGACCGATCACGGAGGTGACGCCTGTGGCCACCAGGGCCATGACTTTCGGGTGATACTTGCCATCCAATTCGCCAATAGCCTCTTTGATCTTCTCATCCCTGCCCATGACAACATCGTCTTCGTCCATTCCGCTGGTAAAGAGCTTGCCTTTTGGGGACTGCCGGTTCATGATCATGTAGTTAAAGGCGTTGTAGTTGCAGGTGCCTGTGGATCCGTGCTCCAGGATCAGGAGATCCTTGATGCCCGACAGTGCCCACAGGATGCCGAAATAGTCGGAGGGCACAGGAAAGCCGTTGTGCTTGAGATCCATAACTAGCACCCTCCTTCTGCCAGAATCTTCTCTTTGTACATCAGGGCCTCCATGCCCGCAGGCTTCTCCAGGAGCAAACGCAAGACCTCGTTGGTGCTCTCAAAACCGAGCATGTAATATGATGTTGACAAAACTACGGGCATGATTGCCATTCTCGCCAGAGCCTGGCGGTCCAGGGCGCCAAGGGATATGTCGGGTGAAAGCTCCGCCAAAAGCTCCTCATTTTGCAGGGAATTATCGCCCCGGAAGATGATGGGATCGATTCCTCCGGCCAAGAGCTTTTGAATGTCGGGCCGGTCCTCGGGAAGGATGGTCTGCAGCAGGATCACCTTGGGCTCGATTCCCAGGCAGGAGAGCAGCAGCGCCAGGTCGAAGGGCCTTCCGAAGATGCTGGAAACGGCGCATGTCTTGCCGACTAGAGAGGTGCGTGCTTCAGATAGCAGCTCCTCTGTCTTCTTCTTCAATTCCTCGATCTCACAGGACAGATCAATATTCAAGGCTCTTGCAATCTCTTTATACCATTTTTCAATTGAGTCCGGCAGATAGGGCTTGCGGCAGTAAATGTACTCCGTGCCGAATTCCTCTTTCATCATCTTTGCCAGAGGCAGAGCATACTGATCCAAAACGATATTCAATTGCACTCCCGATGCCTCTCGCAGCTCTGACGGCGTGCAGTAAGAGGGAATTACATTCTTGATCTCAATCCCCTTGCCGTTGAGCAGCTTGGCCAGCTCCGTCTTTCTGGCCGCGGAGGTCCACAGGCCTAAGATATTGACCGTTTTCTCCTTTTTCAGCTGCGGCGTCATCAGCTCATAGAATGACTTGAACATGTTCTCGACGCCGGGGGCTGCCCCTTCGCAGGTGAAATTCTCAGTATGAATTATCAGCAGCCTGGCTTGAACATCAGGCCGGATCTCATCAATGCAGGAATCGAAGTCCTCACCTACGATCTCCTGCAGGCAGGAGGTTATGAGAAACAGGATCTCCGGATGATACTCTTCGTCTGCCTGCAGGATTGCAGCACGAACTTTCTCGCGAAAACCGAATATGATATCATCCTGAGAATAATTCACAAACAGAAGATTATTGGGGCGAGGGTCCGAGGTAAGGGATCTCATGTTCATGGAGAGCTTGGCATTATACAAACATATGGCCGGGCCTAAGAGCAGAGCATAGGAGTTCCTGATCAGAGGCACGACTGCGGCTACTGCCCGAAAGGAGCAGTGCTGGCCAGGATACAAGGCACGAGCGGTAGCAATCAGAGATCCGTCCTCAGGAAGCTCACTCAATAGGATGCATTTTTTCCCAATTTCTGATTTTTCTAGATTCATTCTCCTCAATCCTCAGCAATATTTGATTCATGAATCCTCCTGTGGTATAAATATTTCGCGATTGCTTCATATAAAGTTTTCATAATTAATGATATTGTAGTATTAATTATGCATCAAATTGTCGGGAGTGCTCACGAAGCCCAACCGCCAGCTTTAAGTAAATTAACTTGAATTAACTCAAGTTTTGTGGAATAATCTTTCCATGCGTCTATTCAAATCGAAGGTGAGTGCTGCTGGCAGTGTTCACCTTCATCTCCCCAATCACTAATGAGGGTTTCGAAAACCCCTTATTTAACTGACTTGACCATATAGACTATTTAAAGCAAATGGGGTAAAATGGAGGTTAATCGAAACCTTCTAATGAATAACGTTACATGATAAAAGCAATAAAATACATCCGGGATAAATAAGACGAGGAGGCAAAAATGCCCTTTGAAAGTCATTGCCTCCTGAATGCTATTCTCAAATGCTCTTTTATTCTCCCTTCTCCCTCTGCACCCTAATCCAGCAATGGGTAGCCGAATACGCCCTTGAACTCGAGGCTGTCGGTTTAGTTCCCTGATTTATTGTTTTAGCAAATTAGTCTAAATGATTTTCCAATATGGGTTAGATTCGCCAAAATACTCAACAATATTATTAAAATATCCGCAAGTATCCGTGCCCATTTACGTCATTATATACTTTTCCGACAGCCTCAACTCAATTCCAAGGAACTTCTGCAGCCATTCCCTCTGGATTTCTACAGGGTCTATATCCTTGAACAACTCAGGATGCAGCCACTTTGCAACATAGGAGTTGAAGATGCTCGGATGTATTGAGGCAGCATCGCCGGTGATTATGTAGACCCGGTCGTCCTTGACAGCATCGATCTTGCTCCATCCAGTGCGGTTTTCCATGTCTTTGACTTTGGCTGCCATCTGGGTTGTATTCCCAGCATCGTAGCCGCTGTTAGGCATATCATTATGAGACGTCATCTTTAGGATGACCTGCGGATTGTCGCTGATGACCTGTTCTGGATCTATCTCATTATTAGAGCCGTTCAGCTCCTCAAAGATGTTGATTCCGCCGCATGGCTTTATCGCAGCAGTGACCGATGTTGATCCTGCACTGTACTGCAAATCCTTATAGCTCTCTGCATAAACGCGAGGTTTCTCGCTGTCCTTCAATCCCAATAATCTCTCCTCTATGAGATCAAGATGCTCATTCTCGAAGCTGATCAGTTCCTCAACTCGCTCCTTCTTGCCAAGCAGCCATCCTAGACTTCTCACCTCTACTGCATAGGTTTCCGGCTTGTGGAAATTCATCTGGATAAGAGTAATGCCGGCCGCCTCCAGGGTCTTTCTCTGCTCGGAATAGTCGTAAGATGCATAGCCCAAAACGACATCAGGATGAATCTGCAGTACCTTTTCCAAATCCCACTCGAAGGTAGCTCCGACGCCGGGTTTGTCCTTAATCATATCCCTGATCTCGCCGCGGTTAGCGGCGGTATTTGTGACTGCAACGATTTTGTCCGTGTCCCCCAGAACACAGAGCATCTCAGGCCCATAGGTGCCGCTTAAAGCCGCGATGCTCTCTATCGGCAAGGGAACTTTCACAGGAGTTCTTGCCATCTCTGGAGCGGACGAGGGCTTGATGTATTGGATTATGGTGAGATTCTTCTCTTCCCCCCGAATGATCTCTTCGATTTGAGCTAGATCCAACTGGTCGATCTTGCCGTCGTAATTGGCATCAGCCAGCTCGGTCTCCTTGTTCGTTCCATTGATTATTCCTTGCAGGTAGGCTATGTCGTCTGCATTTATGGTATCGTCCATGTTGGCGTTGCCGAATATGTCCAGCGTGAAATCTGCTGCGGCGGGAGCTGCATATAGCAAAACGCTCGCCAGGTCTATTAAACCAAGGGTTATTACTCTCATGTCATCATCATCAGCAGGCACAATGCAGTCAGCCTCACTATGATACTGATGACAGTGGAGATTGCCATCAGTGAGACTCCCATGCGCATGCCGAACACCGAAGTATAATTTGGTATCTGTGATCTAAGGGCTATAAACGGAAGCATGAACATGCTCCCCAGCATCAAGACAATCAGGGCCTTGGCCTCCGAAAGGCTGCCGCTTTGGATCATGGGGCCGAGAAGGGACATGCCTGCCTTGGGGCTGGCTACGAATACCGTCAGCGGAATTATTGTCTCCGGAGGAACCTGGAAGAAATGAGCCCGGGGAATTACATCCAAGGATGCAAGAAAGCCCATTTCATTCAGATAGAGAATTGAAAAGGTCATTATGAAGAAAATGCCGGCCATTCTGAGAAAAATCGGGATCTTCCCAACCAATGAACCTTTTACGGCCTGCAAAATGTTCTTCTTGGGAGGAGACTTGATCGTCCCTTCAAGTGCTATTGAATCTTTAACTAAATATTTTCTGCCAAAGATCATGACAATTAGCAGCTTAATGATCCCTGTTGCGGAAAATATGATCGCATACGCTCCGCCCACAAAAAGGCCTAAAACGGGAATCACAAAGGCCAGTTGATATGTAAACATCTCCCGGAAATAGACGGGAACGGTGTTCATCAAGGCGCTGAGGAAGGCCTGGCGATCCGTCAATAGCCCTTCTTTATTTAGCCTGGCAGTCATGGTATTGGCGGCGAGGACTGAGCCAAGGCTGATCACAAAGGTTGATGCTGAAATGGCGGGCAAGCGTGATATTGAAGCCAGAGGCCTGGCAAGGAATGAGACTCGATGAAATAAACCCATCTCCGTCATTATGCCTGTCAGAAAGAGCATCAGGAATACGGTCGTCATGGTGGACACAGTCGAATTCAGCGCTTCCTGGAGGATATCGAGCATCGTCAATTCATCAATTACCTCATGGGACAGATATATCTCGCTATCTGCCTATCTCTGGCATACATCTCCGGCTCAATACAACTGATTTTCATGTCTGAGCTTCCTGCTGAACGGCGCATCCTATCGGCCCGTGAATGAACTGATATGATGGGTGATCCTCCAAAATCCTGGCCATCATTCTTTATGCGGGAGACTATCGCAACTCGCCGAAATTCTTACATCCATTCAATACTTGATTCGCGATCCTTTCCATCCATCACGCCCCGATCACCTTGGCCATCTTCTCCTTCCAGGCTGCCACCTCGTCAGCATTGATGACGTCTATCGCTCCTCCCTGGAACTCGCCCTGCACGTCGCCCATCCTCTCTTCCATCCATCCCTCGATCTCCAGGTAAAGGGACTTCAAAGCATCCAGCACCTCGGGATCGGCCTTCCACAGGCCCCTCTGCTCGGCCTCCAGGAGCCTTCGGCCCATCTCCTCCATGGCCCAGGGATTGTTCTCCTCGAAGAACTTGCGGTTCTCCTCGTCCATGATGAAGGTCTTGGCGATGTCGTCGAAGATCCAATCATCCACCTCTTGCGTGGTGGCCTCCCAGCCGTAGACCCTTCCCACGCGCTTGGAGATGTCGCCTGCACCCTTGTAGCCGTGCTGCTTCATGCCTTCGATCCACTTGGGATTGAGAAGCTTGGTGCGAACGACCCTTCGGACCTCATCGGCCAGATCGCGCACCTCGACGTGCTCAGGCTCCCTGGTGTCGCCGTAGTAGGCTTTGACGTCCCTGCCGGAGAGGTGTCTGGCGGCTGCGGTCATGCCTCCATGCGTGCCGAAGTAGCAGCAGCATCCGAAGAGGTCGTACTCGTCGCTGACCACCTTGTTGTAGGTGACATCCACCGACTTGAGCGAGTTCACAAAATTCTGATGAGATTCCTTGCCGGCCACCCCTTTTCCATAGGCATAGCCGTTCCAGTAGACGAAGATATCCGAGAGATCCTTTTCATCCTTCCAGGCGCTGGCGTAGACGGCCAGATTTGTGCCCGACTGGTAGGTGCCCGGCTTGCTGGCGAAGATGCGCAGCGTTGCATCGCGCCAGTTGGAAGCTGTGCCGTTCTCCAGGTTGGCCAGCGTGTGCTTGCGGACAAAATTCATCTCCAGAGGCTCATCGAGCGCAGCCACTGCCTGCACCGCTTCGTCGATGGTGTCGATGCAGTTGGGGAAGTTGTCCCTGATGATGCCGGAGACGCGAACGGTCAGATCGATCCTGGGTCGGCCCAGCTCTTCCAGCGGTATAACCTTGAAGCCCTTCAGACGTCCGTTGGACAGCCAGACCGGCTCCGTACCCAGGAGGAAGAGCATCTGGGCCATGTCCTCGCCGTCCGCCCACATGATGTCGCTGCACATCCAATAAAAGGCAATATTCTCCGGACTGCGGCCTTCCTCCTTCTGATGCTTGGCGATTACCGCCCCGCCCAGCTTTTGTCCCACCCTCCAGGCGGTCTTGGTGGGAACGCGGTAGGGGTCGAGAGAATAAAAGTTGCGGCCTGTGGGAAGTACGTCATCGCGGCCACGGGTGATGAGACCGCTGGGGCCCGCTTCAATGTAGCCGCCGTCCATTCCGTTCAGCAGGGCCTCAATCTCAAGAGATGCATCAATCCGGGCTTGCAGGTCCAGGACCTTCTCCCGAATAGCTTCGAGCTTGCTCTCATAACCTGCAGTAGAAAAGCCCAGGACCTCGTCAGGTCGGGCGTCGTCGCCCTGCAGATTCATATCGATGAGCTTCTTAGAGAGCCCGTCTATCGTCTCCAGCAGTTGCCCGTGCGATTTGCCGTGGCGCTCGTTGACGGCTCCCTGGTCAGCCAGCAGCTCTTCCATGGAGAGGCCCATCATGGCAGCGACCGTGGATCGCAGGGGCACGCCGCTTCCCTCGAAGCGCATTATGGAGTTGATGAACTCCGTTCTCCTCTCGCCTTGGGGAAGCTGGCCGAAGATATGCATGCCTGAATCAATCTGCGTGTTTCTGACCCGGCTCAGTTCATTGTGGGCCTTGGTCACAATCTCTTGCACAGGCATGTCATCGGTGAGCTTCATGCCTTTGTCGAGGTTGGCCGTTTTGATGGCGTCGATGAGAAGATGGCGCAGCTCATGGGATCGGGCGTGGTCGTGCTTGGCGGTCTCGTACTCGCCCAGCAGCCGGTCCACATCCAGCAGCTCATCGTAAAGCCCGGACTGGGTCATCACGGTTTGCATGTGGTCCACCAGCGTGGCATAGCTGCGTCGCTTGGCAATGGTCCCCTCAGGCGGATTGTCGGCGTTGTAGATGTAAAGATGGGGAATGGTGCCGATGCAAATATCCGGATAGCAGTTCTGAGAGAGGCCCACCCCTTTGCCGGGCAGAAACTCCAGGTTGCCGTGCGTGCCCACGTGGATGAGCACATCTGCTCCGAAGATGTCTTCCAGATAGCGGTAGGTGGCCATGTACTGGTGCGTAGGCGGCACATCGGGGTCATGCAGGATCTTGCAGACCTGGCCATCGCAGCGCGCTCCGGCACAGCCCCGTTTCGGCTGCACGCAGACTACCGTGTTGCCGTACTGGACGCCCGTGATCACAATCTTGCCCTGATAGAGCATGGCCGCAGGAATGTCGTTCTTCAACTCACCGGGCGGATTGCCCCAGGCCTCGCAGACGCGATCCTTTACCAGAGGTTTGAGCGTGCTAAACCATTTCTCATACTCTTCTTTGGTCTGATAGGCCAGAACGCCGCCCTTGGCCACAATCTCTTCGATGGGCGTCCAGCGGAACTCGGAGATGGCCTTGCGGTCCATGATGGTGGCGATAAGCTCCTTGCCAGTGGCAGGGGTGTTTTCCAGAGTATAGCCTTTCGCAGCCATCCTGTTCATGATGCGTGCTACGCTCTCGATGGTATCCAGATGCGCTCCGCCGCCTACGGCTGCCTCCACGGAGGCGCAGGGATTATTGTGCAGGATGAAGGCCACCTTTCGCTCAGCTATCGGCTTCTTGGCGAGAGAGATCCACTTTTTAACCCGGCTGGAAAGCTTCTGGCAGCGTTCGACTATGGGCGTCTTCTCCAGAACTCCATCCCTATTCTCCCCGGCGCTGATGATGATGGGCTCGATCACGCCCTCAAACTCCGGCATGGCCACAGACCATCCAATATCGTTTGATAAACCATTGGCGTTCTCCCATTCCTCCAGGGTCATATGGAATGATAATATGGGCTGGAATACGGGAACATTCAGCTCTTTGAAGAGAATGATGCCGGTCTTATTTCCTTTGAATTCTCCTGCGCTCTTCTGCTCGTGGCCCAGGAAGAAGGGCACCGTCTTTACCAGAGCATCAAGGCGGGGCTTGCCTTTGTCGAAGAAGTAATCCAGTACCACATCCGCCATGCTCCTGGTGCCGAGATCGTCGTCCCGTACGGAATAAGAGAACACCGGGATGACGTTCATGCCATCTCGCTCCAGGTCCCGGATCAATTCGTCTTCAACGCCCAGATTTCTGTTCACCCAGCAGAACCTGGAGAAGAGCAATCCCACCGTCGGGCCGTCATCCGGCTCGTACCACAACAGATAATCGTCGATGTTCTCAAAGTGGCGCGGCGCATCCGGATGGTATGCTCCTTCCCAGGGCATGGGGGAGGGGGGCGCAAAGGGTGTGTCCATGCCCAGCAGCTCTTTAGCGAGATACAGGAACATATTGCAGACGTTGTCCTCGCCGCCGTAGGTCAGGTAAGCATTGGCGGTGACCACGACGCCCGCCGGAGCTGTGGAGAGCATCCAGTATGCCTGGTCGTAGCCCAGGCATACGATGGGCTTCTTCTTTCCGATTTCTTTCAACTTCGGCTCGATCTCATCCCACATTCCCTCGCTGCCGCGGTGCACGAAGATCAGGTCAGAATCCTGACAGGATTTCATGGCTTCCTCGATCCTGCCGGGTTGATCCTCTAAGCGTTGGGTCGAATAAAGCTGCAGGTCAAACGCCAGGCGCTTTCCGGCCTTGGCGACGATGGGCAAATATGAATTTCCCACAAGACAAGTGATTTTCATGATAGCTCCATTTCTTAGTAAACAATCATCTGGAAACTCCAGAGACGTTTCCGGCTCATTTTTTCGATGAATTCCGCTAAGCTAAAAAATTGGGGCAAACGGTCCAGTAATCCAGTATTGCCCCCGGCTTGTTCAGAAGGAAATTATTCCTTCACTCCAAGGGCGGATAGATGTAGATGCCCTTATATGGAATTCCCTGCCATTTGTCGAAGTACTCCTTCAGTATGGCTTCAGGGTCTAGGTCTTTGAATAGCTCCGGATGAAGGATCTTGGCCGTGTACGCAATTCCTGCCGCCCACATCGGTCCACGATTAAGGTCTGTATCGATGATGTAGATATTTCTCTCGTTGGCAGCATTTGTCTTTCTTATGGCCTGATCGACCACGAGCATATCATGAACCTTATGCATATATCCAAAAGCCTTATCCGGATCGGCGGAATAGCCGCACTTTCCCTTAGAAGCTGCTAAGCTTCCAATGATTACATCGGGATTTTGGGTAAGTATCCATTCTCGATCAACTGCTGCCGACCCTGTGGAGCTGTTGAGATCTGCTGCCAGATTCTTTCCACCAGCCTCGACAATCAGCAGATGTTGTGACGCTTTGCTCGTGCTGACCTTGACAACTGGATAATTTATATCCGGGAAGTTGTAAAAAAGCGCTTTGGGTTTATTCTCGGCAGAAAGACCTTCGGTGCGATCCTTGACAAGATCTATATAACCGCGGTACCATTGGATTAGCTCATTTGCCTTTTCTCGCTTATTAAATAATTCACCTAGCATCTTTGTGCTTCCATCCAATCCCTCCAGGTTAAAGCAATCAAGACATATTACAGGAACGTCTATTGCATCGAATTTTTCGATGGATTCCTCCTTGGAAGGGGTTTTATATAATATTACCAGATCAGGCTTGAGTTTAGCAATTTTTTCGTAGTCAGGGCTTCCATATTTTATGCTTTCTTTTCCCTTCAACTCCGGCCAATATAGATCATCTTCTAATGCATAGGAACTGACTCCTATGAAGACTTCGTTTATATCAACACCAATATCTCGCATAATCTCGATTGCGCCGGTGTTAACTGAGATCACGTTTTCTATTGGAATCTGCAATGTCACGCTTCGGTTCTGGGCATCGATGATGGTGAGGTTCTTTGCATCTCCCTCTATGATCCTCTTTGCTTGATCGATATCGAGAGCATCAACTTTGCCGTCATGGTTGGCATCGGCCAGCTCCGTGGGTTTGCTGTTTCCGCTAATTATCTCCTGCACATAGGATACGTCCGCATCATCGATGTTTTCGTCCATATTGGCGTTGCCGTAGATGTTCAGGGTGTAAGATCCAGCATTCTCTGATGCCGATACATGCGGCAGAGCAAAAAAGATGATCAATAGAAGGCTCGTTACCTTGAGCCTGCCCAAATGCATCTCGTTGAACATTTGCTTGCCGTTTGTACTATCAATTTTCGATTTAATCATATTTCCTCCTTAAATTGAACATACATAGCATCTTAAGTTATAACTTTTTCGATTGCTATGCTAAAAAACAATAAATATATGAATCAAATACATAAGTAATGATAATAGCTGCAAGGAATTAGCATGATATGCTTTTCACGGGACAGCTGAGGATTTCGTCTCTTAACCTTCTCCAGATTCTAGCTATCGGCACTCTACGTGCGATCCCATTCGATGTTGGTCGTAGTCTGCAGTCTCACAATCACATCGGGGTCCATGATACCATATATGGATAATTAATTGTGTAAATGCGTTTTGTAATAACAAAACCGAAATGCTTATTAATTATAGCTGAAGTAGTACATATGGATAATATATTATATGACGAAGATTGAACAACAATCTACGGATGCTGATGAATGGAGGAGGTATAAGGAGATGAGAATAAACAAATTATTGGCCTGGTCGGTGCTGGCGCTGTGTCTTTCGCTAGTCGTTATCAGCACGGCTCTGGCATCGGATGGCGCAGGTTCAGATTACCCCAAGAAGATTGTAGATTCTGCGGGCAGAGATATCACCATCCAAGATCCTGTGCAGAGGATAATAGTAAGTAATGGAGATGCTGCCGAGGCTATAATCATGCTTGGTGAGGGCGACAAGATAGTGGCCGTATCGGATACAGTAAAACAAAAGGCAAGCTACTACTTCCCTATACTTAAAGGCAAACCGTCCGTGGGCACATTCAATAAGCTTGATTATGAGATGATCGGGGCAATTGCCAAAGGGAGCAATGATACAATAGCTCCAGATATAATCTTTATTGGATACAGTTACCCAGGCAAAGCTTATGGAATTGATGCCCATGCCAAGGCGCTGGCTCCGTTCAAGAACTTAACCTGCATTGGCCTGGATTTCTTCTACCCCGAAAACATGACCGTGGAGATAGAGAAGCTGGGAGTCATCTTGAACAAGGAGGCACAGGCTGAGGAGTACATTAACTGGTACAACGAGAAGGCCTCCAACATAAAGGAGGCGATGAAAGGGACATCTATGCCCAAAATATATGTAGAATGGAGTGCTAAGGGCAATGATCTGAGCGGCATGGGGCCAACTTCTGGGGCGGGCCAGATGGTTAACGCGGTTAATGCCTACAATATATTCAGCGGGCGAAAAGAAGGATATCCGGTGGTCGACTGGGAGTATATTATCTCGCAGAAGCCCGATATCATAATAAAAAGGCAGTCAACGGCATCAGATGCCAAGGCCTTGGGCTGGGAAGCCTCTCCTTCTGCTGAAGCAGTCAAGCTTGAGAATGCCGTCCAAGAGATCATGAACCGGCCTGCTGCAGTTAATGTGCCTGCGGTGAAAAATGGCAAGGTCTACATCTTCAACTGGGACTTCATGGCAGGTCCAGATCAAATAGTAGGACTCACCTATTTGGCCAAGGTGCTCCATCCCGAAGCAAAGCTGGACCCAGGGTCTGTTTATGATGAGTATCTGCAACGCATAGGTCTCAAATATCCAAAAGAACGTATATTCTATTACCCTGCGTTAGAGTGAGATTGATTAGTGCATGCGTTCTGCTGGCCATGTTGCCGGCAGTCCAATTTTTTATTCATCAAAAAATAGAAATAACATCCTGAAAAGGAGAGGCTATCGATCATGGGGTGTATTTTTACGTCTCCTTTTCTGGAACCGATTCAATTGGGATAGATCAAGATCCTTCCTTCCGGATATTCCACTTCCATGCGCTCCAGATATTCCTTATAAATTTGCTCGGGGTCCAGATCCACTTCAGGATGAAATAGCTTTGCGAAATAGCCTACGCCTACGATGCTGTCCAGGCCGAAGAATTGGCTTCCGCTGACGACGTAGACCCTATCATTTTTCACAGCCGAAATTGCTGATGCCCCGGGACGGCTGAGGATTTCGTTTCTCACCTTCTCCAGCTTCACGCTATCGGCACTCGGCGTGCGATCCCATCCGATGTTTGTCGTAGTCTGCAAGCTCACAATCACGTCGGGATTCATGGAAGTTACCCACTCCCAATCGACCTTGGGTGACATTATATCTATCTTGTTGCAAATGTTATATCCGCCCGCGAATTTGATTTGGTTATAAAGGGCCGATGCCTTTCCAATGGAGGGTAACGCACCAAGTCCCGTTCCTGAATAATATTGCTCTACGTAGACCTTGGGAAGGGCTTTTCCCTGGACAGACTCCTTGATCTTCTCCTTATGGCCCTCATACCATTCGATATATTTCTCTGCCTCCTTCTCTCTGTTCAAGAGGATGCCAAGCTTTGTTATCTCTTCGCTCATGTTCTCCGGTCGAGATAGCTTGAACCCGACAACTGTGATATTCTTAAAGGATGCCAGGCCCTTCTCACAAGTCGCGGCTCCATAAGGCTTGTCCGCTTCAGGATAAGTAATAACGACGATGTCCGGGACGATTGTATCACCACTCCCTCTTGCGACCTGACCGATCATCTCAAAGTCCGGATCGCTCCACTTGCCAACGGTTTGCTTCTTCTTAAGCTCCTCTGGCATCTCGCTCTTCTCCTTTTCAGCGTCATCTACGGCTACAACTTTATCCACGGCGTTGAGCATAACCACAACTTCGGCAGAATTTGTATTAAGCGAAATTATCCTTTGAATAGGCATCGTAATGGTTACCACTCGCCCGGCGGAATCGGTGATGTTCAGAGGATACTTTGTTTCTTCTCCCAATGATGGATGTGACACCATAATGACGCACAAAATGGCGGCTAAACAGCTCCACAGAGCCTTTGACGGCATTAATTAATACCTCCCTAATGCATAATTCTTCATGTCTCTGAGTTACTTGTTAATAATACTATTGGTAATAATAGCAAAAAACAGTCGATAAAGAAACAGAAAATATGCTCTAAGTGCATGCAATATATATTATTCCAAAACAGAAAAAAAGTTATGTCAAGGAATTCTCGATTTTTCAGGCATTCAAACGCATGCTACACTGCCGTTCAAGGATCGGAGGGGCACGATACATGGTTTATCCAATGATTTCATAACCAGCGCTTCAACACCGTAGACATCGCGAATATTCCTCTCGCAGAGCAGGTCACTGGGAGTGCCGGCGGCATAGACTTTGCCATTTTTCAGCATCACCAGATTATCCGAGAAACGGGCGGCGAGATTGAGATCGTGGATAGCCATCACCGCCGAGATGCTTTTTTCCTTTACCAGTGAGCTAATAGTCTCCATAACATCGAGCTGATGCTTCATATCCAGATTTGAAGTGGGCTCGTCCAGGAGCAGGATCGTCGGCTCCTGAGCCAGGGCGCGGGCAATGAGCACCTTCTGCTTCTGCCCGCCGGAGAGTTGAGCAAAGTCCCTCATGGATAGATCTTGCAGATTTAAAAGCTCCAGGGTATCTGCCACCTTGCCAATATCCGCATCCGAGACCCGCCAGGTGATGTGCGGCCTTCTGCCCATGAGCACCGTATCAAATACAGTGGTGGCCAGAGGCGTTGAACTGGATTGAGGCACATAGCCTATTTGCCTTGCAATCTCCTGCTGCGACATAGACTCAATCTCCCGTCCGTCGAGCAGAATGCTGCCCTTCGGCTTAAGGATGCGATCGATGCATTTTATGAGCGTAGTCTTGCCAGATCCGTTAGGTCCCACCAGGCTGAGAACCTCGGCATCATTTACTACAACGTTAAGATCATCCAGGATTTTATTGCTTCTATAACTAAAGGTCAAATCTTTTATGGTGATTTTTACCAATATTCCTCACTCTCCTGCCGATGTTGTACCCTGTTTGCATAGATGTGTTATCTTATGGTGAACCAATTCTCAGCATCATTAATAAAACTTTCTATGATAATAGTATTAACTAATAAGAAATAGGGCATTATGGTCCATCCGCCCATAAAAAGTGGCCCCCTGGGGCTGCCCGCCCGGGGCGGCTCACCAGAACTCCTTCTTCCGGCGCAGGAATAGATAAACGAAGAAGGGGACACCCAGGAAGGCAGTCATTATTCCTACCGGCAGAATCACGGGCGACAGGAGAGTTCTCGCCACGGTGTCTGCGGCCAATAGCAGCAGTCCCCCCACCAGTGCAGAGGCAGGGAGCAGGAACCTGTGGTCCCCTCCTATCACCATGCGCGTAATATGCGGAGCGACAAGGCCGATGAAGCCGATGGTTCCTGTAAAGCATATCACGCTCGCTGTGATGATTGAAACCAGAACCATGCATATCACACGGGTCTTCTCCACGTTCACTCCCAGGCTCTTGGCGGTCTCGTCGCCTGTTCCCATGGCATTGATGTCCCAGGACTTGAGGAGAAGATAGGGAAAGCAAGCGGCAATGACGGCCGAGACTATCCATACCTTATCCCAGGAGGAGCGGCCTAAAGAGCCCATCATCCAGAAGACCACCTCCTGCACCTGCTCGGCATGCCCTACGTACTGCAAGAAGGAGGTCATGGCTGAGAATAGGTACATGATGGCTATGCCCGCCAGGACCATGGTCTCGGGTGTGATGCCCTTGTATTTTGCCAGGCCATAAACGCTCATAGAGGCGAGCAGGGTGAAGATGAAGGCGTTGCCGATGATGAGATACTCTCCACCCACGAAACCTGCTCCCATGACTATAGCTAAGGCGGCACCAAAGCCCGCTGCCGAAGCTATGCCTAATGTGAATGGGCTGGCCAGGGGATTCTTGAGTATGCCCTGCATTACCGCTCCTGCAACGGCGAGGCCGATGCCTCCTACAATGGCTAGAAGAATGCGGTGCAGCCGCAGGCCCCAGACGATGGTATCCGAGAACCAGGTGGTCTCAAAGTGGCCCGGCAAAAACCTGGCTATGATGGTGGTGTAAACATCAACAACGCTGATATCTGCCGAACCTCGCGTGGCTGCATAGCCTGCTAATATGATTATGCCCAAAATGAGCGAAATGAGAAAGAGCATCTTTTTGCCAATGAACTTCTGATACTCTGCCCTCAAATCTGCACTGGGCTTTTCCTTGGAATATGCGGGTGACATTTGTTCCATCCTCAGATTCGGTCTTTGGGATCTGCGCAGGTAACTTATACACATATTAATAAGTCTTTTGGTAATAGTATTACTAGATCATAATTGTTTTTGTATTTTACCGCACTTGCGCATCTCTGAGAGGAAATGCTGCCTTTCAGCTATTAGAACACGATTATAACCTTAGCCAAAACGTCTCTTCATCTAATGACCATGTTTCAGTAAGAATCAATCGATTCTACTTGATATGATACTTGCAAATTTATATTATCTATCGATAAATTCATAATACAAGCAGCACTAATATTGCTCTAAAATTAGTACTTATTAATACAACATAAAGCCTTAAATACGAAAACGACCAGCTTAAAAAAAAGGAGATAACAATGCACCATTTAAAGAGAAAGACCCTACCATTTACGTCCATCGTTGGGCAGGACGACATGAAGTTCTCCCTGATTCTAAACGCCATCAATCCCCGCATAGGCGGCGTCCTGATCAGAGGCGACAAGGGCACTGCCAAATCGACGGCAGTACGGGCTTTGGCCGACCTGCTGGAGAATATTCAAGTGGTGGAAGACTGCCCCTTCAATTGCGATCCGGCAAATCCTGAAGATATGTGCGACCTGTGTTTTGAGAAGAGCCAGGCCAACCGAATAAAGGCAATAGATAAAAAGACGCCGGTTATCGATCTACCATTGGGTGCAACCGAGGACAGAGTAGTTGGCTCTTTGAATGTGGAGCGTGCCATCAAAGAAGGCATCAAGGCCCTGGAACCGGGCATCCTGGCAGCCTGCAATCGCGGCATCCTCTACATTGACGAAGTCAATCTCCTGGACGATCATGTGGCAGATGTGCTATTGGATTCGGCGGCCATGGGCGTCAACATCGTGGAGCGCGAGGGCGTATCCGTAGCTCACCCCTCAAAATTCATCTTGGTCGGAACCATGAACCCGGAGGAAGGTGAGATCCGTCCTCAACTGCTGGACCGATTTGGACTGCAAGTGAGCGTTGTCGGTATCGATGATGTGGATCAGAGGATGCAGATCGCAAAGATTGCGGAAGCCTTTGACGCCGATCCCGATGGATTTACAGAACAGAGCCAGGGAAGCCGGATGGAATTAAAGGAGAAGATATCCCAGGCCCGCAAGATCCTTCGGAAAGTGAGCATGAATGACGATCTTCTCCGGTCCGTCGCCTCCACCTGCATCGATCTGGGCGTGAAGACGCATCGGGCTGAGATTGTCATCACCAGGACCGCCAAGACCATTGCCGCCTTTGACGGCCGGACGGAAGTTAACCAGGAGGACGTTAAGAAGGCCATGGAGCTTGCCCTGGCCCACAGGATGAGGAGCAGGCCCTTTGAGCCGCCCACCCTGAACAAGGATAAGCTGGAGAAGTCCATGTCCCAAAATCAGCATCAACATCAAAATCCCCAGCAACAAAAAAAAAATGAGCAACAGCCCCAGGAGCCCGACGATCAGAAGGACTCCAATCAAACCCAGGCTGCAAAGCCTCAGGAGCAGGTCTTCGAGATCGGCACGCCTATCGATACGCATGCCATTGACATGCCCCGCAAGCGAGACAGAATCGCCCGCCGCAAGACCAGTGGCCGGAGAATGAACACTCTTGCTTTGCGAAACAGGGGAAGATATCTGCGCCAGAGGATGCCCTTGGACGGGAAAGATATCGCCATCGATGCCACCATTAGAGCGGCTGCTCCCTATCAAAAGGTCAGATTCGGCCCCAATGCCATTCAAGTGAAGAGCGAGGATATCCGGGAAAAAGAGAGAGTGGGGAAGACCTCTGCAGTAGTTCTTTTCGTAGTGGACGCCAGTGGCTCCATGGGTGCCAATCAGAGGATGGAGAGCGCCAAGGGGGCAGTTCTATCCTTGCTCATGGATTCCTACCAGAAGAGAGACAAGATCGGCATGGTGGCCTTCAAAGGAAAGGAAGCCGAGCTCATCCTTCCGCCCTGCTCCAGCGTTGATCTGGCCTTGAGCTGCCTACGAGAGCTTCCCACAGGAGGCAAGACGCCTCTATCCGCTGGCCTCTCCCGGGCTATGCAGCTCCTGCAAGGCGAATTGAGAAAGGATGAAGAGACCAAACTCATGATGGTCCTCATATCCGACGGCAGGGCAAATGTGGGAATGGGCGGCAAGATCAGAGACGAGCTGATGGAGATCTCGGAGAGGGCCCGTCATCTCGGGATTCATACCATCGTCATTGATACCGAGGTTGTGCAGAGCTCCTTCATGGACATGCGGCTGGGCTATTGCCATGAGATCGCAGAGAAGTGCGGCGGAAAGTACTACCCCCTATCCGGCTTAAGCCCGGAAGTGCTCCATAGCATTGTGGATGGAGAGCAGAGGATTATATTTGATAACATGACAATAAATGAATTTGCCACAACATAAAATGATTATTCTTTGCATCACAAGAGGCATTTATGAGCATGATGATTGAGATATCGGGCCTAAACAAGGACTATTCCGGAAAAAAAGTGGTCGACGGCCTGGATCTGGAGATCGGCCACGGAGAGCTCTTCGGATTTTTAGGGCCAAACGGGGCGGGCAAGACCACCACCATTCGCATTCTAACCACCCTTACCAAGCCATCCTCCGGGCAGGTTAATATAAACGGCATTGATGTGGCAAAAGATCCTGCCAAAGTGAAGTCGGAGTTCGGCATAGTTCAGCAGCACCTCAGCCTCAACCGGGACCTGACCATCGGCGAGAATCTGGAGCTGCATGCCAGACTGCACCATCTCTCCAAGAAGGAACGAAAAGAGAGGATAGCTGATCTTCTGGATTATGTGGATCTCTCTGATCATGCCGACTATCTCATCGATGACGTATCCGGCGGCATGAAGAGGAGGGCCATGATCGCCCGGGCTCTCATTCACAGGCCGAAGCTTCTCTTTCTGGATGAGCCCACCGTGGGTTTGGACGCTCAGACCCGCAGGAAGGTCTGGGACCTCATCCGCAGGATGAATTCCGAGGGTACAACTGTCTTTTTGACCACGCACTACATTGAAGAAGCCGAAGCCTTATGCCAGAGGGTGGGCGTTCTTCATCACGGCCGGATCATCGCCATCGGTTCGCCCCTCAGTCTGCGCCAGAAGCTGGGCATGATTGCCGTGGAGATGAATTTGAACGGAAACAAAACCGATTACAAGTATTTCCCGGACCGGGCAGAGGCCGCCCAGTTCATTGAAAAACTGCCGAGCACAGAGCGCGTTGTCATGCGGGAATCGAACCTGGAAGATGTATTCATTGAGCTTACCGGCCAGAAGGTCCTGGGAGGAGTAACATGATAGATGCTTACAGTATATTATGGGCGGATCTTGTGGCCTTGAAGCGCCGCGGACCCAGATATCTCATCACCACTCTGGTCAGTCCCATTCTTTATCTGGTGGCCTTCGGATGGGGCCTGGGCCGTGGCATCAATCTCAATGGAACAAGCTACCTGGAGTTCGTGATACCGGGCATCATTGCCCTTACAGCCATGACCACCAGCTTTAACGGGGCAGGCACGAGGCTCAACGTTGACCGGCTGTACTTCAAGAGCTTCGATGAGTGCCTTATGGCCCCCATAGGCCTGACATCTCTTCTCATGGGAAAAGCCCTGATCGGAGTGGTGAGGGGCATCATGAGCTCCGTGGCATTTCTCATCGTGGCCCTGCTGATCGCGCCCCACATCCATGTTGGGCCGCAATTTCTGCTCGGCCTGCTTCTCACCTGCCTGACCTTCGCCTTTCTGGGGGTGCTGGCGGCATTGCTGGCCAGGTCGCATGAGGACATGGCCGTCTTCGGAAGCCTGATACTGATGCCCATGACCTTCCTGGGTGGGACCTTCTTCTCTCTCTCCCAGGTGCCTGTGGGGCTCAAGTATGCGCTCTATATCTTGCCCCTCACTCATTCCAGCCTATTCCTGCGGGCGGCATCTATGGACCAGCCCCTGCCCTGGGGATCATTCTTTATATTGCTGGCGTTCTTTGCAGCATTCCTGGTGGGGGGGATGATGACTTTGAAGAAGATCAGCATCTAGCTGGATAACCGGTTGGCTCTGCTGTGCATGTTGATGATCTCGTTTATGGCGGCAACTGCGATAGGAGTACCGCCCCTGGATCCGACCGTTGAAACGCCCATGAGCCCAGGCAGGGGCTCACACGCGACGGATGGGATACGAGATCTATTCAGTTTCCCATGGGAAATTTCAAGCTACGGAATGGGCAGCAGCGGCGACTCCGTCTGCAACTTCACCGGCGGCATAAACATAGCATCAGACCTTCCAGAGTACCCCAAGTTAGACAGCGAATGGATCTTGAAAGAGAACTCGGACGTGATAATAAAGTCCCTGGCACCGGGCAGCGAAAGCGCCGACTGGAACAGCACTGATGAAGCGGCTGCGATCCTGCAGAGCCACATCGAAGGCCGGCCCGGATGGAGCAATCTGGATGCCATCGTGGGCGACGCCTACTATGCCAAGTGGCTGCATCCTGAGATTGACATCGATCCTCTGAAGATCTACAAAGAATACCTTGAAGAGTTCATGGGACTTGCCTATCCCGAGGGGGTTGTGCTGGGGTATCCTGAGAAATGAGAGAAAATTATGACGGAGGACACCGGAGCAAGCCAGCATCTTGACTTGAGGCGACGATCCTCACGCATATCCATTTTTTTGCCATAATTCATATCGCTTTGATCAGCAATTGGGACAAAGCGATCAGTTTTTGTGCTAGGACGCAGTACTCTCCAAAGTCGTTGAAATAGCGTCTGGATCTGATACTGGAAGGCGAAGGCACAAAAGAGGCCCCTTACGATATCTTCGTCCGCTGGTAGCCACTGGAGCAGCAGCCCCTCGGCTGGAATCCGGACTTGAACGATGGCGTTCGGATGAATATCCGGCCCTTCCTGAGCGTGCCCGATGTGGGCAGGAAAGGCGCGTGAGTGCTGCAGGAGAAGCCCAACATCAACTGGAACAAGGACTGGGGCAAGGACGTGGAGAGCGCGCCGCGGTATCATCGCTTTGGGGGCGATAGGATAAACGATTGCCATCTGTTGCTGGAGGAGAAGCGGACGGCTCGTGAGACGAAAGCTAAGGCGGGCCCCAGTATCTAAATAAATTTAGTCTAAATCCGCGTCATAAATTTACGAGTTAGACCAAAAAATGGTTTAATTTTGGCGCCCGAGATTTAAGAAATAGCTAGATACAATGCGATTTGCCATTGGTCTAAACAAGTCTAAGTAGATTTGATTTTAGACGATGTTTAGATGAAGAATAAAAAGTTCAGGCTGAAAAACATGGGGCGTGGAATATGAACATAAGTGCAGCAATCATTGACCAGAGGCTCAATTCTGTGTGCGATGCAATCAGGGATCGAGCCAGAGAAGAGCTCAAAATCGCCGATGAGGAACATCTGAAATCCCTGGCCTTCGTCCACCTCTCAGTGATGACGATGCTCGATCTGTCCGACGAGGAGGCATTTGACTGCTTGGTCGAAGGAGGACAGGACTTTGGTGTAGATGCTATCCATATCTCCTAGATTCCCGCCCACTCATAACGAGGCAGGCGGTTTCAGCCCAAGATCATGGTACAGTTGTTTTTGTTTTTCCAGCATCTCGCCGACTCGAAGCGATTTGCCTGGCTGTTCGAAGCATTCA
>Ga0247841_10001175_pt1 | contig 61374 bp, 61 predicted proteins | sample LaCruzMarch2015__2_FD_192410 | JGI IMG/M metagenome (GOLD analysis project Ga0247841, IMG submission 192410) | Freshwater microbial communities from meromictic Lake La Cruz, Castile-La Mancha, Spain - LaCruzMarch2015_18m | ecosystem: Environmental > Aquatic > Freshwater > Lake | place: Spain...
TGGCTTTTATATATTTAGCAGTGATATTCTGTGGAAATAAATTACCGTTGTGCCAGAATAGGGAAAAAATTAAAAAATACATATATGATATTTTTTTCATTTTACCTCCAAACTTATTATGCCTAACATATGTTTATACGACTCATTTCAATAAAAACCTTGTGGCTATATTTAGGAATAAATGTCTATATCTGCACATATTTCACCAATATTCCTAATATTAGGCATTTTAATATTCCTGATATTAGCCATTTGAATCCCAAATTATTCTGTCTTCCAATCCCAAACTTTTGACTTCCCGGTAGGGCATTTCCCAATATTTCTTTTGTTTATTCCATTTCCCGCCAACTGAACGCGCCAACGCTCCCAACCGCGTTTCACCGTATTCAATTCTCAAATGAACAATTTTGTTATAAGGTATTTTACTGTGGCTTTGATTCTCGTCCCAGCTTTTAATAATGTACTCGGCTGTCTTAATTTTTTTATGGTTCTGTTTGTCATATTTGTAGCGGACACAAATGAGTTCCTCCCCATTTTTTCCCATCAAAGATTTTGTTCCGGGATTGCCCGGGACAACTGTTTTATAGGTAATAAATGCTATCATAATTAATATTAATAAATTGGGTCAAATTTATCAATATATATTATCCGCCGGACTTTTAACGCCCAGATTTTTCTCTCTTTATCTTATCCGTGTTCTGTGATTCTTTGTCGAAGATTACCTGTTTTCAGCGATGAAAATATTTTCACATGTCGTCTAGCAGTTTACTCAAGTCATTTGGGTAAGTTGTTTATTCATTTGCGAAAGTTTGTAAGTCATTTGGATGTTTTGTAAAATCATTTTTTAAAGTTATCAAATGATCCGAATGTTTGTGCAAACCACTGACAAAAGTTTGCAGGTCATTTATATGTTTATCCAAATCATTTTTATAAGTTTGCAAGTCATTTGGATACTTTATCAAGTCATTTTATCGATTGTTCAAATGACTGGTACAATTGATAAAATGATTAAAATGTTTTGAAAAGTCACCTGCGAAATTTGTTTTGGCAGTGAATTCATGAGTAAACCGCTCCGAAAGAACGACACATTTGCCTGAACTTTTACCTCTTTTATACAGCCGCCCGGTACGATGACATGACGGAACAATAATCAGAGACATTCCATCACGTAAAACGAAATATCCATCTGGATTTGCTTACATTCCATATAATCCTTTTGTTGAAAAGCACCAAGCATCAAATGACAAATCCCAAACAAATCCAAAATATCAAATTCAAATGACCGAAACCCGGCAATGTCGCGATCTTCTGTTTTGAAAATTGTAATTTCAGTCATTGATACTTGTTTGAAATTTGGTGCTTGGTTTTTGGAATTTTCATCACAAATGACGAGACAAATCACAAAATCCAAATCCCAAACAAATTCAAAATATCAAATTCAAATGACCGAAATCCGGCAATGTCACGATCTTCTGTTTTGAGAATTGTAATTTTGGTCATTGTTACTTGTTTGAATTTTGGTGCTTGGTTTTTGGAATTTCGGATTTCCTCCGGGCACGGCTCCGCTCCGTCAGTCACATGTCACGACGGAGCAGTCCGGAGATATTTAACGATACCAGTGAATAACAGGCAATGAAATCCTACCTGTTATTTCAAAAAATAACCCAATGCGTTTCCCTAAAGGAGAAACATCTTATGCTGTCGATATAAAAGAGCGTCTTGAACATTAATTCGCCGTATCAGTCATTTGTATAAAAAGTAACCATTTATTGAAATCGTTAAGTCCAACTTGATCCTTTTCCAAATAACGTCTGTTTCCGAGATGAAGTATCGGTGCAATGCTTATCCTCGGACGATCCCCATTTAAAATAACGAAAGAATTGTACAATTTATTTTAGAATTAGTCAACAAATATTTCACCGCGATGAGGAACGCAGATATATTATGTACAGAGAGATAAAATAGACGCTGAAAAAAGCCGATTAATCATGAATAGAATTATTTAAATAAACTTCATTAGGAATCGTAGCGAACAAGTTCCGGAATTCAGCGCCAATATTCTAAAATCAGTGAAATCTGTGTAATCCGTCCAATCAGCGATTCAGACTTTTGATTGACACGTCCTTCCTTCAGTTCCGAATGATAATCTTACCGAAAACGGCCGTACAATCCGCGTCGATGATGATCGTTCGTTCCGCTTCGGCAGGCGCCTGTGTTTGATTGATGATGTTTCCAAAAACAGGCGTTCCTTTGATCGAAATGAACATGGTTTTTGGAATTGTCAGGATGATGTCTCCAAAGATCGAATTGAGTTCCAACCGGCATTTTCCACGCGGGATCTTTACATGTTCCAGATCGAGAATGACTTTTCCGAATACGGCAGTAATGTCTCCGCCTTTGAGATCGGTTGACGCGGCAGAAGAATGTACATCGTTGAAGACGGCATTGATCTCGAGGAAATCCCGCGAATCTTCACCAAGACTCGTCGATCCTTCATGTCTGCACTTATGAGTTTTGAATAACATCGATACACCGATCCAGACAAGAATGAGCGGCCAGAGTCTGAAAACATCGTGCCAGTACCAATCGCCTACAGTCACCATCAGGAAGATACCGCCTAAAATGACCATAAAAACACCGCCGGAAATATCGCATCCGATGATCTGCGTAATTCCGATGATAATTAGAATGACCGGCCAATAGTCGTGAATGATATCGTGCATATCGGCGTCGATGTATCCGAGATTTCCGAGCAAAAGTAAAATTCCTACTATAAGAAGTACCAATCCCACCCATGAAACGGTGATCCGAGAATGATCGTAACGAGCCATTTTAGCCTCCTCTTTTATAATAACGATTCAAAGACCGAAAATCACACGAATAATCCTAAGTATTTCATCGACCATTTACAAGAAAAAGGTTACTTATGCAATTGAACCGTTTTTGAAATTACTTTACGTCGTGACTTCGATCAGGAACAGGTCGCCGCGATCGACGATTTGACTCACTGAAAATGCCGCATGAATTAATTGCCAAGCCGTTTCTTCAATGGTCGGTAAGAAATCAAAACAGACCGGTTGTGCTAAACGGCTATGAGTCCGGTTGACTGCTTCTCTTCCATGCGGTTGAATGATAAAATAGCGACCGTTTTCCTTCAACACGCGGTGAAATTCGTGAAAAGCCGTCATCCGGAATTTGAGATGCGGGAAAATGCAGTAATTCAAAACCACATCGATGGATTTGTCTTTAAATGGTAAAATCTCACCCAGACATTGAACGATCGGAATCCGGTTATTATCGTCATAATCCTTTGAACGAGCCAGCATTTTAAAGGACATATCACAACCGATCAGCGTTGATTTCGGAGCAAATTGCTTAATCACTGGAAAAAGAGAACCCGTTCCGCATCCGACATCGAGAATCTTCTGGCCTGGATGAAATTCGATCCGGCTGAAAATATCGACAGCCCGAAGTACATCTTCTTCTTTTGTCTTCCAGTTTGCCGAGGCATAATCGAAATAATCACGATGCGGTCGATATGCCTGTGTAAGAATCTGCGGTTCGATCATTCGTCAATTCCGACTTTATGAATAATCGTCCTCATTCTGAACCGGAAGCGGGAATTCGACGGTGAAAATACTTCCCTTTCCCAGTTCACTTGTAACAATGATCTGTCCGCCGTATTGTTCGACGATCTGTTTGACCAAACAGAGACCGAGACCGGTGCCGAGATTTTCCATTTCCCGTGCATTCTTACCCCGGAAAAACTCCTCGAATATTTTTTCGAGTTCGTTTTGGGAAATCCCTATGCCGTTATCGGAAACCGAAAAACCATAAACATCGTTTCGAACGAATGAGCGAACGATGACTTTTCCTTCACGCGGCGTATAACGAATGGCGTTGTTGACCAAATTCGCCAACACTTTTTCCATCGCGGTACAGTCTATCGGGATTTCAAATTCGGAAATATTGGAATCGAAAACCAATTCGATCTTTTTACCTTCGGCGTAAGCGCGTTGTTGTTCGACGATCATATGTACCCAATCCGCCAAATCTTTCTGTTCGATCATCTTTTGCGAGATGCCTTGCCGGTATTGCGTCACATCGATCATGTCTTTGACCATTAAAAGCACCTGATCAGTCCGTCGTACAGCGCGCTCTACCATGTCTTTGACTTCCGGCTCGAGTTTCGCAGAATAGACTTCCTCGATGACCGCAAGCATGCTTCTTAACGTCGTTAACGGCGATTTCAATTCATGAGCGGTGAACCGGAAAATTCTGTCACGATCACTGATCGTTTTTTCCAGCAAACTGCTTTTTTCGTCGATGATATGTTTGAGGCGGCGATAGAGATTGATAAAATCCGTTATGACATAAGTTGTGGTGAAAAGGAGAACATAGAAAGCGCATAGCGATACGACTAATAGTTTTGCCGGAACCGGCGACGGTGATAACTGATAGACATCGACGATATTGAAGTATTCCAGAACGCTCCATAACGTCTGCAGGAACGCCGCGAGAAATGCGTTGATATACGGCAATCGCCCTTGAAATAGAATTCCCGAAATAACGATATAAACAAGGTACAGGAAAAAGAACGTGTTCCCGATCCCGCCTGTATAATGAACTAAAAAAGACAGAAGAACATAATCGATGATGATCTGTACTTCGGTAAAGGCAAGTTCCTGAGCGAAATCCTTAAACGGAAAGAATTTGTACAGGAAAAAATAAATCAAGTTGAGGAAGAGCATTAGCGCGGTGATGGTGTAAATCTGCGGGAATGCCAGATCGAATTTGAACATCTCCTGTGCAACGGGAATCGCCAACACGAGCCCGAGGACGGCCACCCAGCGAAGACTGACGATCCAGCCGATTCGCACACGCAACGATTCCAGCGTATGGAAATGCAGGATCAGTTGATGCGGTTTATTTTCGAGCATCGTTTATGAACCGTTAAAAAAATTAGTCAGCGACTCGCTGATCGTTTTTGACATCGGCTCGCCGATTTTCGTCATAAGCGGTTCGATCCCCAGATAATAAAACGATTGAAAACCATTGGCCGATAGAAAGGATTCGATCAACGTCACGGAATACGAATGTGTGCTGAATTCAAGCGATGAAATCCTGCTCTGCTCGACAAATTCAATCGTTCCGGGCTTTTCTCCCATCCGAACCGCATCGATGAAAACAATCGCTTTTCCATTTGTCGAGATCATTTCATGTAAATAATTCTCCGGAGTCGTTCCGGCAAGTATAAAATGCGAGTTTAAAAATTCTTTCCGTTTTTCGATCATTTCCAGCAGAGCCAACCCGGCGGAATCATCGCCGCAGATTTCATTACCAAGTCCTATGAACAACAATTTTTCCGGCGGTATTACCGCGATGATTTGCCTGAAATTTTCAAAATTCATCTTTTACGACGATCCGATGTCGGCATTCGGGACACACTTCCTTATACATATCTTCACGGCGCAGGCTGTCTTTTGGATTCGATGGCGCCAATTCGGTAAACTGTCGTTGTGTATTTAAGAGCAAATTCGGATGCGCGTACGCCTTTGCGCCAAGCCTATCCTTGATGAATTTCAGATGATCTTCACACGCGTAACCGGTCCCGCAAAACTCGCAGATAAGCAGTTTTTTTCCGACCGATTCATAAACTTCCGGCGATTTCAAATCCGAAACCGATAAAATATATTGATCGGAAAGTTTGATGCCTTTACCGGTGATGCACTTCTCTTCGCACTGTCCGCACTGAGAACAACGCGTGTAATCGACTGTCAGCGTGCGCTTTCCGGTTGTCACATCATCTTGAACTTCGATGGCGCCGGTCGTACAAACCTGTGCGCATGTTCCGCATCCGACACAAAATTCCTCATGATATTTGGGAAAACCGCGAAATCCCGGTTCAGGAGTGTGCGGTTTGATCGGAAATTTCGTCGTATAAGGCGCAGAAAAGAGCGACCGCAATGCTTCTCCGAGTTCGCGAAGTTTTGGAAGATACATATCAGTCCTCCTTCAATTCGTGATCTTGCTGGTAAAGATCGGCAACCGATTCGTCGGTGAGTTTAATTCCGCTTCGATGTGAAGCGCGCGCAATGGCGTGAGCGGCAACCGGTGAAGTCAGGAAAATAAACACGATCCCGAGTAAAACCTTAAATCCGAAATTCGTAAATCCCTGAAGGACGAATGCGCCGAGTAAAATTCCTGCCGAACCGAATGTTACGCATTTGGTCGAAGCCTGAAGCCGGTTGTAAACGTCCGGCAATCTGACTAATCCAAGCACGCCGAGAAAATCGAACGTCACTCCGATTAAAATCAACACCAATCCAATGATTTCTCTAATCATCGAGCGATCTCCCTTCCAGAATCTTTGCGTAAGCTAACGATGCGATAAAACTCATCAGCGCCCAGATCAATCCGATATCCATGAAGAACGATTGATTATAGATCAAGCCAAGCAACGCGGTCAATCCAATTGTCAGAACGCCGAGAATATCGACCGCGATGATCCTATCAGCTGGCGTTGGGCCGAATACGACGCGGAACAGGATGAACAGCATGCAGAAAAACATAATGTTGATGAGTTTGAAGTAAATCGGCGCGGAATACACGAAGAAATTCCAGTACATGAATAGGCCGATCCCGATAAAACCGATCACCCAGCGAACGATGCGCCATCCGATCTTTTTATTATTGCTCATTCGAACACCTCCTTGATGAGCGGCTCGAAAAGATCACCAATCTTATGCGTATTCACATCCGTATCTGTCGAGTCAACTTCGATGCAATGAATATAGATTTCCTTCTTTTCGGGATTAACATCAACCGATAAAGTTCCCGGCGTCAACGTGATCGAATTGGTCAGCATCGTAATGGCTGAATCTTTGGTCAGATTCGTCCGGATTTTGATGATGCCCGGTCGGATCGGCAACGTTGGATTCAGGACGATTCCGGCGACGTGGACGTTTGCCTTGATCATTTCCCAGAAAAACTTGAATAAGTATAAAACGAAAGTAAATATTCGTTTGAAGAAATTCCGACTTTTCTCCGTCGTGACCAGGAATTTCCCGGCGACTGCGCTGACGATCAGGGCTACAAAAATGCCGGCAATCAGTTCCTGAATGTCTCCCAGTGGCGTCAGTGCCAGCCAGACGAAGAAGGACAATAGAAATACGATGATTCGGCTTCGGTTTTCTATCGACATCACTACCTCCCGAAAATCTGGGAAATGTATCCCGTCTTATTCATAATTACGGCAACGATCGGATCCAGCGTGACTTCCCGAATTCCCGGAATGATCAAAATGCTCGTCGCCAAACAAAGGATGGCTAAAATGATCATCGCCGAATTCATCCCGAATGAGATGACATCTTTTTCGACTGGCACAACGTTCTGGCTGTGGAAACCAAACCGCTGGACTTTCATATAGTATGCGAGCGTGATCAAACTGCCGACTGCGGCGAGAATTGCATAAACCGGACGACCGGCTTGGATCGCGGCGATGATAATGATCAGTTTGCTGAAAAATCCGTTAAACGGTGGAACTCCTGAAATTGAAAGCGATGCAATCATCGAGGTGAAAGATGTAATCGGAAGCGTTTTCGCTACATTTCCCATTTTCCGCAGGTCGCGCGTTCCGAAGGCAGTTTCCAATGAACCGGCGTTATAAAATAACAGCGATTTGAAAATCGCGTGATTCAAAAGATGAAAAACTGCTCCAACTATTCCCAACCAGGTTCCGAGTCCAAGACCGAGGATGATGTAGCCGATTTGACTGATGCTGGAATACGCCAACAGCCGTTTGAAATCCCATTGCCCCATCGCCAAAAAACCACCGACCATAATCGAGATCGTTCCAAGAATGATAAAAACTTCGTTGAAAATCGTTATACCACCGAAGACGTTGAAAAACAACCGGATCAGCACATACACACCCAACGCCTTGATCAGCACTCCGGAAAGCATGGCCGAGATTGGCGCCGGTGCTGAAGAATGGGCGTCCGGCAACCATGCATGAAACGGCATGATGGCGGCTTTGAGTCCGAAACCGGCGAGAAAAATACCGCCGATCCATAACGTGACCATCGGGTCTTTTTGTTGTAAAACCTCGGCAATTTTCGCCAGCGTCAACGTCGAAGTCGCGGCATATGTGATTCCGATTCCGACTAACACAAGCGTTGACGAAATGGAACCCATGATGGCATATTTGAAAGACGCTTCAAACTCTTCCGCTTTACTTCCATAAGCAACCAGCGAGTAGGCGGCGAACAACGTGATCTCCACAAAAACGAACATGTTGAACAAATCGCCCGTCGCGATGACACCGTTCATTCCGGTCACCAGCAACATGAACAAAGCGTAATATTTCCATGAAGGCGACAGATGACGAATATAGTGAACCGAAAACATGAGCGATGTCAGCGCGATGACCGCGACGATTATCAGCATAAACGCCGAAAGCGCATCGACGGCGAGAATGATGCCGATCGGCGCCTTCCAGTGGCTCATTTCATAGACGATGGTTCGTCCGTTGAGTGTTGCAAAACAAAAAATCGATAACGCCACGAGCGAGATCACGGCAAGAATGGACAAAATCGCGGCCCAGTTATCCCGTTCGCCCGCAATTAGCGTGATGATAAAAGCCGTCAATAACGGTATGATGATAAAAAATGGGAGGATCATCCTGATAACCTCCTAATTTTAGTTATGTCAAATGTCTGATATTTTTCAAAAAGCCTGACAGCCAGCGCGACCAGCATCGCCGTGGTTCCTAATTCGATTACGATGGATGTCAGGACAAGCGCCTGCGGCAATGGATCGACCATCGCTTGCGGAGAAATCGGCATGTTCTTGACAAAGATCGGATAAATGGAACCGTTTTTATATCCGAAAAGGACAATCATCAGATTGACGGCATATCCCATGATTCCGGAAGAAATGATGATTCGGACGAGATCTCGTTTGGTAATAATTCCGTATAATCCGATGAGAAACAACGTAAAGCAGAGCAGGTAAACCGTCATTTCATCTCCTTTCGATCTAAGTGGAAAAGCGCTAAAGCCCATACCACGATGAAAAGTCCCATACCGACCTTTAAACCGATGACAATGTTGAGCACCTGAATCGTTCCTGAACTGACAAGGTTGAACAGCGTTCCGTGAGAAATAAAATTGGCGAGAAAACTTCCGCCAAATGCCATTCCCAAAATGCCGACGGCCAGAAACATCATCGCGCTCGAGGAATCGATATCGTGAAGCATTTCGATATTCAGCCAGTTTTTAATGAAATCCCGACCAAACGCCAGCATCACGTTCAGAAATGCCAGAGCGATGATCACACCGCCCGCAAATCCGCCTCCGGGACTCAGATGACCGTGCAGAATGATATAAATTCCATACAACATAATCAACCAGACACTGATCCGCGTAACAGTCTTGACGATCAGCGTCATTCCGGCTTGTTGCTTCATGGCTTTTCCTCCTCCGTCGGTTTTGCACGTTTCTTGATCCGGATAATCGTCAACGTACCGAGAATTGCCGTAAACAGAACGGTCGTTTCACCCAGCGTATCATAAGCCCTATAATCGAGAATCACAGCCGATACAATATTCGCGGAGCCGGTCTCTCTTGCGCCGTTTTCAAGATAATAACGCGCAGTCGTCATCAGTGGTTCACCGAACGGCGGCAACAATTTGAAAAGTGGAACGCTCAGGAAAAATACGGCAATAAGGGTAATTACCGTGACGCCAGCGAGGATTTTATTCACCTTCGATGGCTCTTCCTTATGATAATCTTTTTTGATAAACGCACGCACCATGATGACGATTGAAAATATTTCGAATAGGAATTGAACGATGGCGAGGTCGGGCGCCTGCAATAAAAGAAACGCCATTGAAACGCCCAATCCAACGACTCCTATCGAAATGATCGCTGAAAGTAAATCCTTCATTTCAAGCGCGATGATCGAACCGACGATCATAAAACTCAATAGAAATATCAACCATGATTCTACCGGCATGAAGACCTCCGATATGATTTATTTATCGTGCGGCAATTCATCGAACCACCGCGATGATGATTAACATGATCAGAAATCCGAACACGATCCATAAACTGTACATCTGCAACAATCCACGATGCAGAGAACTGAAAAAATGCGCCAATCCAAACGCTACTTTTGATAGCATGTCATAGCAGTCGAAATATTTTTGTTCAGCCCAATTGTAGATCGAGCGAAGAGGACTCATTTGCCGGATTTCATTATAAAAGGCGGTACCGACAATTCTGAACTTTTCCTCGGATTCCATTCCGCCGAGATAATTCTCGTCCAATCGTACACGCCGGGTTGCAAAATAGATCAACAAGCCGACGAGAAACGCTGCACCAAACAACCAGAAGATGAGCAATGGATCGTAGAAACCTGCAAATTCAGGAATTGCCAAACCGCTTTGCGTCAGGATCGGAAAGATTAACCGACTCAACGGCAATGGCATCGCCAGCAATCCGAAAACGACACAAATCAACGCAAGCGATAATGTCGCAACCAATTGATTGGCAGGCGCTTCTGTGACATGATCTAACGATTTCGGACGTTTTCCAAGATAAATTGCATGGAGAAATTTCATGAAACTCGCTAACGTAAGCGCGCTTCCGAAAACCGCCAAAACCAGACAAACCAGCAGCCAAACCTGAATGCCTTTCGATGCACCGGCGATGACTTCAAACATACCCTGATAGACCAACCACTTCGAGAAAAAGCCATTCAGTGGCGGGATTCCGGAAATCGACAACGAAGCGATCAACGCCGCAAAAAACGTTAATGGCATCTTTGAAGCCAGACCGCCTAATTGGTCAAGATCGTTCGAGCCGGCGCGTTTTTCGACGGAACCGAGTGTTAAAAATAGTGTCGATTTATAGATTGTGTTGTTTACTAAATGGAAAAGTCCGCCAACAAACGCAACAATGTTCCCACTTCCGACACCTATAATCATGTAGCCGACCTGACTCACCGCGTGGTAACCGAGCAGTTTGCGCCCGTTGTGCTGTATCATCGCCATCATCACAGCGGTAATTACCGTCACCGCGCCGATCGTAATCAGCATCAGATGAACCCACAAACCCACAACAAAAAGCGACATGACGATTCTCGCCAATAAGTAGATTCCCAGCAGTTTATCCAACGACGCAGGAAGTAGAGCGGCGCTTTCGACAGGTGAGTCTTTTGAAAAATCCGGCACCCATGTATGAAACGGAAATCCTCCGGCTTTTGCAAAAGATGCAATGAGCAAACAGAAAAATGCGGTAATTGCGAGTTCACCGCTGAGGGCAAGATGCACATTCCACAACGACATCTTGGACGACGGTTCCAGAAATCCAATCAATAATAGACCGAGGATCAGAAATACGTCGCTCCCGCCGACGATGATGAATGTTTTTTTAGCTGTCTTCGGTGTATCGTTCGTCTTGCCAAGCAATGCAAACAGATACAGTGTAATTCCCGTCAATCCCCAAAAGATCATCAGCATGATCGAGTGAACCGACAAAATTGCGCCGTTACAGAAAGCGACTGTCATGGGAAACAGGATGAAAAACGAACTTTGGATTTCCTTATCGACTCCTTTCAGCGAGAAAATGAGAATGATAAAACTCAGCAACTGTGAAAAGATCAACGTAAAGAAACCAAGTTTATCCATTGAAAAAACGAGTCGGTCGTACATCGAAAAATCGGCGGGCGATTTGAGATAAACCTGATAACATAAAAAGAGTAAAAAGACCGAACTTAGGAACGTCAATCCTTTCCGAATCACGACCGGGAAAAAAAGATTGATGATAGAAATCGCCAGAGGAACGACAATGAATAAAACCAATAGATTAATCATGGATTTCCCTCCGAACTCGTTCGGTTTTTTCCCTCGACAATTTTAGCAAATCCACTGCCACCGGATTTCGATTCGCATCGATCAGTTGAATTGTCCGCTCCGTACAGCAATAGCATGGATCGACTGCGGCGAGTGTGATCAACGCATCGGCGACAGGAATGCCTTTGCAGGATGCGACGTATGTCGGAATATTGACATAACTGGGAGCGCGCACTTTATGGCGAATCGGTCTGTTAGTTCCATCGCTCCGGATGTAATGAAAAACCTCGCCACGCGGCGCTTCGTAACGCCCGATTCCTTCCCCCTCCGACACTTCCTTAACGTCGTTCAAAATTGGTCCCTTAACAACTTTTAGTTTTTCAAGACACTGTCGGACAATTTTTGTCGATTCTAAAATTTCCAGTACACGTACGACCAATTTATCGTACACATCCCCGTTGGGTAGAACGATAATATTAAAATCAATCAGATCATAGGCATCTGTCGGATCATCCTTCCGGACATCAATCGCAATTCCGGATGCGCGGGCAGTCGGGCCGACGGCACACAGATCGACGGCAGCCTGATGTGTCAAGATTCCCACATTTTTCAGGCGCGAACGCAAAACAGGATCGTCTTTTGCGGCTCCGGCGATCATCACCATTTTCTGATCGACGATATCGAGATCTTCAAACAGTTTTGGAATGATCATCGGATCGACATCGCGCGCAACGCCGCCGACGCGCATCATCCCGTAATGGTTGCGGTTGCCTGTGATCAATTCGAACATCTGAAGAATCGGCTCGCGATACTTCCATGCCCACATCCAGAGTGTGTCGTAACCGATGAAATGACCGGCCAATCCGAGCCAAAGCAAATGGCTGTGAATGCGTTCCAGTTCGCCGATGAGCGTCCGGATATATCTGGCTCTCAGCGGGATTTCGATATTGTCGATGTCTTCAACGGCGTGAACCAGCGCCAGCGGATGCGACGTCGAACAGATGCCGCATATCCGCTCGACCAAGAAAATCGACTGTGTAAAAGTCTTGGATTCCGATATGAATTCATGTCCTCGGTGCATCCAGCCAATCTCCATATCGATGTCCACAACGGTTTCGCCATCGACCTTCAACTCAAAATATTCGGCTTCTTCCAATAAAGGATGAAACGGACCGACGGGAATTTTATTCACGCTCATTCTGTCCTCCTAAATCTCATCGGTTGTTTCAATCCCCTCGGATGATGGATCGTCAGCAATTCCTCCATTCGCGGATGTCCGTCGAACTCAATTCCCCACAGATCGAACATCTCACGCTCGATCCATACCGCCCCGCCGATGATTGAAGTAATAGATGGAACCATCGGATTTTCCTTATCTGTAATAACAACTCTCGGACAGAAATATTGCCCCGTTCTGTCCAACGAAAAATTATACAGGATTTCAATTCCATGCATCATTTCCATCGCGGTTGCCGTGGATAGACGACAATCGAGATTCTTGAATAAGTATTCGGCAACTTCGCACAGATTTTCCGATTCGACGTTAAAATAAAACCGTCGTTTCTTTTCGATCAGGTGAGAGATTTTTCCATCCATTCGTTCCTTGAATTGATCAATTTCTTGCATTCAGAACTCCCAATAATTTCGCCACCCCTGCGATCATCGCTTCCGGCTTCGGCGGACATCCCGGAATGTATAAATCAATCGGAATCACCGCTTGGCGATCTTCAACGATATTGTAACTATCCCGAAAACAGCAAGTGCCGGACATACATGTGCCAACGCCGACGACAAATATCGGTTTCGGCGCCTGCTCATAAATTTTTTGGATTTTCGGAGCGACCTTCTGATTGAAGACTCCCGTCACCAGTAATACATCGGCGTGACGAATCGACCCGACAAGTTTTATTCCGAACCGCTCCAAATCGTATTTCGGTGTCAGAAGATCGAGAATTTCAATATCACAGTTATTGCAAGGTGAACCGCTGACGTGAAAAACCCATAAAGATTTCGCCAATCTTCGCTTGTACCATCCCATATCACAACCCCCAAACCGACAACACGACGCCGATCAGACAGATCGGAGCCGCGATGCGCCAGAAGAATTTCAGTGCTGTGTCGATACGAATCCGCGGATTCGTATTTTTAATTAAAATCATCAACACGACAATCATTAAATATTTCAATACGGAATATAATATCCCGATTCCCGTCCACTTAAATCCGCCGAGAAACAGAATGACCAGCAAAGCCGGATAAGTGACATACATCATTCCCTGGCTCAATTTCCAGAAAGCCAACAACGGGCCGGAATATTCCATAAACGGACCTTCGACGATTTCGGTCTCCGCTTCCGGGATGTGAAACGGCGGCAGGGTCATCTTCGCCTGAATGCAGAGAAGTCCGAGAATGAATCCGATCGTTCCGCTGATAGAACCGATGAAGGCGCCGCTTTTCTGAGCGATGAGAATTTCATCCATCCGCAATTTGTATCCTGATTGAATAATCGGTATCAGGCAAACGAGAATGAAAACCAATTCGTCGGCCAGCAGAAGTTTGATCTCTCGCCCCGCTCCCAGGCTGGAATAGACATTTCCCGACGAACCGCCGCCCAGGATCACCGCAACGGAGAAAATCATCATCAGGTACATGACGACGATCAGATCGCCGGCAAATCCAATCCGATTAACTGCCGCCAATCCGACGATTGTCGCCAGCAACACGATCATTCCAAACGCAAAAATCGGTGCGGAGACAAAAACAGTCCGTGCGCTCTCTTTGACGATCATCGTCTCTTTACCGAACAATTTGAAGATATCATTGAAGTTCTGGAAAAGCGGCGGCCCCTGACGAAATTGGACGCGCGCGCTGACTTTTCTGTCTACCCAGACGATCAGAAGTCCTAGAATAGTTGTAAACAGGAAGCCCGGAAATATGAGCAAATAGAATAGCCATCGGGTCATGCCTTATCCTCCTTCTGTCTCCAGTGCTGACTGATAATCGCTAAATTTTCACCGAAGAAATAGAGATGATTTTTCGGATCTTCCTCCGCCACTTCCTTCATTTGAATTGCCTGACCGGGCGCAGTCTTCGCGCAAAGCGGTTGATAGTCAGGATTTGATTTCAACTGATTCAAACAAAGGTCGCATTTCGCGGTGATGTAATTGATCACTTCGGGAAAAATGGTGCCGAACGGACAGGCTAAAACGCAGGATTTGCATCCGACACATCGCATGTTATACCGCTTGATCAGTCCGCTTTCCAAACGTTCAAGCGCTTCTTTGGGACATGCAGTCACGCAAAACGCTTCCTTACACTGTCGGCAATAGATGGCGAATTCTGCAACTTCCAGAAGCGAAAACTGCCCCGAATTTTTTCGATGGTAAAAATATTCACAACCGATCTTTTCCGGTTTGCCCGCTTCCAAAAGAGCCGGAATATCAATAACTAATCGTTTCATTCCCAGATATTCTCCTCATTTTTAACCTTGTCGTAAGTGAAAACGGGACCGTCTTTGCAGGCGTAATATTCCCCGAAAACGCAATGCCGGCACTGACCGATTCCGCAATACATTTTCTTTTCCATCGACAGGTAGATGTTCTCTTCGGAATAACCGTGTTTCAACAAGTCGAAAGTTCCGAATTTCATCATCACCGGCGGACCGCAGACGACAACCGGAACGCCATGCGGATCAAGATCGATCTTGTCCAATAATTTGGTGATCAGGCAAACATTTTCCGACCACGTTTCGCCTTCCGGAACGCGATCGACCGAACGAACGATATTCACCTTGTCGATCTTTTTCCAGTCTTCAATCAGATATTTGTAAATCATATCGTTCGGCGTCTTTGCGCCCAATAAAAACGTCACGCTCCGGTAATTGTCTATATCGTGCAAAAGCGTCAGGAACAACGACCGCGTCGGCGCCATTCCGACTCCACCGCCCATGATCAAAATATCTTTACCTTTCCATTGATCAATCGGATAACAAGTTCCGTAAGGCCCGCGAATACCGATCCGATCTCCGACTTTCGTTTTGTGAACGTGTTCCGTCACGAATCCGGCCTTCATGATGGTAATTTCCATCCAGTCGGTCGTATAATGTGAAGACGATGGCGTGAACGGACCTTCTCCGACATTCGGAATCGTCAGTTCGATGAATTGCCCCGTTTTGAATGGGATCGGCGTTTCGAGTTTGACTTTCAGCGTGCGGATCAACGGTGATTCCTCGATAATTTCCTGGATGATCGCCGGTATCGTCTGATAAGGATTTTTTACCATGATTATAACTCCTCGGCTTTCGGCGGTTTCATCATTCGGCAGACGACTTCACGGAACTCGATCTTCCCCGGGCAAACATCGATGCATCGGCCGCAACCGGTGCAACCTAATCGACCAAAATTTTCTTTCATGATCGTCAACTTGCAGAGATATCGGTTCCTGAAACGTTCGTACATCTTCGGTCGTGGCGACGCACCACCTGCAACCCGTGCATAACCGTGTATCTGACATGAATCATAAGAGCGCACTTTAACAAAATCTTTGGCAGTCGTTTCATCATTCAAAATCAGACAATAGCAAGTCGGGCAGATATTCGTACAACCGCCGCATCCGACGCACGATTTCGACTCGTCCTTCCACTTTTGAATATCGACATTTTTCAATAAATAATAATCGCCGGAACGAACGAAATCGGAATTCCGCGCTTCCAATTTACGCGTCGTTTTATGTCTTAACTCACGAACCTTTTCACGATCTTCCGCGTGATCGTCCGAGATTGGAATATATTTTCGCAATAGTTCAATAAACTCCTCACCTTTTGAAGAGCCGGTATTGATGACATAATCGGTTCCGATGTTTGACAAATTCACATCGAAACCCTTATCGGCAAACGGTTTTCCGTCGGCAAGATTACAATGGCATGAATCTGATATTTCCGTACAGTCCGCGCTGACGATCGTCGTATTTTCCCGCCAAAATTGATAAACCGGATCGACAAAATCCTCGTTGATCATGGCTTTATCCAGTATTTCCAGAGCCGTCAGATCGCAATTCTTCACGCCGAGGATCAGACGTTTGACAAGTTTACTTTTCCCAGGAAGAACCTGCTCTCGCGGAAAATATAGCAAACTCTTGAGCGGATCGGTTGCGCGGTACGAATCTATTTCGACTTTCGTTTCTCCATTCATCCTCGTAAAGAACAGGTTCCCTTTATCGGTTCTTTCCGGCAGGATCACGGCGTCGAATCCGCCCAACCGCTCGGATTGGATTCTTTTCAGGAAGGAAAACAGATGCGATGCATTGACAATCATTCGATGACCTCCATCCGAAACCTCAATCCGGTTCCGGATCGTGTTGACTCTTGCTTTTCAACTGTTTGATAAGTTCGATAAGTCCTTCGGATTCCGTCGCCTTATCGAAAAAATAGTCGGCGCCTTCTTCCGCGCATTTCGTCCGATATTGCGGATAAGGATAATCGGTAAAAATCACGGCGATGATCCCGGGCATGGATTTTTTAATGGTTTTCAGGACGTGAATACCGCCTTCGCCGGGCATCCGAATGTCGATAACCATTACATCCGGAACCGAAGCGCTGATTTTATCAATTGCTTCATTTGTTGTCTCGGCTTCACCGACGATCTCTACGCCTGGAATTTCTCCGAGCGCAGTTGCCAGATGAGTTCTCAGAATTTGCGAATCGTCGGCAATGAAGATTTTAAGACTCATGAGTATTTTATCGCCGCAACCAAATTGTACTTTTCATCAAATTCACGATATTAAATTAACAAGAGATCGTTCGATTGTAAATCAGACAAACACTGATATTTTTGTAGGAATAATGGAAATATTTTCAGTAGAACGATCAGTTAAATTGAAAGGAAAATTGTTTTGTGGGCCCCCCGGGATTCGAACCCGGAACCGACAGATTATGAGTCTGGTGCTCTAACCGTTGAGCTAGGGGCCCATATTTTCATTTAAAAAGCGCGTAAAGTTATTTCCTGAATGCGTTTTTTACAAGGAAAATGGTTTGGATTCTCCTCGCATAAACCATCGGGATAACTCGGTGAATTCATAGACAGTCAGCATTTCGGCGCGACGATTTAAGTCGATCGGACAATCGTCGGTTCCTTGTTCTTTTAACATGACGCCGAGCGCATTCGATAGGATTTTTCGGCGCTGATTGAAAGCCGTTTTTACCGTTTTGATCAACATTTTTCGGAACTCGAGATCGGAATCGATCTGCTTGATCGTCAACGTGATAACGGCAGAAAATACTTTTGGCATCGGACGAAAAACATGCGGCGACACAATGAATTCGAGTTTCGGAGTGGAAAAATAATTGGACAATACGCCCAGAATTCCATAATCCTTTGAATTCGGCGAAGCAGATATCCGACGAGCAATTTCCCGTTGAACCAAAAAAGTTACATCCTGAACGATTTCGATGTTATCGAATATCTTGAAAATTATTGGACTCGTAATGTTGTACGGAATATTTCCGACGATACGCAGTCGGCTGTTTGGTTTACATAAAGTGGAAAGATCAAAATCCAGCGCGTCGGCATTCCATAGATGAAAATTCGGAAAACAGCCAAATTTCATCTGTAATTCGGGAATCAGATCTTTGTCGATTTCAATCGCGTGAATTTCACTGCCAGACTGAACCAGCCAATCGGTCAATGCGCCTCTTCCCGGTCCGATTTCAACAATAATATCTTGAGGTCTAGGAGAAATGACTGTGACGATTTTTCGTAAAATATTAGGATCGATGAGGAAATTCTGGCCGAGTCTTTTCTTTGGAAAACCGGTCATTGCGGAAGGTTGAAAAACCGACGTGCGTTATCAGTCGTCTGTTTCTCGATTTCAGTTACTGAAACCATCTTGATTGCGGCGATTTTTTCGGCAATCAATGGTATGTTCGCTGGTTCGTTGATTTCGCCACGCTTGCCTTCCGGTGGCAGATACGGCGAATCGGTTTCCAGCATCAATCTATCCAATGGAACGTTTCGGATGACCTCTTCGATCCTGGGAGTTCCGTAAGTCGCGTTTCCCGTGAAAGAAATATGAAAACCCATTGCCAGTACTTTACGGGCAAACTCGGCGTTTGAAGAAAAGCAATGCAACACGCCGCGGAAATAACCGCAACGCGTCAAACACCGTTCCAGATCATCTTCAGCCAAGCGGTTATGCAGGATCAACGGCAAATTTAATGATTCAGCCATTTCTATCTGCTCCGCCAAAAGAGCCAACTGCGAATTTCTCGGTCCGAAATTCCGATAGTAGTCCAGCCCGATTTCACCATAAGCGACGACTCTCGGATGCTTACAAAGTTCCAGTACTTCTTTCTGCCAACCGTGTTTGAGTTTTTCTGCGTCGTGTGGGTGAATTCCAACCGTTGTATAAATATTATCGAATCGTTCAGTCATCGCAATGGCGCGCCTGGACGACTGCAGATCGGTTCCAACGCAAATAATCGGACTGACGCCTGCCGATTTCGCGCGTTCGACTACGGCGAGGACGTCCTCATATAGCGGTGAATATGTCAGATGAGCGTGTGTGTCTATATACATGAAAATCGTCTCACATGGTTAAATTTATCCGATCGTTGCACCGGGCACGATTTCCTCGGTAACCGTAACGAGCGTCAACTTCCCGCCTTTCTTTGCGGCGAGTAGCATTCCGTTACTTTCAATTCCGAAAATCTTCGCCGGTTGAAGGTTCGAGACGACGACAATCGTTTTCCCGACGATCTGTTCCGGAGAATAATGTTGTGCGATCCCCGCGACGATCTGCCGATTACTGTCACCCGTATCGATCATCAGTTTCAGTAACTTTTCGGAGTTTTCTACTTTTTCAGCAGATAAAACCTTAGCCGTCACCAGTTTGACTTTTGAAAAATCATCGATTGTGATTAATGGAACTTCAGAAACTGTTATTTCCTTCTGAATCGGTTTTTCGGATGCTTTTTTCGTATCGATTCTCGGAAACAGGATCGGCATTTTTCCAAGTATTCCACCGACTTTCAACTGTCCCCATTCAAATGGTGAAGACTCATCAGATTCGGTTGGTAGAATGTTCAACAATATTCGACTTTTTTCCGGCATGACAGGCTGAAGTAAAAGCGCCGCAAGGCGAAGCCCTTCCGCCGCCGTGTAAAGTGTCGTTCCGGCAGTGACTTTTTCAGTTTTAACCAATTGCCACGGTTGGCGAACTTCCATGTATTTATTGAGCGAACGAATAAAAACGATGATCTCGTCGAGCGCTTCGTTCAAACGGAGTTCGGCGATCAGGTTGTGAACTCGCGCTGGCAATTGAGTCGCTTTGCTTTGAATTTCTTTTTCGTCGTCGGTCAGCACGTCCGGAGATGGAATGACACCGTTGAAATTTTTTTGAATGAGCGTTGAAACACGGCTGGCCAGATTGCCGAAATCGTTGGCAAGTTCTGAATTGTAACGTTTGACGAACATTTCTTCACTGAAATTCGCGTCCTGCCCCAAAACCATATCTCTCATCAGAAAATAACGCACCGGATCGACTCCGTAAGCATCGATCAGATCGAGCGGCTGGACGATATTATTCAACGATTTGGACATCTTCGTGTCGGCAACCAGCCACCAGCCATGTGCAAAGATCGTCTTCGGCAGAGGCAAACCTAACGCTTTCAACATCGTCGGCCAATAGACGCAATGCGTCGTGACAATATCTTTTCCGATCAGGTGATAATCGGCCGGCCACCATTTGCGAAATTTATCCTCATCCTGTCCATAACCAACGGCCGTCACATAATTCAGCAATGCGTCAAACCAAACATAAGTCACATAGTCGGTGTCGAACGGTAATTCGATTCCCCATTTCAGACGTGATTTCGGGCGGGAAATGCACAGATCGTCCAACTGATTTCGTAAAAATCCGAGTACTTCGTTTCTGCGACTTTCCGGTTGAATGAAACCGGGATTCTTCCGGATATAATCGATCAACCATTCCTGATAATTGCTCATGCGGAAAAAATAGTTTTTCTCTTTGATGAAATCCGGTGCTTTCAGATGTTGCGGGCACTTACCGTCAACGAGTTCTTTTTCCGTATAAAACCGCTCGCAACCGAGACAATAATGACCACCGTATTCTGCCGAATAGATTTCGCCTTTATCGTACAAATCCATTAACGCCTTGCGGACTGCCGTTTTATGAAAATCAAAAGTCGTTCGGATGAAAAAATCGTTCGTGATTTCCAATTTTTTCCATGCGTCCTGAAAATGAACGACCATATTGTCGCAATGTGTTTGCGGATCGATCCCAGACTTTTCCGCCACCTGTTGAACTTTCTGGCCATGTTCATCGACGCCAGTCAGGAAAAAGGTATCGTCGCCTTTCATCCGATGAAACCGTGCAAGAACATCCGCGAGAATTGTCGTATATGCATGACCGATATGCGGTTTAGAGTTGACATAATAAATTGGAGTAGTGATATAAAAACGGTTGTTAGTTTCCATACTAAATCATGGTTAAAGTTAGAATTTTATTGGACAATTTTTATTTTGGAGTTGAAATCTATCAGCGGTAATTCTTCGTATGTATCGTCTTCGAGTTTCAGAGTGACCGTTTTTTGAAAAATATCAATCTTTTCTACGGTTCCGGACTTGTCCTCATATTTTACACTGGTTCCGTATGATGGATAATTTTTCAAAACTTCCGCATAGGTTTCGTGTTCGAACCGGTAACAGCACTTGAGTTTCCCGCAACAGCCAGAGATTTTAGCCGGATTCATCGGCAGGTTCTGTTCTTTCACGAACTGGGTACTGATAGGTTCAAATTCGTCGATGAATAATTTACAACAGACGGGATTACCGCACATCCCGATGCCGCCTTTTCGTTTGACTTCTTCGCGGTCGCTCGTCTGTTTCATTTCGATGCGTGTTTTGTACTCCGCGGCGAGAACTTTAACAAGATCGCGAAAATCAATACGTTCTTCTGCTGAAAAGAAAAATACGATCTTTTTCCTGTCAAACCGGTATTCGACATCGAGTAATTTCATCGGCAATTTCAGGTCGGAGATGCGACGCTGGCAAAATTGAAATGCGAGTTTTTCTTTAACCCGATTTTCTTTATCGACGATCAGATCAGACTCTGTGGCTTTTCGGAGAATGCAAGGTAGCGCCGGAGAATCGGCTTCCAACCGCTTTTTTGTTGGAAACGGGATGGATTCCCCAATATCTTCCCCGCGTTCGGCTTCAACGATCATCCATGTGTCGGGTTCGATCGGCAGTTCTTGCGGATTTCTATGTATTTCTCGGCGCGAACCGCTGAATTTTATTTTAGTCAGTAAATCGGTCTCGGTTTCGCTCATTGGGATTTTCCAGGCTGAATTCGATTGTGTATCTTAAAAAACATGTTAACTAAAGCGAGATTAATATAGACATTACGGCTTGTTAAATCAATACAATTATCGACGGCAGAGTAGGCTCCGAAAGCATCCAGTTCCGTATAGTAATCGACGAATTTCCGCAGTTCCGTTTGCATATCGGCGTGAACAAGTTCAGATTCCGGTTTGCCTGCTTTAAGAATCGCGGCATCACGAAACCAGAAGGAGATCGAATACATCAATCGGTCAAATTCATCCGGATTTTCTTTTCTCAACATTACAAATTGGTTCACGAGATCATAGACTTTATCGATCTTCCATGTGGCTACCATTCTCAACGTTTCAAGCGTGATTTTTCTTAGCCGGCCAAGATCGGCCTCCTTCAGTTGAATCGCCTGGCGGACATCGCCACCGGACAGCCGCATCACCAGATTGATTTGATCCTCGCGAATGCCATTTTCACGAAGATGATTTCCGAGTTCGGTCGTCGAAAGCGCCGGAAAATAAAGCGTCTGACAGCGCGAACGAATGGTCGGCAACAATGCATTTAAATTGGAAGTCGTCAGGATAAGCGTCGTCTTTTCCGGCGGTTCTTCGAGGATTTTCAGGAAGGCGTTCACTGCGGGTTCCAACATCAAATCCGCATCGAAAACGATTACGACTTTATATCCGGATTCCGGAGCAGTGAGATAAATCTTTTTCCGGATCTCGCGGATGAAGTTGATTGGAATATGCTTCCCGTCAAACGGGCAGAGTTTTTCATACGGATTTGCCGCCTTTTTCTTGATGCAATTTTGAACTTCCTCCATGTCATCCGGACCGAAGTTTTTAAATGGCGGATCATCCTTCGTGAGATGACCGGTTTGAATTGGAAATACAAGATGGATATTGCCGTGTTCGAGAGTTTTCATTTTGTGGCACGAAGGACATTCGCCGCATGGTTGATTTTCCCGTGCGTGACAATTCAGCATCGCTGCATATTCCAGTGCAAATCCTTCCTGCCCGCTGCCTTCCGGTCCATGAAAAAGATAAGCGTTAGCGATATGCCCGTTGTGAATTGTATTCAGCAGTAACTTCCGGTTATTCTCCTGATTGACGAGATTGTAGAGTCGATTCATCGATTACCCAGCCATTTCTCCGGATCGAGTTTTGTGCGGTTTTTCCAGATTTCAAAATGCAACATCGATCCAGAAAGCGTTCCAGAATCTCCGACACTGGCAATGACAGTGTCTTTCGAGATATATTGGTTTTCATAAACGCTGACATTTTCGATGTGTGAATAAACTGAATAAAAACCGGAGCCGTGATCGATGATAATCGTATTTCCAAATCCACGGATATATGTGATTGTCGTAACAACGCCATCCAGAATGGTTTTAATCGGAGCACCTTGTTTGGCCTTGATATCGATGCCTGAGTTTTCCGTAACCGTTTTGAGCGTCGGATGTTTCTGAACGCCGAATCGCGAAATGATCTCACCCTGAACCGGCCAACCAAGTTTACCCTGACTCTGTTGAAACGGGTTGTCAATTTTAACGCCGGAAAGTGCGCGCTGGCGTTCAAGTTCTTTACTACGGTTTTTCTGCTCTTTTTCGAGACTGGCTATCAATCGGGAAAGTTCCTGAGCCGCTTTTTCTTTTTGACGGATCGCCTCGGCAAGATTCTGTTTATTTTTTCGCGCGACGCCGAGGCTTTTGGCACGATCCTGTTTCTGTTCGGCAAGGTTCTTCTGAAATTCTTTCTTCTCAGCAATGATCTTCTCTTGATCCCGAACTTCTGAAACCAACGCTTTTTTCTTCTCGGCTACTTTGTCGATCGTATAGCGAATCTCGCGTGAATTCCTGCGGTTAATATCTGAGATGATCCGGAAATATTTATATCGATAGATCGCCTGATTGAACGACTTGGCTGTCAATAGATATTCCCATTCACTCATATCGCCCTGTTTATACAGATTAACGAGTCTCTGTGAAAATGATCCTTTCAGTAAATTCAAATCATTTTCCAATTGGGTGATGGATTTACCCGTCTGCTTGATTTCATTCTCTTTTATTTTTTGTTCACGATTTAATTGATTCAACAGTTTGAGGGTCAGACTCAGATTTTCCTCAGTTTCCTGAAGTTTTTCGAATGATGATTTTTCCTTGGATACCGCCTGATTCAGTTCGTTTTTGAACTTTTTAATCTCATCCCGGACTTTTTCCAGTTCGTTGGATTTATATTCGATCTTCTTTTCCAGATCATCTTGCTGAGGAAGGACTGATTGCGGAAGCAATACAATGCTCAGGATGATAACACAGATAAATCTATTCATGAACTATTCTCATAAAACCGTCTGAAAATAAGGAATGTATCTCTGATTTTCAAGACTATAAATCATGATATTAAATTTGACAAAATTTAAGAAACAATGTATATTAAGACGTTTTAAAAGGTCTTTTAGAGAGAGATAAAAAATGAATAATCCGATCTGGGAATATTTCGAGATTCGTAGCAAAGAGAAAAACGACAGCATTTTTAAAATTTTAAAAACCGTTCCGATTTTCTCCGAACTGACACCTAAAGAAATTACAGAAGTCGAAAAGATCATACACCGTCGAAAATACAAGAAAAACGAACCGATTTTCCGGATGGGCGATCCTGGTCTCGGCATGTATATCATCGTTGAAGGGTCGGTTGAAATTGCCGAAGAAATTGAAGATTCCGATAAGAAAAGACTTGCCGTTCTGCCGGAGGGTGCATTTTTCGGCGATCTGGCTTTGCTTGACGAAGCGCCGCGTTCTGCGTCGGCAATCGCCATCATCGATTGTGATATTATCGGTTTTTTTCGCCCGGATTTGCTCGATCTGCTATATAGAAAGCCGAGTCTCGGTATTAAAATATTATGGGGTTTGGCGCGGATCATCGGGGAACGGCTCCGTCAAACAAATGATCAACTTTCTAAATGCCAATCTGAAACAGAGGCGTTAAAAAATGGATAAATACGCTTTCCAGTTATATTCATCGATCATGAAGAACTTTTGGAAAGTCCTGCTGATATTTTTCGGCATTGCAGGAATTATCATCGTCTATCCGTATGTTAAATCAATCGTGTTGATGCTGGTCATTTCATGGATATTTTCAATAATACTGACACCAGCAGTCGATTATATGGAAAGTAAAGGCCTCAACCGAGGGATTGCAATTCTCTTCATCATGCTGGCTATTTTACTGGCCATTGTTGCCGCCGCTTTTCTGATCATTCCCGCCATCGTATCCGCCATCGATCAGATAAAAGTAAGACTCGAATCAAACATGCTCGATGAGATCAGTGTCCAGATTGAGGCGTTTTTCGAAAAGAATTTTAATAATCCGGAATTAGCTCAAAGTGTTACGAGTAAACTTGATACTGGTCTCAACGGGATGCTTCACATTGCATCCGGATTTTTTAAAAATGCCGGAGCGTTCATCGCTATGCTGGCCGTTATTCCATTCACGATATTTTTTCTGGTTAAAGACGCGCGTTTATTCAAACGCGGGTTAATCTCTCGTGTCCCAAACAAATATTTCGAGTTGACTTTAAATGTTCTTTACAAAATCAGCGATCAGGTTTCCAGATATATCCAGGGTCAGGCATTAGACGCCGCCATCGTCGGAGCGCTTTCTGTCATTGGTCTTTTTTGCGTCAATATCGCTTTTGACCATCCTGTTCCGTATTTCGTCTTCATTGGGATAATGGCCGGAATCGCTAACCTCATTCCGTATTTAGGACCGATCGTCGGGGCTGTACCCGCCATGATAGTGGTCATGATCAACAATCCTGCGAATATGATGAATATCCTTATGTGGATCGCTATCACATTCGTTTTGGTTCAATTAATTGATAATCAAATAGTCTCGCCGCTCATCGTATCGAAAAGCGTTAACATGCATCCCCTAACCGTCGTTATCGTCGTAATCATCGGAGGAAATGTTGCCGGAGCGCTTGGAATGCTCTTGGCTGTACCGACTTTCGGCATTATCAAGGTCACGATTACCGAAGTCATCTGGGGACTTAAAAATTACAAACTCAGATAATATCGGTAAGAGATCGGCGCATCTACGATGAAATAGACGGTACATTTCATTCCTGTATGTCGATAAAATTTAAAAATCCGGATATTTTTGTATTCTTGATTCTCATCTTCGGATTACTGTCTCTTTTATTACGATACGGCTTGCCAGACAGCATTCAGGCTCATACTCTTCTAAAAATCACTGACTTTTTGATCATCGCATTTTACATCAACGGACTTATCCAACGTTTTTATCTGACACATTTCAGATTAATGTTCTTTCGAAACTCCCTGTTCGATATGATCATGTTATCGTTTCTGATATTCATTTTCACTTATTCGGACTTCAAGCCATATTTAATAAATTCGTTTCATGCGTCGTCATTTGCGACAAATCTGATCTTTTTTCGGACACTTCTCAGCCTGATTAAAATTCTCGGTCGCATCAAGAAACTTAACTATTTCATCAGATCCGTTTACGGGCATCCGGCACAAACCATCGCAGTCAGTTTCCTGGTCGTCATCGTCCTCGGTACGATTTTTCTGATGATGTCGTTTTCAAGCGCTGAGGACAAGTCAACTCCGTTTATCGACGCTCTTTTCACAGCGACATCAGCCGTTTGCGTAACCGGTCTGACAACTCTCAACACGGCCACACAATATTCCATTTGGGGAAAAATAATCATCATGATTTTGATTCAGATCGGTGGTTTGGGCATCATGATCTTATCGTTTTTTACCGCATTTGTTGTCGGAAAACGCATCTCGCTCGAGGAAAAACTCGCCCTTTCTTATTTACTAAACGAACAGGACATGGAAAAAGTCTCTTCCGCGATTGTTAAAATCATTAGTTTTACACTTATCATTGAAATAACCGGTGCGATTCTTCTCTTTCCGGATTTCCGGAATGTTTTTGGTGTCGGTCCCAAGGCGATGTTCTATTCTCTTTTTCACGCAATTTCCGCATTCTGCAATGCCGGATTTTCATTGTTTTCTAATAATATGGAGAATTATCGATCGAACGCCTTATTCATTCTAACACTCGCTTTTCTAATCATTGCCGGTGGATTGAGTTTTGCTGTTCTTTCGGATTTGGTTTCAAACTTTTGGACAACTACTAAATCCAATCTGTTTGCCCGACAAATTCGCCGGAAAAGATTGTCTGTCAACTCCAAAGCAGTTCTCGTGGTTACATCGATCTTACTAGTCAGCGGCACATTGATTATTTACGCTTTTGAACATCGCAATCTTCTTCTCTGTTTTGATTTGAAAACCCAATATCTCAGTGCTTTCTTTCAATCCGTCACCTTGAGAACCGCGGGATTCAATACAATCTCTATTGGAAATTTGCAGACATACACCCTTCTTATCATGATCCTGTTTATGTTTATCGGTGGTGCATCCGGTTCGACTGCCGGTGGCGTAAAAATCAACACGGTTTCGGTTATCTTTGCCTATATTAAATCAGTGGTTTGGGGAAAAGAAGATGTCACTTTAATGAAACATTCGCTATCGAAAGAATTGGTCAACAAATCGTTTTTGATCATCATTTTGGCTTTGACGACCGTTTTTACTGTGACGATAACGCTTCTGGTTACCGAGAATTTTCGGTTTGAACAAGTTCTATTTGAAGTCGTTTCCGCCTTTGGAACCGTTGGCCTTTCAACGGGAATCACACCAATGCTTAGTTTTTTTGGAAAATTTATGATTGCTGTAACAATGTTCATCGGACGTATCGGTCCACTGACTTTAGTGATCGCTTTCTCGCAGAAGAGCGAAATGTATAAAATCCGCCTTCCCGAAGGAAATATATTGATTGGGTAAAAGGAACTGAAATGATCGATTTACATCTATTCAACTTACGATACTTTTACATTGGAGGAAAAGATGGCAAAGGATAAAGTCTTCGCAGTTTTCGGTTTAGGAACATTCGGAATGGAAGTCTGCCGCTCGCTTTCCGAAAAAGGCGGCAAAGTCATTGCAATTGACAATTCGCCAGCCCTGATCGAAAAAGTGAAAAATATGGTAATGCAGGCGATTTTACTCGATAGTACCGATGAAGAATCGCTCAAGAATGCTCCGATCGAAGATATCGACGTCGCAGTCGTCGCCATCGGCGAAAAAATCGAGGCAAGCATCCTGACAACGGCTATCCTCAAGAAAATCGGCGTGCCGTTCATCATCTCGCGCGCAACATCAGAATTGCACGGGCAGGTTTTAAGACAGGTCGGCGCTTCGGACGTCGTCAATATCGAAATCAGTCAGGGTGAGCGCATCGCCGAACGGCTCATTTCGCCCGAGATCAAAGACAAGATGCAAATCGCTGGAAATATCTACTTCGCTGAAGTCACCGTTTCGCGACAATTCGTTGGCAAATCGATTCTCGAACTCGAATTGCGGAAACGCTCAAATATAAACGTCATCGGCATTAAACGCATTCACACGGACATCGACGACATCGGCAATCCTCGTGAAGAATCCGCCGTGGAATTCCCGAAACCGACGACCGTTCTGGCCAAAGGCGACATCCTGATCGTCGTCGGAACCGAAACCGATATCGAACACCTAAAGGAACTATAAATGTTGCTGGTTAACCGAAACCGTCTCTATTTTTTCTATATTTTGGTTTGCGGAATCATTACGGCATTAGCGATCAACAGTTACTGGGTTTTTCACAAATTCAATCTTTCCGCAAATCCCGATCTTAAATATCATTCGGAAAACTTCATCTACTTCGTTATCCTTTCAATGCTGATCTTCCTCTTTTTATTTTTACATATCATTTACCGAAGCAAGGATATTTATAAAGAGCTGGATAAAACGATCGATCTGGTCAAACAAGGAACCCCACTTACCGAAGACCAACTCAAAAAGATCGATGTTCTCGGCAAAAAAATCTTCGAGATCAACTCGACCCTGAATATTTTAAACGAAAAGAAGACGCTGAAAATCACATCTCAATCCTATCTCGTTGATTTCCTCATCGGATATATCCATAAGAATATGCTGATCACGGATATTCAAGGCCGTATTCTGAAAGTGACAAATTCGCTCCTTCATAAATATAATGTTGAAGAGAAAGAGGTCGTCGATCGATTCATCCACTCGTTCGTCCAGAATTTGAATTTCTTCGTTGTCGTCAACGATCTCCGGGGCAGTAAGAACACTTCGTTTGAAGCGTCGGTAAAGTTCAACAAAGACGAAAATTTCGTTATCTGTTATCTCTCCTTCTATCCGGTCTATAATCAAAAAAACGAACTGACCAACTGCATCTGTTTTATCATGGACGAAACGGAATTTCTCGCCAGCATTAAGGAACAGTCGAACGGCCAGTAGAACCGGCTTCCTTCCACTTTTAAACTAAAAATAAAAAGCGGCAGACATTTGTCCGCCGCTTGACACATCTTCCCGTTTTTCAGAGAGGATAATCTATCTTTGCTGCTTCTTCTTCCGTTGTTCTTCGACGACAGTTTCTTCGATGTTTTTCGGCAACGGCGCATAGTTCAGGAATTCCATCGAGAACGCCGCACGACCGCTGGAAATCGTCCGCAATGCGGAAGCGTACCCGAACATTTCCATCAGCGGAACGAGACCGGTCAGTTTCTGAGAACCTTTTCTGTGACGCCGCATGTTTTCGATTTTTCCACGTCTGCGGTTGATGTCGCCGATAGCATCACCCATATACTCATCAGGCGTATTCACTTCGATTTTCATTATAGGTTCGAGCAGTTGCGGCGCGGCTTTGCTGATGATTTCTCTCATTGCCTGATGGGTGCAAATCCGGAATGCCATTTCACTCGAATCCACCGCATGATAACTTCCATCAACCAGAACGAACTTCATATCCACGATCGGATAGTTGGCATACAAACCCGCTTCACAGGCTTCGAAGAACGCTTTCTGAACCGCCGGAATATATTCGCGCGGAATATTGCCGCCTTTGACGTGATCGACAAATTCGTTGCCATGTCCCTGATTCGGTTCCAAACGGAAGACGATGTGTGCGAACTGTCCCTTTCCGCCCGTCTGTTTTTTATATCGATAAGTATGTTCGACTTCCCGCGTGATTGTTTCCCGATATGCTACTGCCGGTTCGCCTACAACAACTTCAATCTTATATTCCGTTTTAAGGCGATCGACGATGATCTCCAGATGTAGTTCGCCCATTCCGGAAATAACCGTCTCTTCCGTTTCGCTGTCAAACCGGACTTTAAATGACGGATCTTCGAGCGCCAACCGGCTCAATGCAATCGAAAGCCTGTCACGTTCTTTATTACTGGCCGGTTCGATCTTCATATCCAGAACAGTTTCCGGATAATGGATATTTTCCAGTAAAACCGGTTCATTTTCCGAACAAAGCGTATCACCGGTCGTTGTATATTTCATTCCGATCAACGCGCCAATATCGCCAGCCCGCAATTCGGTTATTTCCTGACGATCGTCGGCGTGAATTCGCATGATTCGACCGATCCGTTCGCGCTTCATTTTTGTGGAATTATAGACATAAGAGCCGGAATTGAGTTCCCCGGAGTAAACGCGAATGAAGGTTTGTTGTCCGACATACGCATCGTTAGTGATTTTAAATGCTAACGCCGAAAACGGTTCTTTGAAAACCGGCTTCCGGGTAATTGGTATCTCGGGATGTTTGACATCTTTTCCGATCACAACACCTCTATCCACCGGCGACGGCAGATAATCGATAACCGCATCCAGCAACAGGCGAACGCCTTTATTCTTGAAAGCCGTTCCACAAAATACCGGCGTCACGCAGAGCGTCAACACCGCATATCTTGCCGCCCGTTTGATGTCTTCAATGGTCGGTTCTTCGCCATCCAAATATTTCGTCATCAGCGATTCGTCGTAATCAGCAAGTTTCTCTACTAACTCGGTATGGAATTTTTTAGTGCTTTTCTGCATATCTTCCGGAATTTCCGATTCAAGAACATCCAGATCGTTATATGTGAAAGCTTTCATCGTCACCAGATCGACAACGCCCTTGAATTCGGATTCCTGGCCGATCGGCAATTGAAACAACACTGCATTGGCGCCTAACATTTCATTCATCTGTTCAACCGCCTGAAAAAGGTCGGAACCTTGCCGATCCATCTTATTGATAAAGGCGATCCGCGGAACCTTATAATTGTCTGCCTGATGCCAAACGGTCTCGCTTTGCGGCTCGACGCCGCCGACTGCGCAGAAAACCATCACGATCCCATCCAAAACCCTCAACGATCTTTCCACTTCAAGCGTAAAATCGATATGTCCCGGTGTGTCGATCAGGTTGATCTGGTGATCTTTCCAATAGGTCGTGATCGCCGCCGATGTGATCGTAATGCCGCGTTCCTGTTCCTGCTTCATGAAGTCCATGACGGCCTGACCGTCGTGAACTTCGCCCATTTTGTGCGTAACACCGGTAAAAAACAGTATGCGCTCACTCGTCGTGGTCTTTCCCGCGTCGATATGCGCGACGATCCCGATATTTCGTATCTTTTGTATCATTCCACTGTCCATTCAAAAACTCCTAAAATTTCAAAGACTATAAATTTAAAAAATTGGCAGATTAATTAAAATGAATTTCTCATACATAAACTATAAATAATTTAACATAAGTCGTCTGAACGATGTTATGTTTTAGATGACTATTGGGCTGTTTTCGTTACGAATGGAAAGAAATACTTAATTTCTTTGCAGTTACAACTTCCAGTAGATGTTTCGCTTATTACAAAACCGGATGATCGTCCAGAGACACATCGTCCAGATCAATCCCCAAAGTATTCCGTTATACCCGGTCTTGTCGAGTAGAAAATGTTGCCAGACCGGCGACTGCCACAATCCCGCCCACTGCGTCAGCGTTTGATTTGGATAACCGGAAAAGAACACTTCCATTCCCAATGCGCGGAATGTCAGCCGCATGACGATCTGCATGAAATACGCCAGTAAAGCATTGACGCCGAGAACACGAAAAGGCGCCGTCCATTTTTTGTATCCTTTAAGATCGACGATATAATAAATCCCGACGAATACTAAACAAGCCAGTCCCGCTGTAAACATCGCATAAGAAGCCGAAACGTCAGCTTTATTAAAACAAAGTTGCCAGGTTCCGGTAAAATATCCGATCTTGTGAATGATATATCCGCCCAACATGAAGATTCCCGCCAACATCGATCCCTGACGAACGATCTTCCGGCTCTCTTTTAAGGCCACCGCTTCGCCGAGTAAAACACCGACGATCGTGATACAGGCGTAAGAAATGGAAACCCATGGAAGACAATGAATTCTCAACGGTCGCATCAGTGAACCGTCCAATTGACCGATTTTAAAGAAAGGCTGACTTGTTTCGCCGGCATGAAGCCACCAGCCAACAAATTGAGACATGACGATATGGAATGCAAGCAGGCTAAAAATCGCAATCCATCTTCCTCGACGCGACAATTGCATTGAAAGTGACGCGATGAAATACGACAGCGCAATTGCCTGAAGAATTCCCCACCACCACGAAATTCCAAAGATCAGGCTGATGTATAAAACGCCTGCAATATAAAGTTTCAATGTTCGGCTAAAGATTCGCTGCCGCCATTCTTTTCCGCGCGTCAACCGGCTGAGCGGAATGCAAAGTCCGACGATAAATACAAAAAATGGAGCGACCAGATCGGTTACGGTCAGACCGATATTTTTCAGATTCGCTTCCGGTAAAGAAGCAATTTGTTCATCCGTCAAACCTTCCGCTTTTTTTTCTTCGACGATTTGTTCCCATACCGCTTCGGCATGATGCCATGTCGAGACCGGTAAACTTCCAAACCACGACATCTGTTGCGGTAAATTTCGGTAACCTGCCACCTGAATGACAAAAACCATCAGGAAAATCGTCAATCCGCGAAACGTATCGATCGCATCGATTCTTGTCGGAACAGAGCTATTATTCTTAACCACAAAGCCTCCAAAATACAAAGGAAATGAACCTAACCATCATAATCAATCTATTCTACCCAATAAACCAAGATTAACCGCGGAGTACGCCGAAGACGTGGAGAAAGCAGAGACAATATCATAGATAATTTTAATCACAACTTCATCCCGACCTTACCTCAATTATCCCACCGGAGGCGTACAAGTCTATTAAACCTAATCCAACCTAATCAACTCAATCAACCAAATCCACCTACTCAACAAGTCCGTTTTCCATGGCGTATTTCATGACTTCGGCATTATTTCTCAATTCCATTTTTTCTAACAACCGCGACCGGTTCGTACTGATTGTTTTGACGCTTAAATTCAGTTCCATTGCGATCTCAGAAACAGTTTTCCCGGCGGCCAGCATTTTCATTACCTGAAACTCCCGGTTGGACAGACGTTCATGAAGTGATTTTTCCGAATGAGCGTCTATTTCGGACGCTAATTTGAACGCTAATGACGGATTGATATATTTGCCTTTGTGAAAAATTTGCCTGACAGCGGATAAAAGTTCGGCTGATGCGCTGTCTTTGGTCAAATATCCGTCTGCGCCTGATTTCAGGACTCGCATCGCATATTGATCTTCGGAATACATCGTCAACACCAGAATCTTCGACGGAATTTTCCGGTTCTTCACCTGCCTGATGATTTCTATGCCGCTCTTTCCGGGCAATGAAATGTCCAAAAGAATCACATCCGGCCGATGTTTTTCGATCTTGGCAAGTCCTTCGTCGCCGGTTCTCGCTTCGTCAACAACTTCGATGTCGGATTCATCGCTGAAAATCTGCTTCAATCCTTCGCGAACGACCGTATGATCATCGATGATCAAAACACGGATCATATAATGTCCTTATGATCGAGCGGGATCGTAACCTGAACGGTCGTTCCGCCATTTACGGGGGCTTGTATTTCAACGCGTCCGCCAAATGGATAAACTCTTTCGCGAACGCCGATAAGTCCGAGTGATTGCGGATCGAATATTTTTTCTTCGGGAATACCGACGCCATTATCCCGAATATTCATGTTTAAAGTATGATCTGTGATGGCCAGTTCGGCATCGACATGCGTGGCCGACGAATGTCTCGCGACGTTTGTGAGAGTTTCCTGAAAAATACGAAAAATGGCGATGGCACGGTTCTGATCGAGCGTTATCTCTTCCTGACCCAATTTCAGGTTGCAGGAAATCCCTGTTCGGTTTTGAAATTCATCGCAATACCATTCGATTGCTGCGGTTAAGCCCAGATCATCGAGCAATCCCGGCCTGAGTTCTGTGGAAAGTCGCCGGACAGTTTGGATCGTGGAATCGATGAGCTGCGACATGGATTCGATCTTCTCGAGAACCGCCTTTTGGTCGGGCAGGACTTTTTTCATGAGCCAATTCAGGTCCATTTTCAAAGCCGTCATCGACTGCCCGAGTTCGTCGTGAATTTCGCGGGCGATGTTGGCGCGTTCCTCTTCACGGATTGATTGTAAATGTGTTGAGAGATTTCGCAGTTCGTCACGCGAGTTTTTCAATTCCCTTTCCACCTGTTTCCGGTCGGTAATGTCGATGACGATTCCGCGAAGTCCGGAAGGCGAACCGTCTTGGTGGATTGGATTGGAAAATATTAACGCGTGAAAAACGCTCCCGTCTTTACGCTGTGCGGTGTATTCGTGCCCTTCGACCTTCTTGCTTTTTAAAATGTGATAGACGTTTTCAGTTACCCGTTTTCTATCTTCAGGAATGAAGAGTTGCGTAAATATGATGCCTTTTGCAATATCTTCCTCTGAATAACCGAACGTCTCGTAACCATTTTGATTGCTAAACCGGCACTTTCCATCAATGTCGAGTTCAAAGATCGTTTGAGGCAGATGATCGATTAATTCGCGGAAATTCCTTTTATATTCTCTCTTCAGCAGCATATTCAATCGGGCAATTCAAACGCGTCTTCCAGCGCGGTTTTTGCCACATCCATCTCCTTTTCATCGATAATCAAACTGACAGACGAAATACTCGTTGAAATACCGAGAATGTTGATTTCCGCCTGACCAAGCGTTGCGCACGTTTGGCCTGCGATGAGCGGCTTTTCACGGAAATGCGGCCCATAAATGCAAATAATACCGACATCTTCTAACCAGCGGTCGCCTTTTGCCTGAACGACATTACGCAAGCCTTCGATGATCGACTGAACTATTTTCTTAAATCCCGATTGGAAGCAAAAGGTGATGTCAGCAGTTCCTTCGCGGTTCCAACTTTCCGTAATGAATTCAATGTTGACGTGATTTTGCCCGAGAAAGCTGAGAACCCTTCCGGCAATTCCGGGCTGATTGGGTGCGGAGAGAATCGAAACCAAAACCAGATCGTGATTTTCGATGATCCCGCCGATCTTTATCTTTACTTTTTTTTCAGGTTCTTGTGATAATTCCTTTTGTGTCATTTTATTTTTAAAAACTGTTTTTCTAGATGAGTGAAATTCATTCCGGCAGATACTTTTTAATGATTTCAACCAACCGATTCGGCATGACCGGTTTTTCGATAAACTCATCAACGGGTAATGTGTCGGAATCTTTTTCAAACCGGATGCCCATTTGCTGAGACACCGCAGTCAACATTACGATCGGAATTCCGGCGATTTCCGGATTTTCACGAATATCGTGTGCGACTTCAAATCCTTCGTCCCAAGTTGCCATCATCACGTCGAGAATGATCAAATCCGGACGAATTTTGAGAATTTTTTCCATTCCCCGCGTCCCGTCCTGCGCATCGAAAACTTCGTATCCGTTGTTTTCCAGCGTCAACCTCAATACTTCTACGAGGTCGATGTCATCATCAATAATCAGTATCTTCTTTTTCATAATCCGTCATCCGTATTTATTTCAAATGCCGTATGAAATTAACGTTAACATTTCGATTTCGCAATATCGTCCTTTCCAGAAAATCGTATCAATTTATCAACGTACTCGTCAATTCCTTTTCCGGTTTTGGATGAAATCTCCGAAATCTTGATTTTTGGATTGATTTTTAGGATATTGGTTTTTAAAAATTCTACATCGAAATCCAGGACTGATAGTAAATCGATCTTACTGATGAGCGCGTGTTGACAAACCCGGAACATCAGCGGATATTTGAGCGGTTTATCTTCTCCCTCGGTAACGCTGATCAGAACGATGTTCAACGCCGCACCAGTGTCGAACTCTGCCGGACAGACCAGATTCCCGACATTTTCGATGAAAATGATGTCTGTCTTCTCCAAGTCGAATGGTTCCAGTGCCGGTAAAATCACTTCCGTACCCAGATGACAATCGCCGCCAAATGGCTCGGTGTTGATTTGTGAAATCGGAATATTCAACGGCTGAAGCCGCTCCGCATCGCGAGTCGTTGTAATATCACCCTCGATCACACCAATGCGGGCTCCTTTTTTTTGAAGACGCGGGATCAGCGTTTCAAGTAAGGCGGTTTTTCCGGAACCGGGCGAACTCATGATGTTGACCAGCAATGTGTCCGAACGAACCATCTTCCGCCGGATTTCATCCGCGATTTTTGCATTCGCTTCGAGTACTTTACGAACAATAAACAATTCCACGTGAACTCCTATTCTTCATCTATTTCGATGGATTCGACAAACATTTCAGATCCTGAAAGCATTTCAATTTCGGTTCCGGAACAATGTTGGCAGATAAATTCCGGTTCGTTAATCGTTGATTCGGCTCCACACGTTTGGCAACGAACTACGATCGGCAGTATTTGAATTACCAATTTCGTTTCTGCCAAATTCTCATGACATTTTTTAATCGTATCGAAACTGAAAGTCAGCGATTCTGGAATGATGGCATTCATCCTTCCCGCCTGAAAAACGATCCGACGGATTTTCTGATCGAGTTTTCGTTTTCCGACTTCCGATTCGACCATTTTGATAATATTTTGCGCTATTGTCAGTTCATGCAAAATATCACTCCCGTCATTATTTCAATCGGGCTTATCAACATATTCTTGGTAGTTGTTCCGTTGTCAGCATATCGAGAATTCTGTTACTGCCAATGCTGGTTCTCAGAAGGATTTTCCCTTTCGGCTCGTCAATAACTTCACCGATGATAGCAGCGGATTCGCATTCAGGAAACGATCTCATGATTGACAATGTCTTTCCAGCTGATTCTTTTCCGACAATTGCAACGATCTTTCCTTCGTTCGCCAAATACAGCGGATCGAATCCCAGCGGTTCGCAGAGTCCGCGCACCGATTCACGAACAGGAACCGATTTTTCATCGATGCGAATTCCGAATTTCTGTCTCCAGACAAATTCATTCAGCGTAGTCGCCAATCCACCGCGCGTCGGGTCGCGCATGATTCGCAGATTGGAAATTTCGTCGATTAGTTTTTGGGTCAACCGATTCACCGTTGCACAATCGCTGACGATGTCTGCGGAAATATTGAACTCCTCACGCGCTTTGATGATCGCGGCTTCGTGATCGCCCATCCATCCACTGACGAGGACAACATCACCGATCTGAATCGATTTTAAAGATAGTTGAACTTTAGAATTCCGAACGCCGATTCCGGAAGTATTGATAAAAATGCCATCCGCCGCGCCATGTTCGACGACTTTCGTATCGCCTGTGACGATCTGAACGCCTGCCGATTCGGCGGCATTTTTCATCGAAATAACGATCTTTTCCAATCTGTCAATTTCAAATCCTTCTTCGATGATCATACCGCAGGATAAATAGAGCGGCATTGCACCACAAACCGCCAGATCGTTGACCGTTCCCATCACCGATAATTTCCCGATATCCCCGCCCGGGAAAAAGAGTGGCTTAACGACATGCGAATCCGTCGTAAATACTATTTTTTCGCCCGGATTTTCGAGGATTGCCGAATCGAGAAGTTCATCCAATGAACAATTTGAAAAATACTTCACGAACAGCGATTGAATCAATTCGTGGGTCAGTTTTCCGCCACTTCCGTGCGCTCTGACGATTTTTCCGGTTATTTTATTCATCATAATATTTCAATCACCTTTTTTGTATTTAAACCACGCTGCACATGTACCTTCCGAACTTACCATGCAGGCGCCGACCGGGATTTCCGGTGTACAATTATTTCCAAAAAGTAAACAGTCAGGCGGCGTCTTAACGCCTCGCATAATTTCACCACACGAACAGGCTGGATTCTCAATGATCCTGATCGGCGGAATGTCAAATAATTTCATCGCGTCGAATCTGGAATATTCAGGCTTGATCAGCAAACCGCTGTTGGCAATCGATCCAAGTCCGCGCCAAACCGAATCACATGGTTCAAAAACCCGCCCGATCATTTCAAGTGCGCGAAGATTCCCTTCCGGACGGACAGCGCGTTTATATTGAAGTTCTACTCGACTTTCTCCTTTGGAAATTTGCCTGACGATCAGATAAATCGATTCCAGAATATCCGTCGGTTCGAAACCGGATACCGCACAAGGAACGTGAAAATCGCGGGGTATAAAACGAAATATATCACTGCCTGTAATCGCCGAAACGTGCCCCGGACAGATGAATCCGTCGATTGCAGTCTCATGCGAATCTAAAAGCGCTTTCATCGCGAATGGCATTGTTTTATGTCCTGACAGAACGGAGAAATTGCGAACTCTTCGCTTTTCCGCCGTTAGTATGACCGATGCGACCAACGGCGCTGTTGTTTCAAATCCAATTCCTAAAAAGACGACTCTTTTCGTCGGATTGGCTTCTGCCATTTCGAGCGCTTCGGATGGCGAGTAACAAATCCTCACGTCGGCGCCGGAAGATTTTTCTCGCTGAAGACTGGATTCACTGCCCGGGACGCGTATCATATCCCCGAAAGTCGCTACGATTGTTCCTTTTTGTCGGGAAATGAAATGTGCCGCATCGAGAAAATCGTTCGGCGTCACGCAAACCGGACAACCGGGACCGCTAATTAGTCTGAGATTTTCCGGTAACAAACCGACAATTCCATATCGAAAAATAGCGACGGTATGTCCGCCGCAAACTTCCATGACTGACAGGCGTTTCTCTGGCATTATTCGCCGAATTTCCGACGATATTTTCGCGGCGATCTCGGGATTCCGGAATTCGTCGATGAATTTCATCTTTTATTTTCCCGTCTAACCTCATCCCTTTCGGCTACGGTTTCGCTCATTTCATTCCAGATTTCAAGTGTTTCCAACGCAGCTGCTACATCGAGTTTTTCGATGGCAAAACCTGCGTGAACAATAATGTAATCGCCAATTTTTATATCGGGAAGCAAGTCGAGATTCGCGCGATAAATGACGCCGCCGACTTCTGCTTCGGCTACATTGTCCTGAATTTTTATAACTTCCATAGGAATGGCAAGGCACATAATCGATTAGTTCTCCGTCAATTGTTTCTGTTTTACTACAGCGCTTGCGATAACCGCCTGTCCGACGGATATTCCGCCATCATTCGGTGGAATTCGCCGATGCGTCCAGACGTGAAATCCATTTTGTTTTAAAAGGTCATTAAGCATAGTCAGCAGGTGGATATTCATAAAAACGCCGCCGCTTAAAACAACATCGTTGATACCGACGGATTGTCTGATCTTTTCCGACACTTCCGAAAGAACGTTCGCGAGTCCACGATGAAATTTCGCTGAAATTGTCCCCGTTTTCATTCCGTTTAAAACATCATCGATGACACTTTTAATGACTTCTTTCCAATCGAGTATAATCATATTGTTCTGGGTTTCAATTCCGAAAATATATCCGTCAACATTTTCGTCGGTAATTGTTTGTTCGAATTCAATTGCCGCTTGTCCTTCGTAATGAACATGATTCTGGATTCCGGCGATCGCCGCAACGCCATCAAACAATCGCCCACAGCTTGATGTTATTGGCGTATTGATCTGATTCTCAATCGCTTTCAGGATTATTTCCAGTTTGTCCGGCTTCACGTCTTTCAAGAACGGCAAACCAAATTCGATGAATTCTTTTCCAAAAACCTGAAGTAAATAACCAACCGCCATTTGCCATGGATTTCGTATTGCTGAACTCCCGCCGGGCATTCCGACATTTTTGAAATGCGCCAAACGTCGAAATCCGGCGAATTCAGCCAACAATATCTCGCCGCCCCAAATCGTTCTGTCGCTTCCAAATCCCGTTCCGTCGAGAACAATCGCCAGAGCCCGTGAAATTCCATTCTCTGCCATACACGAGACAGCATGTGCATGATGATGCTGAACGCCGATTTTTCGGATTTTCTTTCCAGCGGAATTTTTAGATGGATATTCTAAAGCGAATCGCGTACTCAGGTAATCCGGATGAAGGTCGTACGCGATGATTTCCGGTTCGATATCGAAAACTTTTCGATAATGCCGAATACCGGAGTCGAAAGAATTCAAAACCTCGAAATTTTCCATATCGCCAATATGCTGACTGAGATAGATTTGATTGTTTTTTGCTAGCGCAAATGTATTTTTTTGTTCAGCTCCGCTGGCTAAAACGGGTTGATCGAATTTCCAATCCAAGGCAATTTGTTCGGGAGAATATCCTCTAGCTTTCCGGATTGGATATTCGTATTCTTCCCAAATTCTCACGACGGAATCATCGCATCGCGTGTGAATTCGGCGATCATGTATTAGGAAATAATCCACAATTGATGAAAGCCTTTCAATTGCGTCGTCATTTTTAAATGCAACCGGCTCATCACTCATATTTCCGCTGGTCATCACTAATGGTTTCTGATAAAAGTGAAAAATCAAATGATGAATCGGTGAATATGGCAACATCGCGCCGAGAAATTGATTCTTTGAAGCGACTGACGGCGAAACCTGCTTGCTTGTCTTTTTCTTTAATATAACGATTGGATGCGCAACCTGCTGAAGTAAAGCGCGTTCCGTATCGGAAATTACACAATATTCTTCAATAGTGGTCAGATTTGGAAACATCACGGCGAACGGTTTATCTTCTCGGAATTTTCGAGCACGAAGTGCGGCGACGGCCGGTTCATTATCAGTATCACACGAAAGATGAATTCCGCCGATTCCTTTAACTGCGACGATTTTACCATCTGAATAAATTTTTGAAAGCAATTTGAATATTGCTTCGTTTTGAGATGAATAGCCACCGACCAGATCGACTTTTCTATCTGTGCTGAACAGTTGAATGCGCGGACCGCAAACCGGACAGGCATTCGGTTGCGCATGGAATCGGCGATTTCGCGGATCGTCATATTCACGTTGACAATCTGTACACATCTTGAAATCCTGCATCGTTGTCATCTGTCGGTCATACGGAACATCCAGTGTGATTGTGAAGCGAGGACCACAATGCGTGCAATTAATAAATGGATATAAATATCGTCGGTTGGTGTTATCAAATAACTCTTTTAAACAATCATCACAGACATCCAAATCCGGAGAAATGCAAGCGGTCTTTTCAGATTCAGATTGACTTTCGCGGATACTAAATTCTTGGAGTGGTTTGTGTTCGACATTTGTCGCAATAATTAAATTGTCTATTCGACTATGTTTCGGAGCACCTGTTCGGATATTTTCAACGAATTTTTCAAGATCGGTTTTATCACCTTGAATCAGAATCGTGACACCATTACTTGTGTTAGTGACATAGCCGGTCAATCCGAATTCATTCGCCAGTCGAAAAATAAACGGCCTGAATCCAACGCCCTGAACAACACCCGAAATACTGAGTTTGTAAGTTGACAAATCCCTCCAGTCACTATTCTAAAAGAACCGTTCTATGGAAAAATCGATTACAATATATCATCGAAAAATTAATAATCAGAGAGATTTTTCTGCATGGAGAATCCTTCTCAACAGATTCCCTATACTGAGTACTCTATTTATAGAATTCCCCAATGTTGTCTGATTTACCGTCAATTTTGTTAAATGATCTTGATCTTTTACGAGAATATACTATGTTAGTTCCCGATACAGTCGGGATGATTATTCCGAACAGAATTGACGATGTTGGAAACGGGATAAAACTCTAGGTCACCAGAAAATGGCTTCAACAGCTGCGAGGCTGAAGTTGGAGGAAAATTACCACAATCCAACCAGGCGTCGAGCGCAGATTTAGTGAGAATCACCGGCATCCGTTCGTGGATGAATCGCAGTTGAGGATTCGCCTCTGTCGTGATGACCGTATAGGTAAACTTCTGTTCGCCTGCCGGAGATTTCCACTGATTCCAGAGGCCGGCCATCGGTAAAATTGCTCCATCGGATTGATGGATAAAAAACGGCTGTTTGCATCCTTCCGTTTGCTTCCACTCATAATAACCGTCAGAAATGACGACGCACCGATGGGAATCTAAAAGATCGGAAAAAGTCAGCTTCTCAAACAATGTTTCCGCGCGGGCGTTGATGAAAACCGGTAGTTTGTCCTGATCTTTCGCCCATGAAGGAATCAATCCCCATTGCATCATCCGCACGACGCGCGCGTTTTCATTCACTAAAATCGGAACGAGATTCGTTGGCGCGATGTTGTAACTTGGCTGGTAAGCGACGGATTCGTCCCATAGTTGGATCGAGAGTTCCTCGATGATCTCCATCTTTCCTTTAGTCAATGTCTTGCGACCGCACATAAATATTTCCTGTCTAAATGAGATTAGTTATTCTGATAATTCTCATGTCATTTAAATCCAACTTTATAAATATAACTTCTCTATCCATGTAACCAAACTGCTTTTTCCATTCAATATTCCTTCGCAAATGTCACTTCCTTGACCAAGCGTTTGTAAATCACTGCTGATCCTTTAGGCGCCATTTTCTCTGCCGTCTGCTGAAGACTGGCAAGTTTTTCGACGGTTACTGTGTACGTGTCATAAGCCTCTTCAACCTTCCCGCACAGAACGAACAGCGTTTCCCAATGCAACAGATCGCCAAACTGTTTATACGCTTCCGGAAACATCACACACTCGAAAATGTCGGTTTCGTCCTCAAAGGTTACGAATTCCATCTGTTCTTCCTGCTTGGTAAAGGCGACTTTTCGCGTGATATAAACGCCCAACAGATTGATCGTCTGTCCGACATAGCGCGAGAGGTCAGTCGCCTTCCTGATTTTTCCATCGAAAACCGGCAGAAATCGCCTTAGCGGATGTTCGGAAATCGGAAATCCGAACGACTCGATTTCCAGCAATAAAATTTCGTATTCGCTTAATTCCTGACGATGGTTTGCAAACGTCAACGGTTTGCGCTCACCTTTTTGAAGATAAAAACCGGCGACTTTAAACGCGATTTCCTGATGCGTCAATTCTGGCTCCAAATCGGCAAAACAGCGGGCGTTCGTCAGCGCCATCGCGTCGGCAAGATCAATGTTTATTCTCGACAGAAAATCATCTAAGGATTGAAAATCGCCAGCCTTCCGCTCCTTGAGAATTGCGTCAATCGTCTTGTCCTGAAGTCGCTTGATCGCCATGAATCCCATCCGGATCTTGTCTTTCCTGCCTTTGTATTCACGCTGGCTTAGATTGATGTGCGGTGGAAAGATTTGAATCTCGAATCGACGTGCTTCGCTCAAATAAGCATACGCCGAATAATATCCGCCCTGATTCGTAATAACTGCCGCGAGAAATTCCGCCGGAAAATGCGTCTTCAGATAGGCGCAGGTAAACGACAACATCGCGTACGAAGCCGAATGCGGTTTACAAAACGAATATCCGGAAAACGATCCTATCATTTCCCAAAGCGTGTCCGCTAACTTCTGCGAGTAGCCGCGATTGATCGAGCCTGTGATGAATTTCTTCTTCCAGATCGGAACCAAATGTGCCAGCGCCGGGCGGGAAATGACCTTCCGGACGTAATCCGATTCGGCATAACCGAATCCGGCGATTTCGCGCGCCACCATCGAAACCTGTTCTTCATAAACCATGATTCCATAACTTTCTTCAAGGCACATCAGGTCGGGATGTAAAAGTTTCCACGGCTTGCCGTGAATTCGCTCCAACATCAGATCGATGAACCGGTTTGCCGCAGGTCGAATGATCGACGAATAAATCACGACATGCTCAAAATCCACGAGTCCGGCTTTTTTCAACAGTAATCTCGTCGCCGGACTTTCGATGTAAAAAATTCCCATTGTTCTTCCGGCTTTCATCAGCGACTCTGTTTCCGGATCGCCAATCGGTTGAATTCGATGATAATCCATGAACTCGTTCCGGTAAAAACCAATCTGCTTCAGCGTGTCGCGAACGACGGCGAGCGAGCGGTTGCCGAGAATGTCGATCTTCAACAAGCCGGAATCTTCGACCTGATCTTTCTCCCACTCAACGATCTGCACACCTTTCGGAGCCATCAACACCGGAACATATTTGCGAATTTCGTCCGGCACGACGATTACACCGCCGGGATGTACCGACGAAATCCGAAACGCGCCAATCAGTTTTTCGCTCTGCTGGATAATTTCTTCGAGCGTGTCGTCGAGTTCGAGATTTTTGAAACGCGGATCGGTTTTAATCCACTTCAAAAGTTCCGTTTTTCGTGCAAAATAGCCGATGCGTTTTGTCACCGCTTTGATTTCTTCGTTTGACAAACCATAGACTTTACCGACTTCACGAACGGCAGAACGCGGCTGCATGAAAACCTGGCTCGAAACCATCGCCGCCCGCTCCTTGTCGTATTTTTTGAAAATATAGTCGAGAATATCGTCGCGTTCATCCCACGGAAAATCCACATCGATATCCGGCATATCGACGCGTTCCGGATGAATGAACCGCTCGAACCGGAGGTTGTACCGAATCGGATCGACTTGCGTGATGAAGAGACAGTAACTAACGATCGAAGCGGCGCCCGAACCGCGCCCGATCGTCGATTTCGTCTGTTTGACAATATCCCAGACGACGAGAAAATACGGCGCGAAACCTTTTTGCAGGATTATCGAGAGTTCGTACTCGATTCGTTGCTTAACGGGATCGGTTATCTCGCCATACCGAATTTTGGCACCGTCGTAAACCAAATTGCGGAGTTGCTTGTTGGCAAGACTTGTTTCCTTGAGCGACAAGCCGGGAAAAATCGTATTCGTGTAAGTCCAGTCGGTTTTGCACCGTTCGGCGAGATACTGTGAATTATTTATCGCGTCAAGACTGTTCGGAAAAAGTTCGACAATTTCCTTTTCAGACCGGAAATAATACCGGTCGTTCTTGAAATCTTCCGCCGTCAATTGCGAAAGCGTGGCATTTTTATCGATTGCCCGAAGAATCTGATGCGTCTTCCAATCGTCGGATTTCAGAAAATAGACATCGCCGGTCGCTACGATTTCCAGCGTAAATTGCATCGCCAGCCGCCGCGCCTCGCGCTCCGAAACGCCCGGCCGGAGTTCGACATACAGATGCATCGACGGGATGAATTGCGCAAGTTCCGCCAGAACTTTTTCCTGATGTGCAAGCACGAAAAGTCCTTTTCGGTTCGGTTTCAGAATTTCGGTAATCGAGACCGCGTCGCCGTCGTGAACGCGTGAAATAGCCCGGCAGAGATTCTCGTAGCCGTATTGATTTTCCGCCAGTAAAATGACGTCGGCAAACGACGTGACGATATTGGTTCCCGCAATCGGTTTGATATCCTGCTCTTTCGCCCATTGAACGAAGCGGATAAAGCCGTAAAGTCCGTTGACTTCCGTCAGCGCAAGATGCGTCTGATGAGTCGCTTTCACGTGCGCGATCAATTCCTGCGGCGTCGCTGTACCGGACATTTTCGAGAATGTGGAATGTGCGTTGAGATTGACGAACATAATTAAATAACCGCGGTGTTCACGGGAATTGCAGAGGGAAATAAAATACCTTTTTTATTCTTGGCCGAAATGATTTTTAAAAAGTCGTCGCGTCCTTGTGCTTTTGTGATCGTCAGACTGGCCGCGTTCATGATTCCAGAGAAACCGTATTTCCTGCGAATGCGGTCAACGGCGAGTGAAAGATTATCGTCCTTTTTCGATCGGAATAGATCGAGTTGGTCGGCAAGCGGTTCAAGGCGCGTCGCATCAATGACGATCGTGCGGATGCGGTTCCGACGGTAATTGGCTGCAAGAAACAGACGAATGGCTTCTTCAACAACCGTTGCGTCGTCGTTGAACGCCACCGCTCCTTTCCGCGTGTTTTTCAATCCGTCGGTATAGTGAATTTCAACCGACAACGACCTGGCAATTTGCTTCCGGGCGCGCAGTTGATGTGCCGTCTGTTCGGCAAGGTTCCGCACAGCCGCCATCAGTTTCGTTTCGTCATTCGTATCTTCCGTCAAAACGGTCTGCTGAACGATATGATCGCGCAATTGCGGCGGCTGTACGATGGAATAATCCTTCCCGCGCGCCTCCAAAAACAGTCGCCGGTAATGATTTCCGAATAGAATTCCGCCGGTTTCGGGCTCAGCGGTCGCTTCCTGAACGCCTTTCACCTGCCGGAGCAACAGGAATTTGACGATCTTGTTAACGGATGGCTCGGCGGTCGCCGGTAAATGTTCAGAATCCAGCGGTGAAAGAAAAACCTGCTCGCTGCCGGGTTCCACCCGATGAATCATCTCCGGGACGACGGCGGTCGCGATCCGGCTGACGAGTTTATTTGCACTGATGCCGATGCGGCTTTCGAGATTGACCTTGAACTGAATGTCTTTCGCCATTAGCGAACCCGCCTGAAAATTATCACGATAAATGCCGTCCATGCCGCTCATGTCTGCAAAATACTGACCGAAAACCGTCGGCTCGATCACCGGCGAATAATGCGTGATCGTCTGGTAAACGTATTGATGCATCTGCGAATAGAGCGTGGAATTGTACGGCAAAAGAATGACTCCGTGCGACATGCGGCGCGCCTGCGAAACCTTTAGACCTGGAAATAAGCCCTCGGACAATGCTTCCTGCGAAGCGGAAACGATCGTCCCGTCCTGACGATTCGACGAAATGATCGCGATCGGACGTGTCCGTAAACTGGCGTCCAGCATCCGCTCCACCTGAAGTTCAAAATCACTTAGCCGGACATGAAAAACGTCTTCACACATAATTGTTTAACCACCAAGACTCCAAGACACAAAGAAGCTTTCAATTTTTCTTTTTTCTAAGTTGTCATCAATACCCGCCAGCCTCACGATTTCTATTGTATTTTCCTTCATAATTCTTCGTGTCTTAGTGGTTATCACGGTTATTCATACCTCCGGAAGACAGCCAACACCACGCCGCCGATCTTGAACTCATCCTCAGCACCGACTCGAATTACCATGTATGCCGGATTCCGCGGATGCAATTCAATTCCGTCCGGCTTCGGATAATACCGCTTGAGCGTCGCCTCATTGTTGATAAATGCCACGACCGTCTGTCCGTTCTCTGCAGACGCCTGTTGTCGCACGATCACATAATCGCCGTCCTGAATGTTGTCGTCAATCATCGAATCACCTTTAACCCGTAAGACATAATTTTCTGAATATGCATACGAGAGTGGAACTTCTATCGACTCGCGGTTTTCAATGGCTTCCAAAGGATAACCGGCGGCGATCAATCCAAGCAGAGGCAAACTGCCCGTGCTTTGTTTCTGTTCCGGAATCATCAGTGCACGTTTGGCATTCGATGCACCCGAACGTTTTAATGATCCGGAATGCTCCAATTCTCTGACATACCAGTTCACCGTGCCGAGCGACCGGATTTTCAAGCCGTTCATGATTTCCTGAAACGTCGGCGCTCTCTTATTGACGTCGGTAAAATTTTGAATGAACTCTACAAATCGCTGTTTTTTCGGTGATAGATCTTTCTTCATCGCTTCCATCCTTTCACTCCGTCAAATACTCGTAAGTTACTCGTAAGAAATATACTGCAACCTTTGGGAAAAGTAAAGAAAAAGATGAAACCGGAGAACACTCAATGGAATGGATACCAAAAGAAAAAGGGCTGAATATTTCAGCCCTTTTTGTGTATCATTTAAAAATAAATCAGACGACGCCTTGTCCAAGCATCGCTTCGGCAACTTTCAGAAAACCGGCGATATTCGCGCCTTTGGCGTAATTACCCGGATCATTCACAGATGCGGCTGCGGAAAGACACTGCTCGTGGATATTGGTCATGATCCATTTCAGTTTCTCATCCACCTCTTCCGCTTTCCATGCCAAGCGTTCGGAATTCTGGCTCATCTCCAAGCCGGAAACCGCTACTCCGCCTGCATTGACAGCTTTGCCGGGAGCGTAGATCATTTTTTCGTTGGCCAGTTTGAAGGCTTCCGCCGTGCATCCCATATTCGAGACTTCGGCGAGAATCTTGCAACCGTTTTTGATCAGATTTTCAACATTTTCGACGCTGACTTCGTTTTGAAATGCGCAAGGCATCGCAATGTCCATCGATACGATATCCCACGGCCGGGTGCCTTTGTAGAATTTCACGCCGAATTTCGTTGCATAATCTTCGACCTTGTCTCTGCCACTGGCGCGCATTTCGAGCATATAATTCCATTTTTCTTCGGTTCCGATGCCTTCAGGATCGATGATACATCCGTCAGGACCGGAGAGTGAAATGACTTTCGCGCCGAGTTCCGTAGCTTTCTTGGCGACGCCCCATGAAACGTTACCAAAACCGGAAATGCCAATCGTTTTCCCTTTGATACTTTCCTTTTTTGTCTTCAACATTTCGACGACGAAATAAACAGCGCCGTATCCAGTCGCTTCCGGACGAAGATTGCTGCCGCCGAAAGTCATACCTTTTCCGGTCAAGGTCGCCGCATCAAACTGATTGACGATGCGTTTGTACTGTCCGAAAAGATAGCCGACTTCTCTTCCGCCGACGCCTACGTCACCTGCCGGAACATCAAGATGTGGTCCGATATGACGATATAGTTCCGTCATGAAGCTCTGGCAGAATTTCATAATCTCGTTTTCAGATTTTCCAGTCGGATTGAAATCGGAACCGCCTTTGCCGCCGCCCATCGGTAGAGTTGTCAGAGAATTTTTAAACGTCTGTTCGAAGCCTAAAAACTTCAGCATGCTCAACGTCACTGCCGGATGAAACCGCAGTCCGCCTTTATACGGGCCAATCGCGCTGTTGAATTGAACGCGATACCCGACATTGACCTGAACTTCGCCGCGATCGTCCACCCATGGAACGCGGAAAATGATGACGCGTTCGGGCTCTACGATACGTTCGAGTATTTTCGCACTTTTGTATTTCGGATTCTTCTCGACAACCTCTTCAAGAGATTCGAGAACTTCTGTCGCCGCCTGCAGGAATTCTTTTTCCCACGGATATTTGGCGCGCAAATTTTCGATAACGGTTTGAACGTAACTCATAATTACCTCCAGATATGTTTATTGTGTTGATTCCAAGATATATTCAGCGATTGTGTCGAAACAGACAAAAAAGACCTTTGCATCGTTCCTCTTTTTTCACTTCAAACAACGGTCAAATTCACAACCAAAACTTAATAAATATTTTAAACATTCGTGAATATATTTTTTAAAGTTCCATCCTCATCAGGCATATTTCGGAATCAATCTATCTTAGTAGTTGTCCCGATCTCTATTACTCATCAAAGGAAGAATAAAATATTATCTTCCAATACATGGCTATTCTTAGATTTATGTTAATTAAAATAATTTAACCGAAAAATTCATTCTTTCGGTTTTCGGTTCTTTTTATCGTTCTGTATGATGATGAATATACCAAGTATGATTAAGGCTGCCGGAATAAAAAAGTCCTTCAGAAAATACCGGATTTCATCAAAGACACGATCGAAATACCATATCTGTTTCATTCCAAAGAAAACACCTAACAAAATGAGCAAGATTCCCCAGAAAATGTGCGCGTTATTCCCCGAACGCGGTTTGGCGATCTCTTCCTCTTTTTTTACATCAGATGCTTCAATGAAATCGTTCGGATTTTTCGGAATGATAATCATTCCAACGATGTAAGCAATCACTCCGGCGCCACCCAGAAGAACCATAATCAACCATAATAGACGGATAAGAGACGAATCGACATCAAAATATTCACCAATCCCGCCGCAGACGCCTGCAACTTTCCGATCATACTCGCTACGATACAATTTTTTCATTTTCCACTCCTTTTTCATTCATTTAATTTCATTCCATTGATTGCTTCGATGTTTCTCGCCGCAATTCTTTGGATATCGCATCCACCAGACGAAGCGGCTCCGGAATCCTGTATTTCGAACAGAACCGAAGGATAATCTCCGAAGATGTTCGGACATCGGTCAGATGACCCGGCGAAATGAACAACGGGCGAACTTTATCCTTGCTTCGCAGAACAATGCCAACCTGTTTTCCTTTCATGTTCAGTGTGGAAACACATCCTTTTCTCTGTGACGGTTCCTGAAATTCACCAATTAACCGGGATTTGGCACAACCGATCGTCGGAACATCGAAAATAACACCAAGATGTGAAGCCAAACCCAATTCCCGTGGATGCGCTATGCCCGCGCCATCGACTAAAATCAAATCCGGAGGATTTTCAATTTGTTCAAACAACGGGATCAGCATCGGGATTTCCCGAAAACTCAGATAGCCGGGAACATAAGGGAATCCAACCGTTCCATTCCTCTTGAGAAATAACACATCTTGGATATTATACAGACCGGTCGCGTTGTCATAGTCGCATGTAAATTCACCCAGAACGGCAAAACCGAGTTTTTCGAATCTTGAATATGAAACATCGACCGCTATTATGCGTCGAACCGGCTGGTAAAATGATCGAAGAATAACCTGTGTCCTTAAGAATTGTTGAATTTCCCGCGCATCCGGTATAGTTACATCCCAGCGATGATCCCGGCCCTCAACGATTTTCATTTCGACTCGCTGACAATAGTAATGAAATTTTCCAAAACTTTACGGCTCTTTTGAAGATCGCGATTTCGGTCGAGTATTTCCTGGGGTGGTAAACTATGAAGCGGATTGCGCAAATAATCCGTTTTAATCTTATCGAATTCGCGCCTCAAGTACATTTCCATGATTCCACGATTGTATTCGGGATGGAACTGAACTGTAAAAATGCACTGTCCGTAACGCGTTGCCTGATATTGCGTGCGGTCACTTTTCGCTAAAGGAACGACTCCGTCTGCTAATTTAGAAACGGTATCATTGTGAGATGAATAGACTTCCGTTTTCGATGGTAGAAATCCCTCGAAGAGCGGATCGGTCAATCCGTGAAGTGTGAATTGGAGTTTGATGATTCCCATTTCAACTCCCAGCGGATTATTGATTACTTCTCCACCGAGAATTTTATTGATCAGTTGATGTCCAAAACAGATACCGAGCGTCGGAACCTGATTCTTGAGAATGTTATCGACGAGCCGCTTCATTCCTTCCAAATACGGATAAGGTTGCGTTAGCGATGTATGAGCGCCTGTCAGGATCACGCCATCGTACGCATGAATTTTGTCCGGTTCGACTTTTTCGACTGGTTTCACTTTCCAGATGACTTCCGGTCGGTTGGTTGCGTTTTGAATCCAGATGTCAAAATCGCCCGTCGTAGTCCGCACATCGCGGTACGTAGAACCGGTTTTGATGATTAATATCCTCGGATTCTTCATGTTGTCACAATCAATACACGAAACGGTAAATTAACGATTGGAAAAATATCAAAAAACGGCTGTCAGGTAAGCCGACGCAGATTAGTTCACAATGCGTTTGACCTTTCGAAGACCATTTTTCCGGTAATCACTGTAATTTTTCGCATTATGATCGAAACTGTCGATCCGGACTCTTCCCGAACAATGAATGAATTCATACCCACCAATATATAATCCGACGTGCGTGATCTTTTCATTACTGTGCCCGAAGAAAAGCAGATCGCCCGGCTGCAGATTCTTAAAAAAGCCAGACGTATCGATTTCAGTTCCTTCATTCACCTGCATATTGGCGTCGCGCGGCAGAATGTAGCCGTTGTTTCGGAAAACCGTTTGTGTAAATCCACTACAGTCCATTTCCTTCGCCGAAGCGGTGCCCCAGAGATAGGGACGACCCAGCAGATTTTTCGCCGTTTTAACCACTTTTTCGGATTCCAATTTTCTGGCAAGATAGACATCAGCGGTTACTAACTGCTTTGTCGGAATAAATCCGATCCTATCATCGAGATAAGTGACTTTTGTCCACGATCCCGATTTTCCGACAGCGATGAACCAGTTGCCCATTACACAATCGCTGACCGGATCGGATTCAAATGACGGCTCCGAATGAACGATTCCTTCAACGCCCGTGAAAACGACTTTTTCGGAATTGTCCCATAGAAGTTTGAGAGAATCGCTTCCCTGAATGATCTGATCTTTATCAATCCAGCCCAGATAACCGTCGTCGCTCCGAACAAGAAAACATCCTTCCTCTTCTTTGAGAATTTCCAACGGCAAACCCATTATCGTTTCACTAGTAATGTCTTTAAAGATCGATGTGCCGCTACGCATTTTCGCCGTCGAGGTTTTTAGCATCCCGAAATGCAACTGTCCGACTGTATCGTCGGGAAGAAGTTTAATGGCGAATGTGATTTTTTTCTTCGGCAAAGATTCTTTCACCTTTTTCTCGAAAACTTCCCGAGCTGTCGAATGATCGGTTTCACCGGAAACGATGAAATCGCCGCGGTTGCGTTTGACGGAAATATTCCAGATGGAAATGCGTTGATCGGGGCAATACTCAGCCTTCACGCTTTCCGAAATATTGTAGATAGTCTTATCGATCCGCCCTGAACCGCAAGCGGTAATGATTAACACCGTTAAGATCATCATTAGTAAAAATTTACTCTTCATCTCTTTCTCCTCTTATTTCATCGAAAATCCTAATGTCGATTGATAAGCCACCTGATCATTCAGAATCATTAGCGCCTGTTTAACGACGTTGTCGGTAGTCAGTTCGGATTTCGTACGCCCGGTCAATCCGTTTTCTATCGTCGCGAATTCGCTATTCAGCCCTTTAATGATCAGATCGCGGTTTTTCTCGAAATCCTTTTCCTTCGCCGCATCGAAAATAGTGTAATAGTTGTTAAAATTGATTTCACTTGTCTTAAATTCCTCGTCAGTTTTCAGCATTTTCTCAAGATCGCGCATTTGTTTTTCACTTTTCATTGCATACGCGAATCCGGCATTTTTTAGATACTTCTTGAATTCGGAAAGAATTTTGGAATCGACTTCTCCGACATTTCCGTGTTCGGTATGATAGCGAATAGCAAAGGCGTAAAACATGTTTTGCCGCCAGAGTTCACGCACTAAAAGCGGAACATCCGTCAGCGCAACGAGAACGTCAGGCGCAATCCCGCCGCCGCTTTTCAATATTCGTCCATTTTTCGAATGAAAAATAGAATCTCCGACTGTCGTTCCTTCGATGATTTTTGGATTGTTCAGATAATCGGGTTTCTGGATCAATCGCCCACTGGGTGTATAATATTTGGCTGTCGTCATTTTAATGGAATGTTTGGAATCCAGTATAAAAACTGTCTGAACTAATCCTTTTCCGAAACTGGTCGTTCCGATCACGACGCCACGGTCGAGATCCTGAACGATCCCCGCAACAATTTCACTCGCCGACGCGCTTCCGCCATCGATTAAAACGGCAAGATAAACATTCATATCGACCAACGGTTTTCGTTTGGAAACGAAAGTCTTATTGGTCATCGCTGCACGCCCTTTGGTAAACAGCAATGTATCCCCCGGCGAGCAGAAATACTCTGAAATTTTCAAGGCTTCTTCCATGAGTCCGCCGGGATTTCCGCGCAAATCGAGAGTGATGGCGTTCAAATCACCTGAGCCGGTCAAATTCGTCAACGCCTTCTTCACTTCATCCGACGCGCCTTTCGAAAAACCGGTCAGTTTGATATAGCCGACACCGTCATCGATCATTCCGAAATAAGTTACGTCCGCAACGTCGATATTTTCACGCACAAGCGTATAGTTCATTTCTCCGCCGATTCCAGGTCTGCGGATCGTCAACTGCACTTTCGTGCCCGGTTTACCGCGAATCAGTTTCGTGCTTTTATCGACTTCCATGCCGATCGTCGAAATGGAATCGACTTTAAGAACCTGATCACCCGATAAAATGTTGGCGCGCTTCGCGGGTGAACCCTCCATCGGTGAAACCACTGTCAGTGTGTCGTTCCTCAGACTGATCCGCAATCCAACTCCGCCGTATTCGCCGCGCGCTAATGTTTCAAGCGGATCCTTCTCGTCGCCCGTCAGAAAAACAGAATACGGATCGAGTTCATCGACCATGTTTTTGATGCTGAGTTCGGTGAATTCATCCGTTTTCACGGTATCCGCATAATTCAGAATCACATGCCGATACACTTCATTGAAAAGGCGCATGGAAGTCGAGATGTCGCGGTAAACGTCGCTTGTCGATACGGCAAAAACGATCGTCACTGTGACCAGAATAAGAATGCCAATCGTGTAGAACTTTTTATTCAGAAACCGCATAGCCATTCCTTTTGCAGAGATTTACAAAATGAGTCCAGATTTTATCTGAGATAATGTTGACCGCCTGCGTTCCGTTCACGACGATGAACCGACCGGGATTTTCTTTCGCGATTTGTAAAAAACCGTCCCGGATGCGCCGCTGAAAATCCGCATCTTCACTTTCCAACCGATCCAATTCCTTCGCACCGATACGGTTTGATCGTTCCATTAAATCGATATCCAGAATGAATGTCAAATCCGGAATGAGCCCATCGGTTGCGACTGAATTCAACCGTTGAATGAACGCCAGATCGATGCCGCGTCCGAAACCCTGATAAGCAGTCGTCGAATCGTAAAAACGGTCGCAGATGACGACTTTTCCGGATTCCAGTGCGGGAATGATCGATTCGCGTGAAAGTTGGTGACGGCTGGCCGAATAAAGCAGAAGTTCCGCGATTGCGCTCATCCGTGTATTTTTCTTATCGAGCAGAATGTCCCGGATTTTCTCGCCGATTACCGTTCCGCCTGGTTCGCGAAATAAAACGTTCGCAACGGAGGCGCGATTCATGTGGTCGATAAACGCACTGATCTGGGTCGTTTTACCCGATCCGTCAATGCCTTCGAAAGTGATAAATAAACCTTTATTCATGATGTTAAGTTAAACACGGTTCCATTTCCTAATCAACCGAAATTTTCAACGTTTCTTTCCGGTCAGGTGTTGAAGGATGTGGATCGCGATCTCTTTACTCTTTTCGCCGACCTCTTTCGATGGCCCGACGCAAGACGGGCAGCCGTCCTTGCATGGACAGTTTTTGATCAGTTCCAGCGCTCCCATAAGCAATTCTTCATGCGAATCGAAAAGGCGTGGACTAAATCCGATCCCGCCCGGATAGTTATCGTAAATGAATATTGTCGGCTGGAAATGCGAAAGATCTTCCGGATCGAGTCTCATCGACGGTGCGGAATCGGATGCCTGTGTATAAATGCCGCGTTCGGTGATCGTATTCATCGCAAACCATTCGGATGATTTGTCGCCGACGCTTCGATGAATGTCGTGCGGTTCGCTCATGATCTTTAGCGTCGCAACCGAATGAAGCGCCTTGCTGACGCCGAGAATTCCATCGACAATGTCCGCGCGCGAATATTTCATCGAATCCAGGATTGTTTGCGGGATCGTGAACCAATACGCTGTCGTCGCCATTTCCAGATCGGGCAGATTGATCTTCCCGTAACCGACATTTTCCAGCGTGTAGAATTTGATCTTTTTATATCCGACGACGCGCGTCACGACCTGCACTTCACCTTGAAAGACGCTCAGCCCGCCGGACTGCCGTTTTTCATCCTCGACTAAAACTTTCACATTTGTATAATCGATCGAGTCGGTGTAATAATCCGAATCGGTCTTCCGGACGTACGCTTTCCGCCCGTCCCAATCCAACTGATCGACCACATGCTGAACGCCGTCCGTCATGTAGATCGCGTCAGGATAGATCGTCATTGCCGCCGAACTGTAATCGACCTCCGCGATGACTTTATGATTATTATCGGTATCGACTACGACGAAATTTCCTTCAGGAATGCGCCTCAGATTGACGGAAATCGCCGGATAGACGTCTTCCGACCAATACCAGCGGTTCCCGCTTTGATGAAGAATTCCGCCGTCCTGCAGAAACTTCAAAATCTCTTTCAAATCCTTCCACCCGACATTTCCGAACCGGCTCCCGTCTTCAAACGGCAACTCGAAAGCGGCGCATTTGACATGATCGACGAGGATTATCAGGTTATCCGGGTTGATGCGCGCGTGCTCCGGCGATTTTGAAAAAAAGTACTCCGGATGTTGCATCAGATACTGGTCGATCGGCGTCGAACGCGCGACGAAAATTCCGATCGCCGACTTTCCACGTCTTCCGGCGCGACCGAACTGTTGCCACGTGCTGGAAATGCTTCCCGGATAACCGGCGAGGATCGCCGCATCCAGCGAGCCGATGTCGATTCCAAGTTCCAGCGCGTTTGTCGAAATCACACCGAGAATATCGCCGTCACGAATGCCCTGCTCGATTTCACGGCGGCGATTCGGCAAATATCCACCGCGATAACCGGCGATCTTCTCCGGTTGGCTCATCGCCGATCTTCCGGACTCGAAATCATCTTTCAAATATTTCGTCAGGACTTCGACGTTTAGACGCGAAAGCGCAAAGATGATCGTCTGAATTTCCTGATGGATCAATTCCTTGGCGATATACCGCGCCTGCTTGATATAACTCGCCCGAATTCCTAACTCTTTATTGACGATCGGCGGATTGTAAAAATAGATTTTCTTGGGGCTGACCGGCGCACCGGACTTTTCAATGAGACGGACAGGCTTTTCGATCAGTTTTTCCGCATGTTCCTGCGCGTTGGCGATCGTTGCCGAACAGAGAATGAACAGCGGATCCGAACGGTAAAACTCACAGATGCGTTTCAGCCGCCGGATGACATTCGTGAAATGCGAGCCGAAAACGCCGCGATATGTGTGCATTTCATCGATGACGACAAACTGCAGGTTCTGGAAAAACTGCATCCATTTTGTGTGATGCGGCAGGATTCCCTGATGAAGCATATCGGGATTCGTCACGACGATATTTCCCTGCTTGCGGATGGCGATGCGTGCGTTTTGTGGCGTGTCACCGTCAAATGTAAATACCTTGATATCTTTTTCGAGCAACGTGACGAGATCGTGAAGTTCGCTCATCTGATCCTGACTCAGCGCTTTCGTCGGAAAAAGATAAAGCGCTTTACTCGTCGGATGCTGGATCATTTCCTGCAAAACCGGCAAATTGTATGTCAGTGTTTTACCCGAAGCAGTTGGCGTGATGACGCAAAAATCCTGTCGTTCCCGCGCATATTTCCAGCTTTCCACCTGATGCGAATAGAGTTGGTGAATATCCTTTTTCTCCAGAACGGTTTGAATTTCCGGCAGTAAATCCGATGGAAAAGGTGCGAATTCGCCGGCATTGCCTTCGATCTCGTGAACCCAGGCGACATTTTTCATAAACTTTTCGCTATCGGGAATATTTACCGGTCGCATGACTCTATCCTCCACTCGTCTGCTTGTCGATTTTTTTTTGTAAACGCTCGATTCGCTTGAAAATCATCTGCCGATCCGCTTCCTGCCTCGCCGGTGATATCGATATGCCGGATTCGATGATCTTCAGCGCTTTGTGAACATCTTTTTCGATATGTTCGTAATATTTCGCCAGTTCGATGTATGGCTCGAACGAAAACGGATATTCCGGATTTATCGCGGTTTTCCAGAGCGGAACGGCTTCCCAATATCGCCTGTCTTTTTTGTAGATCGCCGCGAGTTCCAGCATCGTTTTCTGACGGCGCGGCAAAGAAACCGACGATTCAAGCACATGCTGATAATGCGCACAACTTCGCTCGGCATCCTTCTTGTGCCCGAACCATTTTCCTTTGGCGAAATCCACCAGCGGATTACTTTCCGGTGTTCGTTTTCGGATCGTTTGTGTCGTCAAGATCAGTCCGGCAAGCATCGAAACAATGTCGAACCGGTTGTGATAAAAAATCCGCTCGAGTTTTTCTGTGTTGCGCGTTCGCAGGTAATCAAAATAGATTTCAGGAATGATCTCGCCGGGAATATCGTCTTCGCGATTTAGTCCCAGCAATTCGGTTTCCATCGTTTTCAACTTGCAGTTTTCCATCGCGAGTTTCCAGAGAAGGCGCGTGTAATAAAGCAGATCGATATGATGCCTCGACTCGAACGGCGGCTCGATCCGATTCATCAAAAACCGCGTCGTCAACAGCGGAATATCGAATGTCCGACCGTTAAAACTCACTAAACAATCGAACCGACCGACGACATCTTTCAGAAGTTCGAGCATTCCTTCTTCGTGACTTAACTGTGTGATGAAATACTGATGCACGATAAATTTATCTGCGTCAATGTAACCGATCCCGATCAGGAACGCCACGGTTCCGCTTCCGCCTGCCAAACCGGTCGTTTCGGTATCGATAAACAGAAATTTATCCGGCGAAGCGATGCCGGGAATCTGAAAACATTCATGATAATCCGCTTCGGAAAAGCGGAAGACTTCGGCTAAGTTCTGATTACCGTAAATCTCGCGGAGATCGAACACGAATTCACCGCGGAAAATATCGCCGAAATGTGTATTGATCCATCTGCCATCGACAAGTTTGTCGAGCGAAAGGCTCGCCTTTTCGACTTCCGCTTTTGGAAAATGTTTGATCGGAATCCGGTTCGACATCAGGCGGTTCATTTCCTGTCGAATATCCGAAGGAGCAGTCTCCTCGGGATGCTCGTTATCTGCCCGACCGTACAATGCATTCAACTTTTCCTGAAGGTTTTTCATCCGACCGGAAAAATAGAAGTTTATCGATGAGATTGCAAGAAAAACCACATAGAGAATATTTGCCGCTGATAAACGCGGATAAACACAGGTCAGAAAAAGATGAATAGAGAAAAGATAGATTAAACCCGACTATAGATTGTCATTCTAAACCACAAAAATAGAACCCTTGGCGAAGTTGGAACGAAATGGAAATCCCGCTTGGGGGAAATCTGGATTAGTGAGCAAAAACTATAGAGAGCAAAGAGGATGTTTTTTAAAACGTTTCCCATTTTTCGGCTACAGAGTGGTTCAAAGCGGATATTTTATGAATTTCATGAGTAATATTAACCAGCTTCAACAACAGTAAGAATAAAACTTCTTTCTTGATGAGCATCAACAGTATTATCAGCATCCCTCCATGATAATTTGAGTTTGATACGAGTCGATCCTACTTTTTTCCCTATAACTGAAAAATTGCTGCCTTCATCGTAATATTGAACGTCGTAATTTAATTGAGCAATGATAGTATCTTCAATCTCCGGAAAAATATTAGGGTGGCTGGAAAAATTTCCTGTCGTTTCAAAATATTCCGTCAAATCCAAATTTAATGTATCGCCAACTGCAATAGTGGTATCTGGCAACACTTTCTTTTCAATAAGATAATCACTGACTCCTTGTTCGCAAGAGTACCAGATAATAGCGCTGATTACATAAAGTACGATGAAAATAATCAGATTATTTTTAGAAATGTCCTTCATTTCGCACCTCTTTAAAATGATTTCACCAAATCCGTCCTATTAACATCTTTTACATTGTCTGAACCATGATTCGTAGGATTTACGGATTATCTGGATTAAAGATTCGGACTTATAACTTTTCACGATGCTAATCCTGTCCATCCTTTAATTGTCTGAACCACGATTCATCGGATTCACAGATTACCACGATTAAAGAAACCAACCATTTTCTATTCACGATCTTAATCCTGTCCATCCTTTAATTGTCTGAACCACGATTCATCGGATTCACAGATTACCACGATTAAAGAAACCAACCATTTTCTATTCACGATCCTAATCCTGTCCATCCTTTAATTGTCTGAACCACGATTCATCGGATTTTGGGATTATCCGGAGTAAAGAAACTGACTCATATCTTTTCACAATCTTAATCCTGTCCATCCTTTAATCTGAAAAATCCCGGTTCAGACATTTTCTTCTCGATATTTCTTATTCATTAAGCGTTTGAACTCCAGACTCTTTGCTCCGAAGTTAATCAGTAAACCAACCTCAAGATTATAGGCTTCCAGATAGTTAATCGCCTGCGCCAGATGGACATCTTCCAACTGGATAAGGGCTTTTAATTCCACCATTACCTTGTCCTCAACTAAAAAATCTACACGGCGAGTTCCTACCGGTTGATTGTGATAAAATATTGGCATCTCCAATTCGCGCTGAAAGCCGATTTCGTTTTCTATTAATTCTATTGCCAAACAACGCTGATAAATTACTTCCTGGAAACCATTACCTAATGTCGAATGCACCTGCATTGCACAGCCAATGATTCTGCGGGTTAATTCTTCATACTTCATAATCGTCTGAACCACGATTCATCGGATTCACAGATTACCACGATTAAAGAAACCAACCATTTTCTATTCACGATCCTAATCCTGTCCATCCTTTAATTGTCTGAACCACGATTCATCGGATTCACAGATTACCACGATTAAAGAAACAAACTCATAACTTTTCACGATCTTAATCCTGTCCATCCTTTAATCCGAAAAATCCCGGTTCAGACACCCTCCACCACCTTTACCTCTTCCTCCGTCAACCCTTACGATGTCCGCACTATGATTTTTCTGATTTCCTGATTGACTGTGATTTCCATTTTCACCCGCCTCCAATCATAGTCCTCATTTAATCATTTTAATCATAGTTCGAGACTGTTTATAACGTTGGTGAATAGAAATATATCGGCAATATCGGTAACAAACTCTTATCTTCATCTGTCAACTTATTGTAAAACTCTTCCCATAAACTGACGAATCTATCAAGGTCAATCAGTTCAACATGAACGTGAGAACTTCTTGCAGTTGTTTTCGCATCTGACGTAAATCCACTTGTCGAAACAAAAATACCGACATCTCCATCTTTTGCTAACAGACCGATTAATTGTCTGATTTCCTGAACAGTTGCCGAACTTTCTCGGTGTTTGATCTGCACCTTGATCCGTGGTGAAATTGTACCCAAAGGATCGCGATAAGCTATCACGTCTATGCCGCCATCTTTTCCATGAGGTGCGACAAATGGAGTATAGTATCCCATCCCGCGTAATAATGCGGCAACCAAATCCTGAAAATCATAGGGATTTTTTAAATTGATCTGACTTCTCAAACCTTCTATGGCAACCTGTTCCATTTCCTGTATGGTCGCCTCCTGTCGTTCCGGAATTTCCTCCGTTTCGATTTCTTCTTTTGGTTTGATCGCCTTATTCTGTTCATCCCATTTC
>Ga0247841_10001177_pt1 | contig 61291 bp, 53 predicted proteins | sample LaCruzMarch2015__2_FD_192410 | JGI IMG/M metagenome (GOLD analysis project Ga0247841, IMG submission 192410) | Freshwater microbial communities from meromictic Lake La Cruz, Castile-La Mancha, Spain - LaCruzMarch2015_18m | ecosystem: Environmental > Aquatic > Freshwater > Lake | place: Spain...
AGCCCGCCTCTTTCACCCGCCGGGCGGCCTGTGCAAATTTCTCTACCAGGTCCTTTATCTCGGAGATAGTGAGCGCCTGTGGCACCTGCCTTACTATGGGGTCGGGCACCGCCGAGGGAGCTACGGGCTGCCTGTTATTGATAAAGAAATTATAAGTGCAGCGGCCCGGGTGATAGAGCTGGACCGCGATCCTGGCTCCGTATTTATGTACGGCATCGGCCAACTTCCTGAAACCGGGTATCAGACTATCCTCATTAAGACATAGTTGGTGCCCGCTGCCCAGGCCACGTTCCCCGTCTATCGCGGTCACCTCGACTACGATCAGGCCGAAGCCGCCCTTTGCGCGTGCCTCGTGGTATTTGATCAGCCTCTCAGAGACCCCGCCTCCGTCCGCGGCGAAGCCGCTTCCCATGGGCGGTACCGACAGGCGGTTTTTGACCTCCAGTTTACCGATCTTGAGGGGTTGGAATAGAGCCCGGTATTTATCTGGCATGTGGGTACTCCTTACACAGGTATTATTTCTTTGACATTATAGAATAGCACTTGGCAGGGGTGGAAGGGGAAATTGCCGGCGATTCTAAATTGGAAGAAGGTTGAGCAGCCCGCCGACTGCAAGGCCGGAGAAAAGCATAATACCTAAAGCCTTGAGCAGGCTCCAGAATCCCATCTCCTTGAACATGATCGTGAAGGTAGCGATGCAGGGGAAGAACATGACCAGCACAACGCTGCTGACGACAAGCTGCTTGGCGGTCAACTCGAGCGGCGCCAGCAGCGCCATGGCGGCGTCCATGCGGAAAAAGGCCACGAAGATAGCGGCCACGGCCTCGCCGGGCAGTCCCAGCAGTCCGCTTACCACGGGGGCTGCGAAACCGGTTATTGCCTGGAAAAGGCCGAACATATAGAGCAGGTTGATGACGGGGACGGCTATGATCATGATCGGGACAGCTTCCACGATAAAACCGCGCACCCTGATCCAGAGCTTCTCCATCATCAGTTTCCAGGGCATTAGGCGGTAGGGGTGTATCTCTATAAGGAGCTCGGGTGTAAAACCTTTGACCGCCTGGTTAAGTATGATCCCGATGATCACCCAGACTACCATGAGGGTGGCGTAGATCATGGCAACATACTGTATACCGTGCTGGCCCACCAGTCCCAGTATCAGCGCTTGCAGCGAGGCGCAGGGTACAGCGATGGCGATCAGCGTCATGGCTATGAAACGCTCCTTGCGACTTTCCAGCACGCGCGTGGCCAGCATGGCCGGCACGTTGCATCCGAATCCCAGTATGGTGGGTATGATGGCGTAACCGTGCATGCCGAAGCGGTGCATGACCGTATCGATCATTACCGCCAGGCGGGGCAGGTAGCCTGTATCCTCCAGCAATCCCAGCGCGAAGTAAAAGGTGATAATGTAGGGCAGCACCAGGGCAAAGGGCACATATAGGGCCGTAGTCAGCAGCCCCCAGGATTGCATGAAGTCGATCTGCCCGTTGATCAGCCTGCCTATCAGGATATCATGCAGAAAAGTTGCGCCGGCCGTCATGTTGCTGATGGCCGACACCACGGGCAGCCAGAGCTTGTTGAAAATGGGCTCGGCAACGAATTTGAAAATCGCCTCGCCACCGTAGACCACAAAGGCGAAAACAGCTATAGCGACGAGTAAGGCAATAATAGTGCCGGGCAGCGGTTTGACCGTGGCATCGGCCAGGGATTCGCCCAGCGTATGGTGGCGGTGCGTGACCTTTTGAACCTGACCGATTATCTCGCCAATACGCGCCCAGCGCTCCTCCCTGGTAGCGGTGGGGTTGGCCTGCATAACGGCACGCGGGATGCTCTCAACTAGGTTTTTTATGCCCTCACCCGTCGTGGCCACAGTGGGTATGACGGGTACGCCCAGCATCTGTTCGAGGACTGCTAAATCGATCTCGATTCCGATATGTCGTGCGTCGTCCCAAACGTTGAGGGCGACAATTATGGGGATCCTCTCCTCCAAGAGCTCCAGCGTCAGATACAGATCACGCTCCAGGTTAGTGGCGTTTACCACATTGATTATAATGTCCCCGTCCCTGAGCATCTTGCGGGCTACCTCGCCCGCCTGGCCGGAGCTTTCCAGGGAGTAAACGCCGGGGGTATCTATAACCTCTGCGCTTTCATTGGCCACCCGCATATGCCCGGAGGAGAAGCCGATGGCAGTGCCGGGGAAGTTATCTGAGATTACCAGAGAGCCTGTCAGGCGTGTAAAAAGGACGCTTTTACCCGCGCCCGGATTACCTGCAAGAAGTATTTTCATCGGTGAGCCCGCCCGGTATCACGAAGATTTTATCGGCGATGCCGCGGCCCAGCGAAAGCTGCACGTTATCTACGCGGATGGTGATCGGCCCGCGCAGGTACATGGAGCAGAAGCGGGTGATGAGCTTTCCCGGCCGTATGCCCATGGCTGTAAGCTTCTCCTCCAGGCCGCGGCCGCCCTCCACTGCGGATACGGTAGCCTGCTGGCCGTCCTTCATCTGGGAGAGTGTAATCAAGCTGTTTTCCATATTTTTAATCCCGGCACTTAGAGCAGTAGCCGCTCAGGTTTACCTCTGCGTTTACGATCTTAAAACCACGGGCCCTGTCCACTTCGTCCCGCACCTTCTTAACCAGGGGATATTCAAACTCTATGACGGCGCCGCAGCCGAGGCATACCAGGTGGAAGTGGTTGCCGTTCTGTGGAGTCTCGTAGTGATGGTGCTCCTGGCCGAGGTGGCATTCTTCCACCAGGCCAAGTTCTTTAAATTTGCCAATGGCCCTGTAAATGGTGGACAGGCTTATGCCTGGCATCCTGCGCCAGGCCCTGGCATATATCTCGGCAGCGTCCAAATGGCCCCCGCCCCTGCTGATGATATCGAATATCAGGGAGCGCTGGCTTGTCAGCCTGCCGCCCGGCTTCTTCAGCATCTTTCTATCTAACTTCACTGTTGTCATTTTAATGCTAATGCGAATTATTTGCAATAAAGATTGTAAAGCAATCTGATTAAGGAGGTCAAATTATGCATGTTTGCAAATGAAGCTCGTGGTATTCTTATAGCTTCAGACAAGGGAATTCAGGGCGCCGATATATCTGCCAGTAAGCGGCATGCCCGGGCTGCTGCCCTGCCCCGGTGGCTGATGCGGTTCTTGATCTCCGGAGGGAGCTCGGCGATGGTTCTGCCGTACTCCGGCATATAGAAAATAGGGTCGTAACCGAAGCCGTTGCTGCCCCTGGGCTCCATGGCTATATACCCGTTGCAGATACCCTCTACCGTCTCTACCGGACCGCCCGGCCGGGCCACAGCTATAACACAGCGGAATCTGGCCTGGCGCTTTTTCTGCGGAATGTCTTTGAGCTTGTTGAGCAGGAAGTCCACCCTGTCCGCGTCAGTGGCGTTATCACCGGCGTAGCGGGATGAACGCACGCCCGGTTCACCGCCCAAAGCATCCACCTCCAGTCCCGAATCGTCGGCTAAAGTAAGAAGCCCGCCCAATTCCGCGTAGAATGCGGCTTTGTGGCGGGCGTTCTCTTCAAACGTGTTACAGTTTTCGTCTGCTTCCCGGCTGATGCCGGCCTGGTCGAGAGTAACTATCTCAAAATCAAAACCCTTAAGCAGGTCCCGGTATTCGGCGGCCTTGCCTTTATTGGTAGTGGCCAGCAGCAGCCTGGGCATAGAATAGTCTATAGTTTTTCGAACCGCTTGGCCAGCTTTTTCATGACCTGGGGCATGGTGGTATATTCCATCTCGTCCAAAGGCAGCCTGTGAGGCTCGAATGGGCCATGCCTCCTGAGCATATCGGCCATGTCCATAGCCTGCTGCCTGGCGTTGTTGAAAGCCACGTCGTCGAACATATCAACCGGCCCGACCAGCCTGCCCTCGGCAAGCTGGAAGCCGGCCGCGATGACGCGCGGGGGGCCGTCGAAACGCGTGGGGTTGCACTCCTTTACTGAGACCGGGGTGAGAGGTCCATTGTGTGAACCGCGCATCCAGCCCTCCACTATATGCGGGCGGGCGAAAGGTTCCAGTACCTCGCCCACGGCCGGGAAAATACCCTGGGCCCTCACAATGCAGACAGGGTCGTCCTTGCCGACATAGCGCCCGGCGAGAAGCGACAGTTTCTGCGTGGAGGAGGTTGCTGCTATGTCGCCCGTCTCGCGGGAGAAAACTGACTTGACCGTGTAGCGCGACGGCGCGCCGATGAAGACCAGCATGTCGTAGATCTCTTCAGGGCAATTAAACATGATGCGCTTGCTTTCCTTGACGTCGTGTACCTCGAACTTGAAGCCGGCATGCATATTGGCGGAGATAACCAGGCCGATGGTATTGAACGGGTCGCAGAACATCTCGTAAAGGGGCAGATTCCAGGCGCCGGAGGCGGTCTTGTCCGCCATAAAGACGATGACGGGCTCGGCCTCTCGCTCGTTGAACTCCATCTCGGCCACGCCCGGGCCCTGGCCCTTGACATTGCCCGAGAAGGCGTCGGACAGCAGGTCCTGCCCCGCGCCGTGCAGCTTCAATTTCTTGGCGATGGCCGTGCATCTCTGGAAGGCATTCCAGGCCATCTCGTGTATCTTACTGTTATCTACACCCTTTTTGTGTGTCATGATGAACTGCAGGTCGTCGCCGCAGCGGGTAACATAATAGTCTATGAGGAGACCTGATTTTTTAGCTTTGGCCATGCAGGCCTCGCCCTCGGCCATAAGATCGGGGTGCATGCTACAGTGCCCCACCCATCCTCCGATGTCCGCCTTGATTACGCTAAGAGTGAGTTTCATTGGGCCTCCTTTGAGAGATTTAATTTAACGGCCCTGCGGCAAGTCCGCATGCTTCAGCGGAATTGCGGGTGTGAAGTGTATGCCCGGGCCGGCTGTCTACTGTGTGGGGAAAGACCTGAGTCCGCCCGGTATCGAATTTTAGCAGAAGCTCGAATTCGATGTCAAAGTATTATGCCCGTTCAGTGTTTCGCATGTGGTACAAGCAGGCCGGAACGGCCATTGCGTAATATACATAGCTATGGTAGATTTAGCCTGTAATATATAGGAGGTAGTCTTATGGAGATGTTGGCAAAATACTGGTGGCTCAACCTCATTCGGGGCCTACTGGCATTGGCGCTGGGCATCATACTGCTGGTAATGCCCGCGATCTTTTCTGTCATCCTTCTGGTGATGTTCGTCGGCGCCTATTTCCTGGTTGACGGTATCTTCGCCCTTGTCTTCTTCTTAACCCATCCCAAGACCAATCATAGGTGGTGGGTCTTTGCAGAGGGCATAGCCGGCATCCTGGCGGCGGTTGTGGTGTTTGCCTGGCCGGGAATGACGGCCATCTTCCTGCTGTATTTCATCGCATTTTGGGCTCTAATAACAGGTGTGTTTGAAATCATTTATGCAATCGGTCAATGGAAGACGCTGCCCGGTAAGGGATGGATTTTGACCGGCGGTATACTTTCAATCATCGTGGGCTGCATCCTGCTGGCCAATCCGGTGGCAGGCGCCCTGGCGCTGCTGTGGGTCATCGCCTTCTACCTGGTACTGTTCGGCATAATGCTGATAATCTTCAGCTTCGCACAACTTGGAAAAGGCAAGTCTGTTGCCACAACTGCAGTTTCCTGAGCTCGGATCAATCTGAGATTTACATTAAAGGGATGGGCGAATGTTCGCCCACCCCTTTAATCCGCATTCGAAAATCCTGTATATAGGCTATTGGCAATATCTCCCGTTAAAATTTCAGCCCGTGCTATAATTAGCTTGAGGAAGCGCAATGGCGGAGGCCCTGCTCTATGAAAAGCTTGACGATAGGTGTGTGCGCTGTAACGTTTGCCTGTGGCGCTGCCGGATAAATCCCGGCAAATCGGGTGTCTGCGGGGTGAGGCGCAACGAAAGCGGATCGCTGCAGTTGCTGAATTACGGCCTGGTTTCCTCGCTTGCTGCCGATCCCATCGAGAAAAAGCCCCTCTTCCACTTCTTCCCCGGCAGCTCCGTTCTCTCCTTCGGCACCATCGGCTGCAATTTCCACTGCATCCATTGCCAGAACTGGGAGATAGCTTGTGTCGAAGACCCGGCCTCTGCCCGTCATAAGCTGCGGGAGATAATCCCACAGGAAGCTATTAGAACTGCCGCGAAAAACGGCTGCGCAGGCCTGGCCTGGACCTATAACGAGCCAACTATCTGGTTCGAGTACACACTCGATTCGGCCAGGCTGGCACATGAGAACGGCCTTTACACCGTGTATGTCACCAACGGCTACATGACGCCGGAGGCCCTGGACATGATCGGCCCCTATCTGGACGCCTGGCGCGTTGACGTCAAGGGCTACTCCGACAGGCTCTACCGTGACCTTGCCAGGGTCAGGCACTGGCGTAAAATACTGGAGGTGGCGGAACGGGCCAGGCATAAATGGAACATGCACGTGGAGGTCGTGACCAACCTTATCCCGTCGATGAACGATGATGAAAAGCAGCTCTCGGAGATAGCTGTCTGGATCAAGGAAGCTCTGGGCGAGCTTGCGCCCTGGCATATCACCCGATTCCATCCTCACCGACAACTTTCGCACCTTCAACCGACCGGGCTGGCAGCGCTCGAGAAGGCGTACGATATCGGGCGCAGTGCGGGCCTGCGTTTCGTCTATTTAGGCAACGTGCCGGGTCATGCATACGAGAACACGGTCTGTTATCAATGCGGAACGCTGGCTATCGAGCGGACGGGCTACAATATAAGCTTAAAGGCGGTCAAGGGGTCCTGCTGCGCCGTATGCGGGGCCGATCTGAATATCAGGAACAGTCTAAAAAGGGGGTGAGAGAATGATCAGGCAAGCTGCCGTGGCCGGTCAGTTCTACCCGGGCCGGCCGGGCGAACTGAGGGAGATGATCAGGAAGATGACCGATGCAAAGGCGGACAGGAAAGAGGTCATCGGCGTAGTATCACCCCATGCCGGATTCGTCTACTCCGGACCCGTGGCGGGCGCCGTCTTCTCGAGCATAAAATTAACGGACACCGTTATAATCATTGGGCCGAACCACAGGGGATTGGGGAAACCGTTGAGCATCACTACCTCCGGAAGCTGGGAAACGCCTCTGGGCGAGGTGCAAATAGACTCCGGCCTGGCAAAGGCTATTCTGTCGTCCTCGACCGGGCTCGAGGAGGACACCCTGGCTCACCGCTACGAGCACTCGCTTGAGGTTCAGGTGCCCTTTCTTCAATATTTCAAGCCCGATGTGAAGGTGGTGCCCATCGTACTGGCGCAGGCTTCACCGCAGGTCTTCCAGGGGATAGGCCGGGCCATAGCCGGGACGCTCAAATCCAGGGGAGAGGCGGCGGTGATCGTGGCCAGCAGCGATATGACGCACTACGAGCCACACGAGAGCGCCAAAGCCAAGGACAAGATGGCTATTGAAGCTATACTCAGTCTGGATGTGGAAGAGCTGGTGCGGCGCATCGGCAAATACGATATCAGCATGTGCGGCTATGCCCCTGTCATCAGCCTGATCGCGGCGGCGCTCGAGATGAAGGCAGGTAAGGCGGAGCTGGTAAAATACCAGACCAGCGGTGATACGTCGGGGGATTACACCAGCGTGGTGGGATACGCGGGAATAGTAATCGGCAGGTAAGAGGTGCCAGATGAAGCAGAAGATGCATCCTTTAGCGCAGTTGGCCAGGAAGGCAGTGGAGGGATATATCAACGACCGCCGGCTGGTGGAGCCTGGTGAGCTTGTGCCCGAGATGAAGGAGCGGGCCGGCGTGTTCGTCTCCCTCAAGAAGCACGGCCAGTTGCGCGGCTGCATAGGCACTTTCGAGGCGACACAACCCAACGTGGCGGAGGAGATCATCCAGAATTCCATCTCATCGGCCACCAGGGACCCGCGCTTCAGTCCGGTCAGGCCCGGCGAATTAGACGAGCTGGAATACAGCGTCGACGTGCTCACGACGCCCGAGCCGGTGGAGAATAAGTCGCAACTGGATCCCAAAAAGTTCGGGGTAATCGTTGAGGCCGGGCGACGGCGGGGCCTGCTGCTGCCCGATCTCGATGGCGTGGACAGCGTGGATATGCAGATCGACATCTGCCGCCAGAAGGCCGGCATACCACCGGCGGAGCCGGTCAAACTCTACCGCTTCCAGGTCAGGCGCTACAGGTGATAAACCGGTTGCCATACCATTCGCTATCTGTTATGGTATATATCAAAGGTATGTATCAGTCTTTGCAGCATAAGGGCAGGTCCGCGGCTGCGCTTCCTTTATTCAATCTTCCCCGGGGGCAGTGCGTATGAAGCTGGTAGTGATCGGCATCGGGGATTGCGGCAGCAACATAGCCGCTGAGTTTGTCAGGCTGGGCAGCCGGGCCAGGGCCGAGACCGGCGTCGATGTGATCGTGCGGTCCTATGCTATCAACGATGACCCGGCCGGACTAACCGCCCTGCGCAAGGTGGGGGACAAGCTGCTTACCATTCAAATGACGGCGTCCGTCACTCCAGGCAGGGAATCGGAGGTGGGGGCGGAGATGATGCGCGCCAATGGTGACCGCATCATCGCCACCATGCGGGCCGGCGAGTTTTTCGAGACAGATGCTTTCATGCTGGTGGCCAGCAGCGCCGGCTGCGTGGGATCGGGCGGCATATCCATTCTCGCCAGGAAGCTAAAGGAGCGCTATGTCAACAAGCCCGTATACGCGCTGATTGTGCTGCCGCTGACCGCTGAGGGCAACGTGCCTGCCAGTGTGTACAACACCGCACTCTGCCTCAAATCCATCGATAAGACGGCCGATGCGGTCTTCCTCTTCGACAACGAGAAGGTCATGTCGGAAGCCAGCATCAAGTCGGCGGCCTCTAACGATGCTCTCAACCGCGAGATAGTCGCGCCGTTTTTCGACCTACTGCGCGCCAGCGAGAAGGTCGACCAGAAATTCCTGGGCACCAGCAACATTGGCATTGGCGACATCGTGCAGTCGCTTAACGGCTGGAGCGCAATCGGCTACGGCAGGGCGCAGATATCGCCGGCGGGGCTAACCCTTTTCAGGCGCGGGGACCACTTCGAGAGCAAGGGTGAGGAGACGATCAAGGCTATGGAGGCCCTCAGCTCCGCCCTCAGCCACTTCTCGATCCAATGCAGGCTGGAGGACGCCCGCAAGGCGTTGTACCTGCTGTGCGTGCCCGGCAAGAATGCCAACATCAACATGGCACGCTCGGTGGGCAACCGCATGCGTGAGTTGACCAATAACGGCGAGGTCAGGGGCGGCGACTTCTACGGGGTCAAGGACCACGCCTCCGTGACCCTCATCGCATCGCGCATCACCTACCTTGATAAGGTCAAGGACTATTACGAGAGGGCCTCGGCAGCAGTGGAGGAGCTCAAGAAGAAAGAGACGCAGACGCCATGACCCTCTTCGACCTCGGCTCGCCCGGCCTGAAGGGTGATAAGGGCGCCGGGTCAGCCCCGGGTCCGCTTTCAAACGATTCTATGCCGCTGGCGGCGCGCATTCGTCCGCGCAATTTTGCCGAGTATGTAGGGCAGCAACATATCATCGGCGAGGGGAAGGTGCTACGCCGGGCCATCGAGTCGGACCAGTTGCCATCAATTATCCTGTGGGGTCCGCCCGGCAGCGGCAAGACCACGCTGGCCCAGGTCATCGCCAACGTATCCAGCTCGTATTTCGTTCCCATGAGCGCCGTGACCGCGGGTGTGGCCGATCTCAGAAGGGTTATCGATGAGGCCAGGCGCAGGCGTAAGCAGTCGGGCCAGCGCACCATACTCTTCATAGACGAGATACACCGCTTCAACAAAGGCCAGCAGGACGCCATCCTGCCCTATGTGGAGAACGGCGAGGTCACCTTCATCGGCGCCACCACTGAGAACCCGTCTTTTGAAGTCATCTCGGCGCTGCTCTCGCGCTGCCGTGTTTACACGCTCAACGCACTATCCGACGAAGAGATCGGCACCATCGTGGAAAGGGCGCTTGCGGACGCCGAGAACGGGCTGGCCGGGCTCAAGATAAAGCTTGCCGATGATGCCAGGCAGACGCTGGTCACCATGGCCAACGGCGATGCGCGGGTGGCGCTCAACGCCCTTGAGATGGCCGGCCAGGCAGTCAGGCCCGGGACGGATGGGCTGCGCCACGTGGAATTAAAGGATATAGAGGAATCCCTGCAGAAGCGCGCTCTGCTCTATGACAAGGCGGGTGAGCAGCACTACGATCTCATATCGGCACTGCATAAAACCCTGCGCGGTTCCGACCCCGATGCGGCTCTATACTGGCTGGGCCGCATGCTGGAGGCGGGAGAAGACCCGCTGTATATCGTTAGGCGCCTGATACGTTTCGCCTCGGAAGATGTGGGCATGGCCGATCCCCAGGCGCTGGTAGTCTGCGTGGCGGCCCAGCAGGCTGTGCACTTCATTGGCCTGCCCGAGGGCAACCTGGCGCTGGCCCAGGCCGTTGTTTACCTGGCAACCGCACCCAAGAGTAATGCGCTCTATACGGCCTACGGACGCGTGCAGAAGGACGTGGAGACAACGCGCAACGATCCCGTGCCCCTGCACCTGCGCAATGCCCCCACGGGACTGATGAAGGACCTGGGATACGGCAAGGGATACAAGTACGCCCATGACTACGAGGGGAATTTCGTGGAGCAGCAGAACCTGCCGGACGCGATGAAAGGCAAACGCTATTATTTCCCCACGGAGCAGGGCTTCGAGAAGACGGTGCTGGCCCGTCTCAAGGTCTGGTGGGGAGCGCGGATGGAGAAAAAGGAATGAAGCCGCAGCAAATCGTATTCCCCTGCGGTGAGCTCAAGTTGGAGGGGATCTATTACAGCATCGAAGCCAAGAGATCCGTGCCGGCGGTCGTAGTCTGCCATCCCCACCCGCTCTACGGCGGTTCGATGCACAACAACGTTACCTGTGCCATAGCCGATGCCCTGGTGAAATCGGGTATCGCCGCGCTGCTATTTAATTTTCGGGGAGTGGGCGGGAGCCAGGGCAGCCACGGGGGCGGCATAGCGGAGCAGGAGGACGTAGAGGCCGCGCTGGACTGGTTGGGATCGGCAGGGAGCGTGGACGCAGTCAGGCTGGGCTTGGCGGGTTACTCCTTCGGCGCCGGCGTGGCCTTTCCGGTCGGCTACCGCGACGTACGTGTGAGGGCTATGGCCATGGTATCGCCATATTTCGAGGACTCGCCGTTGACGTTGTTCAAAACATGCCCTAAGCCCAAGCTTATTTTAGGCGGCAGCCGGGATGACATGGTGCCGGCGCAGGATGTTGAGGCCTATGGACGGGAGGCTGCGGAGCCGAAGAAGTGCGAGATTATTAGAGGGCCAGACCATTATTGGGGAGGCTATGAGCGGCCGATGTCGGAGAAAGTTGCGGGCTTTTTCAAAGACACTTTGTAGATGTGGATTTTCGAATCCACCACTACAATAATCAAGGGATATACCCCTTACCCTGCATATATCTAATGCTTGCCCTGGCATCTTCAACTTGCTCCGGATCTTTTGATATTTCAATTACCTTTTGTAGATCGGCTGCTAATAACGTGTAATATCCAGGATTTTTAGTAGTCTGCGCTAGGATGTCATAAGCTGCAGCACGATTGATATAATTCTCGGGAATGGTAGGGTCAAGTTCAATGGCTTTGTTTAATGCCGTAAGCCCATTCTCAATATCGGCATTTGTTATGAGTATTTCGCCAAGATTAGCACGGTAACTGGCTATTTCAGGATCAAGTGCTACCGCCTTTTTTGCATCTTCAACCGCATCGTTGAGCAGTTGTTTGCCCCTCTTGGCAATGGCTCGCTCATTATACATAATGGCGGGATCAACACGGAAAGGATCCTTGGTTTCTATTGAAGTATCCGCACTTGATGCTAATACTAAGGCGCGGTCTAGATCATCTACAGCTCTATCAAAAACCTTGTTAGCATTATTCAAATGGCCTCTATATAAATATGCCATGGAATCGCTATCATCCAGCTCCACGGCCTTATTGAGGTCCGACATAGCATTTTGCGCGTCTTTAAGGGTTATATAGACAAGCCCGCGCATCTTATAAGCTTCCGCCGTATCGGGATCGAGCTCAATAGCCTTGCTGAAATCGATTATGGATTGAGTGTAATCAGCATTATATACGTTCACTTTGCCGCGGTAAGTATAGGCAGGTGCCAGGTTATGGTTGATGGCCAGTGCTGCATTTATGTCAGCCAGTGCGTTCTTCATGTCGCCCTTGGCGTAGTAGGCCGCGCCGCGGTTATATAAGGCGTCGTACAATTTGGGGTTGAGCTCTATGGCCTTGCCGGCCGCTTCGATGGCCTTGTCCCACTGGCCGTTCTCCACGTAAAGCCAGCTCAGGTTGGTATAGGCCATGACGGCTTTGGGGTCGAGCGAAACGGTCTTATCCAGGTCGGCGGTGGCCTGCTGGTATTGCTCCTTGGCCAGGTAGGCGAAACCGCGGTTCTGGTAGTTGTCCGCCCGGGTGGGGTCGAGCTGTATGGCCTTGCTGAGGTCGGCGATGGCCAGGTCCCATTCCGCCCTGGCGTTGTAAACGGCGCCGCGGTGAGTGTAGCCGGCCACCAGGTTGGGATTGCGCTCGATGGCCTTGGTGTATTCGGCGATGGCCTCCACGAACTGGCCCTGGTCGTAATAGGTGTCCCCCTGCCTGAGGTATTCGGCGCTGGGGTCACCGCAGGCTGCCAGTACCAGTGAAGTGGCAATTATCAAAGCGATCAGGCTGCCAAGTTTGCTCATAGAGTACTCACCTTCCAGTTAATAAACTCCAGCGGCTTACATCAGGTCAGCCCCGGCCCCCGGGAGAGCCGCAAACAATTTATATAGCATAGCAAATATTGTCTTTGCGGGGAAAAATCATCGCTGGGGCTATTACAGAGGCAGCTTTTTGGAAGCCACCATCTCATCGAGCTGCCTGTGGAGATCCTCCAGCGTCCCCGAGTTATCCACGCTGTAATCCGCCATGGCCTCCGCACTGTTGATCTGGAATTCCCGCTCCTCGTTCCTGTCCTGTTCCTGGAAGGCCTCCCAGCTCAGCGGGTCGCGCCGCTCGCCGCGCAGACGGACGCGCTCAAAGCGTACTTTAGGGTCATTTATCTCCACCCTGACCAGTATGAAGTCGCCGCCGAACATCTCCTTCATTACGGCCACGTCCTCCGGCGACCTTACGCCGCTGATGCCCGCCACTTTCCAGCCCCGTTTCTGTATCTCCTGGCCCGCCATGCGAACGAAACACCCCCTTCCTATCTCGGTAAAGCAGCGCTTGGATATAGCCTCGAGGTTCTCCCTGGTACCCACTACCCCCTCTTGCTGGGCCATCTGACGGACGATGTCGCCGGTGGAGATATATGGCACACCATACCTGTCGCGCAGGTATTTGAGCACCTCGTCCTTGCCCGACCCGATGTCGCCCACAGCGCCGATGACTTTCATTGATTGCCATATTAACATTTTATGTTTATTCTTTCCCGCAATTTTGGAATTTTATTTTGCAAACATAGTAGAATATCCGGACTTTCAGCCAGAAGGAGGCATGCTTTGGACGTTATCGATACCATCAACAGCCGCAGGAGCATACGTGGATTTAAAAAAGATCCGGTGCCCCAAGAGGTTATACACAAGGTGCTCGAGGCCGCCGTGCGCGCTCCCTCCGGTATGAATACCCAGCCCTGGGAGTTCGTGGTAGCCTCCGGCAAGGCGCTGGACGAGATACGCGAGGAATGCACAAAATTATTTAATGAGCATTCCTTCCCCACAAACGACATGCTGCGCAAACCTTACGAGGGAGTTTACCGCCAGCGCCAGGTGGACCTGGCCGTAGAGATATTCAAGATTATCGGCATCAAACGCGAGGACAAGGAGGCGCGCCATAAATGGATGCTGCGCGGATTCCGCTTCTTCGATTCCCCCTGCCAGATCGTGATCTGCGCCGAAAAGGAGATGCAGTACCACCTGGACATGCTGGGTATCGGCGCAGTCTGCCAGACCATCGCGCTGGCCGCCCTGGAGTACGGCCTGGGCACCTGCATCGCCGACCAGGGCATAATGTACGACCAGGTCTGGCGTAAGTACGCCAAGATCCCAGATACTAAGAGGCTGGTGGCCGGCATCACCATCGGTTACCCCGATCCCGGCGTCCCCGTCAATGCCATGGTCACACCGCGCGAGCCGGTGGACAAGATAACCACCTGGCTGGGTTACTGATCTGCTATTAAATCAAAACAGGGAGGTTGAGAAATGGGCGATAATAGTAATCTGCCGGAGATAGGTCCGCAGCAGGTAAAGGAGGCCTTTGCCTTCACCGACGAGGTGGTCGAGGGATATCCCGGTCGCCTGACCGGGAAGGAGCCCTGCCACAGGGCCGGACGCAGGATCAAGGAAGAGTTCGAGAAGTTCTGCGATCCCGGCTCGGTAATAATCGAGGAAATCACCACGCACCCCGCCAGCTTCCTCAAGTATATACCCGGCATGGTGGTGCTTTATTTCGCCAGCATGGCGCTGCTCTATCTCGTCCCCGGCCTGGCCTGGGTCTCCTTCGCAGTTATGGCCCTTTGCCTGTTCGTATTCTACGGGCAGTTTCTGGTGTACTGGCACCTGCTCGACCCGCTTTTTCCCAAGGCTAAGGGCTATAACGTCTACGGCTCCATCGAGCCGTCGGGCGAGGTCAGGCAGCAGGTCATAGTATCAGCCCACCACGATGCTGCATATGTATTCCAGATACTGTTCCGCCTGCCTAAACTGTATACTCCGCTGCTGGCGGGAGGCGTGCTGCTGCTGGTCGTTGCAACGCTGGTATCTCTGACAGCCGGCATAATGCTCTGTTTCGGCACCACTCTTCCCCAGTGGGTGGCGCTGGCGCTGCTCATACTGGGCGTCTTCGAATTGCCCTTCTTAGTCTTCACGACCAATGCGGTGGTGCCGGGAGCAGGCGACAATATGATCGCAGTGGCCATCGCCGCCGGCATTGGCAGGCTCTTCGGAGACGCCAAGAAAGCCGGGAATAATCCGCTCAAGCACACGCGGCTGATCGTACTGTCTTTCGATGCAGAGGAGTGCGGCCTGCGCGGCTCCCGCGCCTGGATCAAACGCCACCTGGAGGAGCTGAAGAAAACGAAGACCTACGCGCTCAACCTGGATACCATCTACAAGCTCAAGGCGCTCAACTTCTTCGATGCCGACCTCAACTCGACGGTCAAACTCTCGAAGGAGATGGCGCAGGAATGCGTGGACATCGCGGGCGCGCTGGGCTACAGCGCCTTCATCTCGCGCATGTCGCCGGGCGGCGGCAGCACCGATGCCGCGTCCTACGGCGAGGTGGGAATCGAGGCCACCAACCTCTGCGCCATGAGCTTCATGGTCAAGGACTATGACCAGGGCTGGGTTTACCATACGCCCGACGATGTCAGCAAGCACATCGAGCCGGAGGCCGTGGAGGCTTCCTTTAAAGTGATCAGGGAGTACATACTGAGGAAAGATTCAGGCCTGTAGACTCATGCCATCCCCGCAGCCGAACGCTTACTGTTGAGGATACAGTTCTATGCATCTTGAAAACATGAATAGTTTGCTTTATCCCGGGTCGGTAGCCGTGGCCGGCGCCTCGGCCAGCCCCGACAAGTTCGGCCACCGAGTCCTCTTCAACATAGTCAACAACGGTTTTGAAGGCAGGGTCTATCCAGTTAATCCGCGGGAAAGCCGTGTGCTGGGATTGGAGTCCTTCCCCTCTGTAGCGGATATACCGGGAGATGTCGACCTGGCCGTCATCACTGTGCCCACGGCCGGTGTCAAGCAGGTCCTGCAGGACTGCATACAAAAAGGCGTGAGAGCGGTCATCGTGATCACCTCCGGATTCTCCGAGGTCGGAGGCCAGGGAGCGGTTCTTGAAGCTGAAATCGGCGACATGGCCCGCCGGGCGGGATTGGCCTTGGCCGGGCCTAACTGCGTGGGGCTTATCAGCACACATGCCAAACTCTATTGCCATATGATGCCTTTCTATCCTTCCAGGGGTCCGATCGCCATCGTGGCGCAGAGCGGCAGCGTAGCTGATATGATCGCCAGCCGGCTTGGCGACCAGGGCCTGGGCACAAGCCATCTTATCAGCGCCGGCAACGAGGCAGTGCTGCGCGTTGCGGACTACATTGATTACCTGGCTATGGATGAAAGGGCCACGACCGTGCTGGCATACATCGAGGGTATAAGGGACGGCAGGCGCTTTCTGCAGGCGGCAAAAAAGCTGACGGCGCGCAAACCGCTTATTGTACTGAAGGCAGGTGGCACGGCGGCCGGGGCGCGCGCCGCGCTGTCGCATACGGCCGCACTGGCAGGCGACGATAGGATTATTAATAGTCTGCTGCGGCAGGCCGGCGCCATCAGAGTGGACGACCTGGATGCCCTGACGGATACTGCGGCGGCATTCAACGGGCAGCCGCTGCCGCGCGGCAACCGTGTTGGGATCATAGCCCCGGGAGGCGGCTGGGGGGTCATGGTTGCTGATGCCTGCGCGCAGCGCGGGCTTGATGTCGCCCCCCTGGACCGTGTCACCCTGGATAAACTGGATTCCATGCTGCCGCCGACGTGGTCACATGGCAACCCGGTGGACACGGTCACGGGCATGACAGGAGGGGCCGTCGAGATGGTGCAGGCGCTGCTGGAGAGCCCGGCTATCGACGGCCTGATAGTTCTGGGAGTAGTCGGCGGGCTGCAGTCGATATGGAAACATATAGAGGTGGGAAGTGGCGGCAAGATCATTACAGACGGTCTCGCCCAGGGGGCTGTGGAGCAATTCGATACTTACTACCGTGAGATGATGAAGCTCAAGAAGCGCTTCGGCAAGCCGGTGGCCGTGACATTTAGCCTTCCCATAAAGACGGATGTGATCAACGAGACAGCCGCCCGGTTGACCCGTGAAACCGGCACAACCTGCTATACCTCATTCACCCAGGCCGTCAGGGCTTATTCAGCACTGAGCAGTTATGCAGAGTATTTGCGGAAGATTAGTTCACGAAACGGGCAGGTTTAAAACCCCACCCCTAATGGATTTCTCATTCAGGGTCGATCAGATCGGCTATACAGATATCCCGCCATCGATGGCAAGGACCTGCCCCGTAATATAGCCGGATGCATCTGATACGAGGAAAATAACTGCGCCCACCATTTCATCCGGTTCAGCCGTTCGGCCGATTGGTATCATACTGGAGGCAGTCTTGAGTAATTCGGGGTCCTTCCACCAGAATTCAGCAAAGCGTGTCCTGGTGATGCCGGGCGCAATAGCATTGACACGGATTTTATACACGGCCCATTCCTTGGCCATGACCTTGGTGGCATATATTACACCAGCTTTGCTAATGCCATAAACCGCTAAAATGCTCGGTCTGATACCTTCAACCGAAGCGACATTAAGAATTGAACCACCTGACTGGTCTTTCATTAATCTGGCCACTCCCTGACTAAGGAAGAAAAGCCCTTTGAGGTTCAGGTTCATAATAGAATCCCAGGCGCGCTCAGTATAGTCCATTGCAGGATCGACCGTGGGATTGGTGGCAGCGTTGTTTATCAGGATATCGATCCGCCCGAATTTTTCCATTACCCTGCTGATCAAGCTGGTGATATCCTCCATTTTCCCCAAATGGGCCGCAACAGCCAGGGATTCAGAACCCAGCCCGGCGAGCTCTGACTGAACCGCATCTAAATCTGTCTGCTTCCTGCTCGAAATGGCAACTCTGGCGCCCGCGGTGGCGAGTCCCAGCGCTATGGCGCGTCCTATGCCGCGGCTACCGCCAGTCACCAGTGCTACTTTATCTTTAAGCATGAATTGCTGCATTCCAAAAGTCATAACCGACCTCCAAACATAGTCTTCCTTGCAGTTATAGACTCTCCTCTACTTTCCAGAGCGTCTGCTTGATATTTTCAGGCTTTGGTATCCAGTAACGCTTGTTATCGTAATCCCAGTAATTTACGTACCGCTTGAAGAACAGGTCTGGATCGATGCAGCCCTCCGGTGCAAATACTCCAGGTTCATTGATCTCATTATTTATCAGCATGTCTGCTGCCAGGGCAACCGAGATGCCTGTAACTCCGATCATATCCCCGCGAGGTGCGCCGCGCGGACCCAGTGTGTACCTGACTTTCCTGCCTTTTTTCAACCCTGAGACGCTGACAATGATGCCCCACTTAAGCGGACCCATGTATTCGGCACGGTTCGGGCGTTTCTGCAGTCTTTTTAATATCTCATCGGGGAATGCCTGAATAGCATCCTCCAGGCCGATCTCCTTGTTGCGGACTTTTTCACCAAGGTATATGGCAGTATCGAATTCCTCGGGCTCCATGCCACAGAGATTGCAAGCGCCCTTGATACCCTTAATAAAGCGCGGCAATGTGACAGGTTCCGGATGTCCGATATATTTGAAAAAAGCCTTTCCATTGGGGAAAGTCACATCTTCACCCTCTTGCAGCGGGATGACCTCAATAAATTTACCATCTTTAAAGATCGGTATTTTCCAGCTTGCGCAATAAATCAAGTGCCCTATCGCCGCATCGCCCGCCTCTGCTTTCACCAGGTCTATGAACTCTTTGGTAAATACACTGCCGGGCCGTCGTATACCCCCGGCTATCCCCCAGGCCGTCTGAATATAGTCCACCTCATCCAGCAGGGTAGCGGCATAGCGCGCGATTATGTTGGAAATGCCCGGGCTGGCCCCCATGCCTACGATGATTGTTACTCCAGCTTTACGCGCTTCCTGGTCGAGCTCAAGCACTTCCTGTGTCGGTTTATAATCATCATTGATATCAACATAGTTTTTCCCTGCCTTGATGGCGGCCTTCACAATCGGTACAGCGTATTTATAAAAAGGCCCGATGGTATTCATGACCACGTCGGCTTTTTTCATCAGTGCCACTAGGGAGCCGGCATCCAGTACATCTATATGCTCAACTTTAACCCTCCTGTCCTTGAGTGAACCGGCAAATGCTGTAGCCTTTTCAAGGTTGTTATCGGCGATGATTAGTTGTTCCAGATTCTTGTTTTCCAGCACGGTTTGAACGGCTTTCTGTCCCATGTGACCACTGCCGCCGAGTGCAAGTAGCTTTTTCATAGTAGATTAAACCTCCCCTGATAATTCGCTTGACTTGTCCGATTAAAACTTAACATCCCGATAAAGGATGGCGCGAATAAAATAACTCTTTCTCAATTATGCACGCACGAGCTCTTTGTATTTGTTGACGCCTGCTTCAAAGGAATTTAAATTGGCCTCCGTCCATTTTTTGGGGGCAAAGGCTATGATGCAGCTTTCCACCGCCTCCTGTTTCAATGGAATGAGACCGGTTGCGTAGGCTGCTCCGAGCATTACCATACTCATAGTTATTACGCCACCCCCTTTACTCATTGCGATCCCGGTGGCATCAAAGGAATATACGTTATCTATGCCCACACGTTTAAAGTAATCGAGGATGTCTGTGACAGAGGGATGCTTCCATTTACCCGAAGTGCGAACTTCAGGCGTTACTATCATGCGGGGGACTTCCCGTTCGTTCAATATGATATTGCAGGTTCTCGAGGCAAATCGCAGGCCTATTCTCAAGCATTCCAGCGGTTCCAGGCCGACGAGTAAATCGGCTTCACCTTCGGGAACAACATCGGCGTGTAGTCTATCGCCGCCCCATCTGATGTGGCTGTGTATACCGGACAAACGTTGTGTTGACGGCGGATAATCGGTAGTTAAAACATTCATCCCCTCCGCCAGTAGAGCTGTTGCCAGTACCCTGGTTATAAGTACATCCCCCTGGCCGGTCAATCCCGCAACCATCATATTGAATGTATCACTCATCTGATCATTCCTCCTGTACAACAATACTGTCATGAGGACAGACCTGGTTGCACACACCGCAACCCGCACAGGTATCTGCCTCTATCCGCGGATACTCTTTATGCAGTTCTTCATTTAGTTGAGGTGTCAGGCTGACACAACCGAATTTGAACAGGCAGATCCCACAGGTCTTGCAGCTCAGGCAGCGCTTCGCCTCACTTACGGCCATCTCCTCGGTCAAACCGGTTTCCACCTCGTCGAAACAGTTTACCCTGCGTGTGACCGGCAAAGCCGACATGGATACCCTGGGCCTGTGAATAATGTCTCTTGGTATTCGATCAGCGCCGGTGACAGGAGTAATACCAGGATCTACAGGCTGCGGCAGGTTTCCGGTCCGTATGTAGACATCGATGGCATCTGCCGCTTTGTGACCATATCCGATAGCTTCTACAACTGTGGATGGACCTGATACGGCGTCACCTCCGGCGAAAACACCGGGCATACCGGTTGCAAGTGTATCCTCGTCGGCTATAAGCGTGCTGCGTTTGCTTAATTTAAGTTTAGTGGATAATGTCTGGAAATCGGTGGCCTGTCCGATGGCGATAATGGCGAACTCCGCCGCGAGCGATGTTTCACCTCTTGATCCTTTGATGAGGTTCCAGCTAATACTGCCATTTTCGTCAACACCGGTCGACTCAACGCGATTAAACAGTACGGCGCTGAGGTTGTTTTTATCCGTTGATATAAATTCACGGGGAGCCAGGCCAGGATGAAATACGATACCTTCTTCCATGGCTTTTCTCTTTTCTCCGTCAAACGCCGGCATGCTGTGCAGATCCTCAAGGCATGCGAGCTGAACTTCTCCAGCGCCGCAGCGCACTGCTGCACGCGCAGTATCAACCGCCACATTGCCGCCGCCTATCACAACCACGGTACCCTTTAGTTTCACCTTTTTGCCGCGTTTAATATCCTGCAGGAAAGGCAGGGCGTATATAACTCCTTTAAATTGATTGCCCGGGATCTTAAGCGTCAAAGGCTTCTGAGCGCCGCCGGCAAAATAGATGGCTTTATAACCCTGGCTGAAAATGCCGTCGATCGTAATGTCTTTGCCCACTACAACATTGGTACGTATCTCCACACCCGTGTGCTTGATGAATTCGATATCGCGTTCCACCATTTTCAAGGGCAACATGAAATCAGGTATTATGGCGGTAAGCATGCCGCCAGGGAACGGCCTTGATTCAAATACTGTCACCGCGTAACCTTTCCTGACAAGATCATAAGCTGCCGTCATGCCCGAAGGGCCGGAGCCGACGACGGCGATGCTTTCCTGTTTCATTCTCTTAATGGGGTGCGGTTTGTCAACGCCATGCACGAGGTCATAATCTGAGGCAAAGCGCTTGAGCGCCATTATGGCTATGGCCTCGTCGATTTTAGCCCTTTTGCAGTTCATCTCACAGGGATGGTTACAGACGCGGCCGCATACGCTCGGGAATGGGTTCTTGTCTCTTATTACCTGTATTGCGCGCTGGAAATCTCTGTCGGCGATGGCTTTAATATAGGCCTCAACGTTGATGCCAGCAGGGCATGCAGCCTCGCAGGGCGATTTTTCCACGGTCTTAGCAAGGCATCTTGATTCATCGATGCGGGACTGCGGACCAAGAACACGTACCCCTCTTATGGTCTTTCCAATCTGCCGTATCACAATCTGTGTACAGGTGCGTCGCAGGATGACAACGCGGACTCCCTTCATTTTAAGTGCCCTGGAAAACACGTCACACGATTGAGCCTGATTGAAAGGATCCGCCACTTCAAAATAATCGACCTGGAAAGCCTTTAAAATATCGACGATATCCATTATTTTGGTCGGCTCATATGCTGCAGTCAGGCCGAAAGCACCGGGATGAGGTTGGTGGCCGGTTTGCCCTACGGACCTGTTATCAAGAATGACTATAAGTAGGTTGCTCTTGTTGTAGACGGCGTTAACTACATTGAGCATACCGTGGTGGAAGAATCCTCCATCACCCATTAGTGCAACCACCACCTGGTCGATCCCGCTCATGGCCAACCCGTGCGCACCGCCCACGCTGCCGCCCAGTGGCAGTACGACATTCTCGAGTTTGAGAGGTGGTTGCATGACCAGGTCAAAACAGCCATCACCCCCGAAACCCACTATATCAATATCGAGTTCTTGCGCAGTTCTCTTAAGAGCATACAGGCCTGCATATTCCGGGCAGCCGGGACACATCTTTGATAGTTCAGTTGGGTCTCCAAATTTGAGCTCGTCACGCAGAATTTTCTTGCCTGCATCTATCCTGCTCCTGCTTCCCTTAGGCCTGAACTTTTTACCTGTAAGCTTCTCCAGCGCTTCCCCGATGTGATTACGCTCAATCTCACCAAGCGCGGGTAAATGATGGGTTAATTTGCCGAAGATAGAGGCATGTGAAGGCATTTCAGCTGCAATTGAGCGCACGCCCTCTTCAATCAAGGGCTCGATCTCTTCCACAACCAGTACTTGCTTTGTTTGCTCGAGTATAGTCTTAATCAACTGCACGGGCAGCGGGTTGGTTATTGCCAGTTTGAGTACTGAAACTTCGCCGGCCATGTTCATGACGTCAAGCGCTTCGAGCACCAGCGTGTGGCAACCCGCGGTGATAATACCTGTACGTGCGTTCTTTTTTAACTCCATTTTATGAAGAGGAGAACACTCGGCCACCTCGTCTCTAAAATGTAAGTTGGGTAATCGCCCTACCTCATTGATTACATCTTCCGAAGCTTCATTGTGCAACCGCAAACTGGTGGAAAACCAGATGGGGTAAGGGGCAACTCTCTGGACGTCTGCTTCCTTTGTACGCGGTATTTCATAACCCTGATGAAACCTGGCAACATCGGCCGCATCACATATCGCCTTTCTCTCTCTTACAGCATGCTGTATGGGGCCAAGCACCACAGGTTCACGTCCCCACCCGGTCCTGTCCCTGACCCTGACAAATATGGTCATGCGTAAAATTTCGGAGAGGTCGTAGGCAGTGACGATCCAATCCTTGACTTCCTGCATAGTGGCCGGCTCCAGCACAGGGCATAATGCATATTTAGGGATATACCTGCTGTCCTGCGTGTTCCCAGTAGTTTCAGCATTGGGATCATCGTTAAATACAACCACTGCGCCGCTGATGCCCATGTGAGTGCTGGTCAGCAATGGGTCTGCGATGAAGTTCATGCCGGTATTCTTGAAGACTGCCAGCGCCCGCACGTTGCCCAGCGTAGCCCCGACCATAGTCTCAAATGCGGTTTTCTCATTGGTAGACCATTCAATATGCATAGACGGGAAAATGGGTTTGGGCCAGGCCAGGCTGTCCAGCACATAATTGACCGGTGAACCTGGATATGATGTGATCACACGCACTCCTGCCTCAATGGCACCGCGGGCAATCGCCTCGTTACAATTCAAGAGGACAAGTTCACCGCTCTTATCTCTACCCAGGTTTTCACTCGAATACTTCATGAAGGTCCTGGTGGCATATTTGTCATCCTGTGCCTTCATACCGGTTATCTCAGCCATCATTTGCCTCCTTATGACTATGTTCTGGAGCAAGAGTGGGTGTATTCAGCGCTTCAGCTTGTACCCGGCCTTTTCCCTGTCCCAAGTTCGATCGGTCACAGTCTTTAATTCATTTTTTTTCACCCTGCCCAATTCAGACCTGGGGAAATCCTCAACAAATTCAACAAACCTGGGCACCATAAAATAAGCCATCTTCGGCTGGCAGAAGTCCAACAGTTCCTCCGGCTTCAACGGGTGGCCCTCTTTGAGCCTTATGATTACTTTGACTTCATCTTCTCCCAGTTCCGAGGGGACCGGCACCGCAACTATTTCAGCGATATTGGGGTGGCTTCCGATGATCTGCTCCAGTTCCTGAGACGAGATGTTTTCACCGCGCCTTCGGATAGCATCCTTTTTCCTATCCACAAAATGGATATAGCCGTCATTGTCGATTAATCCAAAATCGCCGGTATGAAACCACAGGTTTCTCCATGTATTTAATGTAGCTTCAGGTTGTTTATAATATCCGGTCATCATAATGAAAGGTAATTTGGGCCGGCAAACGATCTCGCCCACTGAACCACGCGGCAATTCGTTGTCGAAATCATCGAATATCTTTATTTCCAGCTCTTCTATTCCCTTTCCCAGCGTACCGGGCCTCCTGTCATCCCATGCCTGGATACTCACAGGCTCTATCTCGGTCAACCCGTAATCGTCCTGTAATATGATATTAAATCTTTTCTCAAAGGCATCCTGGATATCTTTGGGCACCCACGCGCATATCATGTTCTTAACCTGGTGGTTCTTATCGTCAGGCGATTCCGGCATGAGCATTAACAGCTGCAGTATTTGGCCGAAGCCGCCGGTAGCAGTGATTTTGAAACGTCTTAGATCATCCCACCATTTGCGCAGACTGAACGTCTCTACCATGTACATTGTGGAATCACTCAGCAGGGTGCTCATGGTTGCGTTCCCCATACCGGAGAAATGGTACATAGGAAACCAATTGTAAAAATTCCCACCTTCGGTGCCATGTGTTACCTCGATCATTTTTTCTCCCGCAAAAACATACTGATTATGCGGTTGCATTATTGCCTTGGAAGCACCGGTGGTTCCCGACGTGAATTGCATACAGAAAATGTCGCTATAGTGGATGTCAACTTTAGCAGTTGCCTTTCCGGACTTCAGCATCTCGGGCCATGCTATCGTATCGAATTTGAAAACGGGAGCGTTATCGATACCAGGGCAGATAACAAGAGTATTAATTTGCTTTAATTCACTTTCAATGGATTTTACGTTATCGATAAAGTTTTTATGCACGACCAGGGCTTTAGCATCTGAATTGTTGATCATATAGGCAAGGATCTTGCCTTTCTGATAGTAGTTAAGTGAGACCATCGTTATGCCTGACTTGGCAAGACCGAACATCACATATAGGAATTCAAGACAATTGGGCATCAAGACGCACACCTTATCACCTTTCTTCAACCCCAGTTTTTGGAAGTTGTTGCCAACCTTATTGGCTATCTCGTTAAGGCCTCTGTATGTAACCATATCGTTTTCGAAGTAGCAGAACGGCTTATCCCCGTTCTTTTCAGCCTTGAGCTCCAGCACACGCCCGACAGTCCTGTCTTTGTTCTGATACTTATCCATTTATCAACCTCCTTAACCGTTCTTCTGACCGTGTATTTGTTAACCGGGTTTATCTGCGCTAACAACCTGTCTCTTTATGGTTTCCACCTCATTTATAGGGACCTTCAGTTCTTTGAGAAATGAAGCTGGTGTGAAAGCGCCTTCAGGCGCCAATATGCCATGTTGCTTTACATCGCCGCGCGCCAGCAGTAGCGCTGCTACCGCAGCAGGTGTGGCAGTGCCTGTGCGCACTGAATCCGTCATCAAATCATAAGTGTATTTAGTGATTTCGCCGTTTTTCTGTCCCGTCACCACGACTTTGGTGGCTCCTGCACAGCCGGCATACCTGGACATTTCCTCGTTGTATAAATCCACGAAAAACTGGGGTGCAAAACGGGGCATGGCGCGTAAGAGTCTGACCGCTAGTTCTCTGACCGGAATGGAATACCCGTCGGGTAGGTTAAAGGTTTCTATGCTACCAAATCCCAGCTCGGTTAACATCTTGTACACGTCAAACATGCGGGACGGGAAGACGGCTCCCTTGATTGTCACATTTTTAACGCCCTTGACGAAACGCGGCAGACTGACCGGCTCAGCATGGCCTGTGTAACAGACTTCGAGTAGACCCAGGGGAGGCATAAATTCAACGACTTCCGGCCCGGATAAGCCTTTGACATCGACCCAATCCCCGTTAATGTACATGGGCACTGCTCCAGAAGTAATATGGAACCAGTGTATCATTGCAGCCGGTCCGGCGGGATCAGTGGCGCTCTCAGCCCAGTAGATCCGTATCTCTTCTACCTTATCGAGCTTGTCCGCCCCATATTTGGCCAGGATATTTGTCACGCCCGGGCTTGCGCCGCATCCAACAATCGCGGTAACCCCTGCTTTTTTAGCCTTGTCATCCAGCTTCAGTGAAGCCAGGGTGGCGTCGAAGTCATCATCAATGTCGACCATGTTGATGCGAGCGGCGATGCTGGCTTCGATTATTTTGGTCGCATATTTGTAATAAGGCCCGACCGCGCTGACCACAACATCAGCCTTTTTCATCTGGCTGATCAGTCCATTGGCATCGTCAACATCGATGACCGCGGTATCGACTCTTGACCCTAGGCCGCTGGCCAGTTTTGCCAGCTTGTTGGCAGCGGCATCACATACGGTTATCTGAACATCGCTGCGTGAGATTAGCTGATTTACGATTTCCTCGCCCATGTGCCCGGCGCCGCCCAACACCAGAATACGCATTTTCACACCTCCATTTACGTGACTATCTCTATATTATTAAAGGATTGAACTATTAGTCAGGTTATCCGGTTTTATAGCAGTGGGAACGGCTATTCCCGGGATGTAACTCCTTTAAGTATGACGTCTATAATCAGTTCGGTGTATTGCTGCAGCGAATATTTCTGCTGGAAATACCAGCGTCTGAAGCACCACATATCGCAGAGCACGATAATGGCATGCGCCTGGACATCAAGGTCTTTGATTTTAAAATCTCCCGAGCGGATACCCCAGGTGAGGATTGACTTAAGCATATCTGCCAGTTGAATCTCCTGCGATAACAATCTGCCGAGTTTTTCCGGTATCAGGTTTTTTGATTCTTGGTGCCAGAAAACAATAACGTCTTGAAGCTCATCACAATACTCAAGATACATTTGTACAACCTTGCTGAGCGCCTCCTTGGGAGGAATATGCTGCAGCATCGGCAACGCTTCTCTGGTGAATTGCGACATTGATTCCGTAACAGAGTCAAGATATAGCGATAGAATATTCTCCTTGGAACCGACGTAGTGGTAGAGTGTAGCCAGATTCATGTCACACTCTGCAGCGATATCTCTCACCGAGGTACCCGGGTAACCCTTTTTAATAAAGAGCGCCGCCGTTTTGTTTACGATCTCCATTTTGCGCTTATGGCTCTTTACCAGTGTGCTGCCGGGGCCGGTTTTCTTATTTGCTGATTTCATTGCTACCTCATTAATAGTAGTTTATCAATCGCTTGATAGTTTATGATAGTGGCAATTGTTTGTCAACACTAAATTATTATAACTCGGGCCACATTGATATTAAATTGTGCTGTTGACAGACATTGATGATGCTGGTAATATGGTGATAAAATCAATCGCTTGATAAATAAAATAGTATCATAGTTGCTGTTTATTTTGCTTTGTTATCAATCAATAAAGCGATATGGACAAAATACATTAGTAGGGGAGGTAACGTGTGGAACAGATAGCTTTGCAGAGGAAAATCGGGTTGTTGGGGGCGACTGCATTAATCACCGGAACAGTTGTCGGATCTTCGATATTCATATTGCTGCCTTCGCTGGCGGGATTGACTGGTCCCAGTGTATGGATAGCATATGCCCTGGGTGTGATTCCCGCCCTTTTTACAATACTCTATCAGATACAGCTAACGGGTACACTTCCTGTAACGGGAGCCAATTATGTGTCTGTTACCAGGATGCTTTCTCCCTTATGGGGTAGTATCTGTTCCATTGCCGGCGCCATAGCTATAATAACGGCCAATGTATTTGTGGCCGTAGGTTTTGCCAAAATCATATGTTTGTATGTACCGGTAATTCCAGAGATGGTATGGTCGATCGGTCTGGTATTGATTTTTGCCCTGATCAACTACTTTGGCATCTCGCTGTCAACCCGGATCCAGGCCCTGATGTTTGCGCTGTTCATAATAGGCATGTTAGTTTTTGGTGTCGGAGGGGCAATAAATGCTAACCCAGCCAACCTGACTCCGCTTTTCCCTAACGGCGTTCTGCCTTTCGTCCTGGTGATAGTGGTAGCTTCTGTTGGGTGGATCGGTTTCATTGCGCTGGCTGAAATAGGCGGTGAGATAAAAAATCCGCGGACTACCATACCCCGAGCGTTGATAATTTCATTGGTTATTATATTAGTACTCTATGTGCTGCAATCCTTCGCTTTGGTGGCTACCATGCCCTGGAATGAAGTGGGCAAGGCAGGGAACGATGCGATCTGGATTGCGGCCGGCACATTTCTTTCGCCGCCACTGGTGTTCTTGTTATATGTAGCCTTCGCCTGCGCTGTATTAACCACCATCAACGGTTTGACGATGTCCGGGGCTCGGACATTGGTTGCCTGGGCGAGAGACGGTTTAATTCCGGGGCCTGTGGCTAAAATCGACAAAAGGTATTCTACACCCGGTATCGCCATACTGATCGTGTTCGTACTTGAATTATTGGGTATACTGGTTGCTGCCAGTATTGAGCAATATGCGCTGGTCCAGGTACTGGCAATTATGGTAGTGCAGATACTGGGGGCCACGGCTGTTCTATTAATGCCCAGGAAAATGCCCGACCTATACAGCAAAGGTATTTTTCAGTTCAACAGATTCTGGAGATGGTTTATCTGGATAGGTTGTATAGTGCTCTTTTCTCTGATATTTCTTTTCGGCATAGTCCTTGATATGCTGGACGACAAAGGCGATATTTCCAAAACTCCTTATACGATAATAGTTCTTGTCGGATTACTTTTGCTGGGGGCAGCATGGTGGTTCATCAGAAAGGCATATTTAAGGAAAAAAGGTATAAACCTTAGCGAGCAGATGAGAAGCACGTCGGGGGCATCATTGCAGGAGGCACAGGAATAACCGGCGTGCCTGTAACATCGGGCGGGCTTATTCAGCGCTTGGCAATTACGCGGCGTATTTAGGGAAAATTGATACTATTGCCGGACGGGTCTGAAAACCTGCCCCTGCAAAACAAATGCGCCCGGATCGATTTCAATACCAGCCGTCGTCCACGTCGCAGAGCCGGTAAACGATCTCGCGTCCGCGTTGTGAACTGCCCCAGGTGCCGAACACCGTTCGCGGTGCGCGGTACAATTTAAAAAGTGCGCGCACAGCCGAGCGGAAGACCGTCTCGTCTCCGCAGGTAACGGTTATGACTTCCTGGCTGACCTCCTCAATGGTGCTGTTCATGGTTTCCTCGCGTATAACATCCCCGTCAACGGTGCGGCCTTTATTGACGACCGTATCCAGCGAAATTGAAGTCCCGGTCTCACGGGCGATTTTATCCAGGTCGGCTTTCCTGATGGGATTGGGCGGATTGGTCACGGGGTCCAGCGGGAAGTACCTCAGCACGGCAACCAGCTCTTCCATCAGCGCACCTCCCCTGCCTTGCGGTCGATGTCGAGGAATTCCTTGTATTTAGCCCTTTCCTGCTTGAGCGCCGGCCACTTGCGTATGAAATAGTCCTTGGATGGCTTAATCTCGTAGGTGCTGTGGCGGTAGAGGCTCTCCGGGGCGAATCTGTGCCAGGGCAATTGCTCCTGCGGGAATTCCGCCCGGATCTTTCCGTCTACGATAGATAGCCGGCCGCGGATGGCGCAAATGCCGCACTCTATCGTCTGGTTGTCGCTCATGATGCGAATGTTTCGTTCATGGCAGACGGGGCAGACGCCGGGGTCGCCTTTATAGGAGTGGTCTCCGGTCCTCACGGCATAAGCGACTTCTTTACCTATTCTGCGTGCCTTTTCCTGCGCCAGGCTATCGCCCGCCGTCTCGCTCATGGCCTGGATATGGATGAGCTGTTTGTCGATGATGTGCATACCCAGGAAGTGCAGCACGATGGTGGGTTGCAGGAAGGCGTAGGAGGTCCATCCGCGTGTGGCATAGGGCACGATTATGGCAGCCGGCTTGCCTATCATCTTGGACGGCCGGCTGGAGAGGATAAACAGCCGGTCGATGAATTGCTTGATGATCGCCTCTACTTCCAGTATATAGCAGGGCGCCCCCAGCACAACGCCGTCGAACTCGTACATCATGTTCAGCAGGTAGTCGTGGCCGTCCCTGTCCTTGTGCTTGCAGTCATTTCCCAGGAACATGCAGACGGCGTCGCCCTCGCAGGGCATGATCTGGTAGTTGGTCCACCTGACTATATCGACCTCGGCCCCCTCCTCCTTTGCGGCCATCAGCGCTTCCTTCACCAGTATCTCGGTGTTGCCCAGCCTGCGGCAACTGCCCACGATGCCCAGAATCTTCATGTCTCTTACCTCCTGCGATGATCGGTCTTGCACATTATACCGGGCGGGTTTAAAAACCCGCCCCAACAGATTATTTAAACGTAGGGGCGTACCTTCAGGTGCGCCCGTAATTAAGAGACCAGTTTGAAAACCGGTCGCGCGACCTCGACCGAGGAGTACCTGTCACCGGCGAAGACGGCCGAACCCTCCATGCGCACCTTTTTGCCCATGATGTCCATGGTGGCCTCCTCCGGCTTGAGGCCGGAGATATTGCCCATGATCCAGGGCCCCTCGTCCAGTTCCACTATAGCAACGATATAGGGCACCTCGGATTCGCGGCCTTCGGCGGCCACGTAGTTGACCGTAAAGGTCTGGATGGCCCCGCTGCCCTTCAATTCAATGGTTTCCAACGCGTTGCCCCCGCATTTCGCGCAGATAAGCCTGGGCTGTGCTGACACCTCCCCGCAGCCGCCGCATTTGAGGCCGCTCAGCCTGCCCTGCTTAAGGTTTTCGTTATATTCTTTGAAAGTGAGTTTAGCTTCCACTTTACCGCTCCGTTCAATTTTAATTACCAGCCGCGCCTGAGTATCATGTTGCACAGCGTGCCGCCGTCCCCGCCCAGCGTATCGGTCATTCCAACCTTGACCCCCTCCACCTGGCGCTCGCCGCACTCGCCTCGAAGTTGTCTTACGATCTCGAAAGCCTGCGCTGCGCCAGTGGCGCCCACCGGATGTCCCTTGGCCTTAAGCCCGCCAGAGGGATTAAGCGCTATCTTTCCCCCGATTTTAGTCTCGCCCTTTTCCACTGCCCGGCCGGATGTCCCGTAGGGGAAGAAGCCCAGCCCCTCGAGGGCGATCAATGCGGCGATGCTGAAGCAGTCGTGCAGCTCAACCACGCCGATGTCCTTCGGTCCCAGTCCTGACATCTTATAGGATTGCTCCGCCGCCAGCTCTCTTGATCTTATGCGCGGGAGGAACTCCTTCTGGCTAAGCAGGTTTCCTGCCGAAGCCTGTCCGATCCCGGCTATCAGCACGGGCTTTTTGGTGAGTTTCCTGGCCGCCTCCTCCGAGGCTATTATCAGGGCGGCTGCCCCGTCCGTGAAGGGGCAGCAATCGGCCAGTTGCAGGGGCGAGGCCACCATGGGGCTTTTACGTGCGTCCTCAAGGGTCAGCTCCTTTTGAAACTGGGCCCGCGGATTGCGCGCCCCGTAGTAGTGAGAGTTGATCGATACCTGGTAGAGCTGGCTTTTGAGCGTCTCCAGCGGTATGTTGTATCTCCGGGCGTAGAGGTGTGCGAGCATGGCGAATACGCCGGGGAAGGTCACCCCCGCTGCGTATTCATAGCGGCTGTCGCTGGCCATGGCGAAGGTGCGCGTAGCCAGTGGAGTTCCCATCTTGGTGGCGCACTCCGCGCCTCCGGCCAGGACGATGTCGTACTGCCCCGAGGCCACCCAGATGAAGGCGTCGCGTATGGCGGCCGAGGCAGAGGCGCAGGCGTTCTCGTACCTGTTGGCCGGTATGCCGGCCAGTCCCAGGTAGTCAGCCGCGAAGGCCTGCAGGTGGGCCTGTCCCTCCTCGAAGTCGCCCATGAAATTGCCCATAAAGAGGGCCTGCACCTGTTTGGGTTTGATGCCGCACTCGTTAATAGCCTCAGTGGCGGCGTCGCCGAAAAGCTCGATCGCAGTCCTGGGTTGCTTCCCTGTAAATTTGGTCATGCCGGCCCCGGCAATCACCACCTTTCGCATATGAAACCTCCTGCTCTTAATGCCCGGCCCGGCCGGGGGGAAACAGGCTACTGTAATGCTTCAGATATGGCGGTTGCCATCTCGCCGATGGCCTGCCCTGCCTGCGGCAGCAGGCCGGTTAAGGACACGAACCCGTGTATCATACCATTGTACCTGTGCATACTGCAGGGTATGCCCGACTCTGATAATCTGGCCGCGTAGGCCTCCCCCTCGCTCAGCAGCGGGTCGAACTCAGCGGTTATGACAAGTCCCGGGGGAAGCCCGCGGACATCGTCCACCAGCAGCGGGGACACGTAAGGGTCGAGCACTTCAGCAGCTTTATTTACATAGAGAGGGATGACCTGTTCGATGTTGCTCTTAGTCAGGTAGTAGCCTTTGCCGTTCATCCGGTAGGATTCCCTGTCCTGATTCGAGGAATCAAGTCCCGGGTAGACCAGCGCCTGGAAGCGTACAGCCGGTCCTCCGCGGTCACGTGTAACCAGGCAGACTGCGGCGGCCAGGTTCCCCCCGGCGCTGTCACCCGCCACAGCCAGGCGGCCGGGGTCGCCGCCGAAGGAGACAGCCTCGGCGTGGGCCCACTGCAGGGCAATATAAACGTCTTCCACGGCAGCCGGGAATTTGTTTTCCGGGGCCAGCCGGTAGCCCACCGACACCACGATTGCCTGTGCCCGGTTGGCAAGCTTGCGGCAGACGTTGTCGTAGGTTGCGATGCTTCCCACTACCCAGCCGCCACCGTGGATGTAAAGTACGATAGGGAGGCCGGTCTGGGCCGACGGCCTGTAAAGCCTGGCCGTCAGGCCGTCGCGTATGCTGACATCGGTAATACTGAAGACCGTTTCACTGCGCCCGGCGAACAGGCGGGCGTCCCGCTCTACGATGCGGCGGTTGGCATCAGGGGATAGTTTGAAGTCGTAGAATTCCTTTTTTAACAGCCGCATGGCGGCCAGCATCACGGCGATGCGGGGGTCCGGTTTGCCCCTTTTTCCACTCATACATAGCCCTCCGGCCGGCCCTGTCGAAGTATGCGCCGGCCTGCAATGTGCTACTATTATAGCATATGGTTACAATCACCCACACGCTGTTTTACCGTCGCCGTAAATAAATTTCCGCAGGAGTACCTCTTGTCCCCGAAATTCCGTGAAGATATCAGAAATATAGCTATTATTGCGCATGTCGACCATGGCAAGACCAGCCTGGTGGACGCCCTGCTCAAGCAGAGCAAGGTATTCCGCGAGAACCAGCAGATGGGCGAACTGATAATGGACCGCAACGCGCTGGAACGCGAGAAGGGCATCACCATCCTGGCTAAAAACACCGCCGTGATGTTCCGCGGCGTCAAAATCAACATCATCGATACGCCCGGCCACGCTGACTTCAGCGGCGAGGTGGAGCGCGTGGTGAATATGGCTGATGGCTGCCTGCTGCTGGTGGACTCGGTGGAAGGCCCCATGCCCCAGACGCGCTTCGTGCTGCGCCAGGCCTTCGAAAAGGGGCTCAAGCCCATAGTGGTCATCAACAAGATAGACCGCGAGAACGCGCGCATCGCCGAGGTGGTCAGCCTCACGCAGGACCTTTTCCTGGAGATAGCCACCGACGCCGGCCAGCTCGATTTCCCGGTCCTGTATGCCAGCGCCCGCAACGGCACCTGCACGTCCGACCCGGCCGTGGAAGGCACCGACATGGTGCCGCTTTTCGAGGCCATACTCAAACAGGTCCCCCCGCCGGCCATCGATGACGGCCCCTTCCAGATGCTGGTATCCAACCTGGACTATGACAGCTACAAGGGGCGCTTCGCCATCGGCAGGGTGCACCGCGGCAGTGTCAAGCCCAAAGATATACTGGCGGTCATCGGCGCCGACGGCGCCCCGCGCAAATACGAGATAGACGACGTCTTTACCTTCATGGGGCTGGCCCGCGTGCCCGTGGAAGAAGCCTCGGCCGGAGAGATAATCTCCATAACCGGCCTTGAGGAGGTCAGCATCGGCGACACGGTGGTCGACCCGGAGCATCCCGACGCTATGCCGCGCATCGAAATCGGCGAACCCACTGTGAAGATTACCGTAGGTGTGAACAGCTCTCCCTTCGCCGGGCGGGAGGGCAAATACTGCACCTCGCGCCAGTTGCGCGAACGGCTTTACCGCGAACTCGAGGTCAATATAAGCCTGCGCGTGCAGGATACCGACAGTCCCGATCTCTTCCTGGTGTCGGGCAGGGGTGAACTTCATTTAGCTATACTGGTGGAGACCATGCGCCGCCAGGACTATGAGTTCGAGATATCGCGTCCCGAGGCTATCACGCGCGAGGTTGACGGCAAAGTGCACGAACCGGTGGAAGCCCTTATTTTGGATACGCGCGAGGATCATATCGGCGTGATAACCGAGATGCTGGCCAAGAGGCTGGGCAGGATGACCAATATGCATAACGACGGACGCGGTAACCTGCGTATGGAGTTCCAGGTGCCCACGCGCGGGCTTATCGGCTTCCGCAGCGCCTACCTGACGGCAACCCGCGGCGAAGGGGTTATGAACACGCTATTTTTAGGCTATGAGCCATACGCGGGGGATATATCCTCCACCCGCAGCGGCACGCTGGTGGCGGCCGAGGATGGGGTGTCAGTCACCTACGGGCTGAACAACGCCCAGGAGCGCGGCATCACCTTTATCGATCCCGGTACACCGGTTTACGAAGGTATGATAGTGGGCATGAACTCGCGTCCCACCGACCTGGCCGTCAATGTATGTAAGGAGAAGAAGCAGACTAATATCAGAGCCTCCACAGCCGATATCGCGGTCAGGCTGACCCCGCCACTCAAAATGAGCCTGGAGGAATCGATGGACTTCATCAACGGCGACGAGCTGGTGGAGGTCACGCCCAAGAACATCCGCTTGCGCAAGAGGCTGCTGACCATGAACGCGCGCTTCCGCGCAAAGAAAGCCGCCGGCAGGTCCGCGCAGGAAGAAGAATAGGCGGGGGTTTTCAAACCCGCTTCAAGGCCAAGTATAGCTGCTCGAGTTGTTCGCCGATACCCTCGATTTTGCTGACTTCTCGGGGCTTTTTAGCCAGTGCCGTAACGCTGCCTGACCAGGTCATGCCGCAGACCGCGGCATAGGTTTTCAGATTATCGATGGCTGTGCCGATGCCTTCTTCTGCCACGGCTATGCCGGCAAAGCGCTTATCTTCGAGCCTGGTCCAGACCGGGCAGGTCCTGTCCATGAAATTCTTGAGCAGCCCAGAAACCATCTCGAAATAGACCGGGGTAGCGAATACGATGGCGTCGGCCTGCATCAGCTTCGGATATATGACCTGCATGTCATCCTTTATCGCGCAGAGGCCCTTCCTGTTTTTATCGCCGGCTTCGCAGGCCAGGCAGCCGTTGCACATTTTTATATCGAGCTTGCGAAGTAACAGGAGTTCCGCCTCAGCGCCACCAGCAACGGCCAGCCCGTGAAGATGTTTCAGCATCCACTCGGTGTTGCCGTTCCTGGGTGAGCCGCACACGCTGAGCAATCTCATAGTGTTTTATATCCTCGGGATGTTTCCTTTCATGATCTCAAACATGTAGGGGCGGGTTTTCAAACCCGCCCGGTAGCGGGCGCACCTGAAGGTACGCCCCTACACCAAATCCTCTTTGCTGAAACCGGTGAAGAAACAGCTCCGCTCCCCAGTGTGGCAGGTTGGCCCTGCGGGCTCGGCCCTGACCAGCAGAGCGTCCGAGTCACAGTCCTTGGAAATGGATTTTACCCTCAGCACGTTGCCCGAGGTACTGCCCTTGTGCCAGAGCTCCTGCCGGCTGCGGCTGTAGAATACCATTTCGCCCTTCTGCAGGGTCAATTTCAACGACTCCTTGCTGGCGTAGCCCAGCATGAGCACCGTGCCGTCCTTAACGTCCTGCACGATAACGGGTATAAGCCCTTTTTCATCGAATTTCAACATAGAGTATGCTCCTGACTGATTAACTTAGTGTCAAGTCTGGCAGGTTTCAGGATACGGCCAGAGCTTCCTTGAGGTCGATATCGCCCGTGTAGAGCGCCTTGCCGATGATGACGCCCTCCACACCCAGCGCCGCCAGCTTTCTGATATGTTCGATGGAGGATACGCCGCCCGAGGCTACAACCGGTATATTCAGCTTGCGTACCAGCTCGGCTGTGGTGTCGTAATTAGGCTCGGTGAGCGTACCGTCCCGTTTGACGTCCGTGTAGATAATGCGCCTGGCGCCGATGGCCGCCATGGCCTGGCTAAGGTCAAGCACAGTCATGGTGGAGATCTTCAGCCAGCCGTGCGTGGTCACATAGGAGTCGCGGGCATCGATACCCACTACGATGGCCTCTCCGAACTTTTTAATAATGCGCTTGGTGAGTTCGATCTGCTCCACGGCCACCGTGCCCAATATGACACGCTTCACGCCCAGCTTGATAAGCTGTTCCACCACGTCGGATCGCCTGATACCGCCACCCAGTTCCACCTCGAGGCTGGTATTTTTCACGATGTCCTCGATGGCCTGTGTGTTGCGAACTTCACCTGCGGCTGCGCCGTCCAGGTCCACCAGATGCAGCCGGCTTGCCCCTTGCTCCTGCCACCTGAGAGCCGTGGCCACGGGGTCGACCGAGAACACTGTCTCCTTGCTGTAATCGCCCTGATAGAGGCGTACGCATTTTCCGCCTTTGAGGTCGATAGCCGGAATGATATCCATAGTATTAGCCCTTTAAGATTACCCCGTTCTGCTCAAGTGCGTCAATCCCGGCCCTGTCATATCCCAGCTCTTTAAGTATCTCCTCCGTATGCTCACCGAGCAGAGGCGCCCTTTTCTCGGGCGGCTGCCGCATACTGGAGGCCTTGAAGGGCAGGTTGCCCACGCTGATGGGGCCTGCGCCCGGGTATTCTATTTGTGAAAGCATGTCTCGGGCCTGCACCTGCGGGTTGGCGATGACCTCGTGGATCTCCATGACCGGGGCGCAGGGGACCTCCGCCGCCTCCAGCTTTGCCAGTATATCTTTGCTCCCCAGTTTTATTAGGACGTCAGCCAGTTTGGCCACCAGTTCGTCACGATGCGTCAGCCTGCCTTCGCTGGTAGCGTAGCGCGGATCGGCGGACAGTTCATCCAAACCGAGGGCACGGCAAAAGACCTGCCAGAAGCGGTCGTGCGTGACCCCGATAAAGACGTATCGGTCGGCGGTCTCGAAGCATTGGTAGGGAACGAATACCGGACTGGCCGATCCCATCCTGGGTATGCTGAAGCCGGTGAGGGTATATCCGGCGATAAGAATGCTCATAAAGAATACCGCTGTATCGTAAAAGGCAGTGTCTATGTGTTGTCCTTTGCCCGTTCTCTCCCGTGCGATAAGGGCCAGGGCAATGCCCCAGCCAGCGATGAATGCCGTGCCCAGCCCGATCACTCCGGGGGCCACCCGCACGGGTGGCCTTCCCTCCTCTCCTGTGGTAGCCATGAAGCCGCTCATCGCCTGCGTAACCGGGTCGTAAGCCGGCCGCCGGCTGTAAGGTCCGCTTTGGCCGAAGCCGGATAGCGAGCAGTAGACAATGCGCGGGTTTAATTTATTTAACTCGGTGTAGCCGATGCCCAGCCTCTCCGCCACGCCGGGTGTATAACTTTCGATGATGATGTCTGCAGTGGACGCCAGTTTACGGGCTATTTCTTTGCCCTCGCGGGTCTGCAGGTTGAGGGCCAGCCCTCGCTTGTTGCGGTTAGCGTTGAGGAACGCAGCTGAGGCCGCGCCGTGTCGGTATGGATCTCCCTGCGGCGGCTCGATTTTGATCACGTCCGCCCCGGCCCGGGACAGCATCAGGCCACAGGTCGGGCCGTCCGCCGCGTGAGAAAAATCCAGCACCTTCAAACCTTGTAGCGGATACATACTAACCTCCTTGCCAGACCAAGAATCAAAAATATTTATAACACTATATATCGTTGTTTACAATGTCTGGAACACAGTATATATTATTTTTACCATTGACTTAGAAAAAGGGGAAATGTATACTGAGATCAATATTGTAACGGGGGGAATTCTATGAAGCTGTCGTGTCTGCAGGAAAACCTAAATAAAGGCCTCGGCATCATAGGCAGGGCAGTAGCATCAAGGACTACTCTTCCTATCACTCAGAATGTACTTATATCCACCGACGAATCGCAGCTTAAGCTGGCTGCCACCAACCTGGAGATCGCCATCACTTGCTGGATCGGCGCAAAGATAGAGAGCGAGGGCGCCATCACTATTCCCGCGCGCGTTTTAACCGAGTTCGTAAGCTCGTTACCCAGCGACATCATCAGCCTTAGCCTCAAGCACCATACGCTGGAGCTCAAGTGCGGCCGTTACGAAGCCAGGATCAATGGCCTGGACGCTGCCGATTTCCCGCCGATCCCCCAGGTGGGTGACGGCTTCAGCACGAAGGTCAAGGCCGAGGACCTCAAGCAGGCTATCAGCCAGGTGGCATTCGCCGCCGCCACCGAGGAGTCGCGTCCCGTGCTCACCGGCGTGCAGACAGAGTTCGAGGGCAGCAAGCTGACCATGGCCGCTGCCGACGGATTCAGGCTGGCCGTCCACCGCACCACGCTGGCCGATCCGGTCAAAGAGAAGGTGGCTATGATCATACCGGCCAAGGCTTATCACGAACTCAACCGCCTGATGGGCGCCGATGACCAAGAGATAGAGATTACGCTCAATGCGCAGAAAAGCCAGGTGCTCTTCAAGCTCAAGGGCATCGAGATGGTATCGCAGCTAATCCAGGGAACCTTCCCCAATTACTCCCAGCTCATACCCCAGACCTATGGCACCAAGGCGCGTATCGACGTAGCCGAGTTCCTGCGGGCCATCAAGATGGCCGCAATCTTTGCACGCGATGGCAGCGGCATCGCCAGGGTGATCGTCACACCAGGTGCCAGTGTGGAGGCGGGAAAGATAACCATTTCTGCACGAGCCGATGAGATCGGCGACAACGTAGGCGAGATAGATGCTCTGGTGGACGGCGAGGCAGCAAAAATAGCATTCAATGCCCGCTACCTGGCGGACGTGCTATCGGTAGTCAAACAGGCGCAGGTATCGCTGGAGGTCACTACCCCTTCAAATCCGGGCGTTATCCGCCCCGTGGGAGTGGACAACTACGACCACGTAGTCATGCCGATGTTTGTTCAGTGGTGATAAATTCTAAAAGACCTGCAATACGGATTAATTACTTGTTTTTTGTTATCACGCGACATCTGGGTGTCCCATGAACCTGATGGCCAACATGGTGATGTCGTCGGCTTGCGGGGCGTCACCGACAAAAGTGCCTATCTGCTGGTTTATCCCTATGACTATACCCTCAGCATCCGTGTCCTTGAATTTGTACAAATCCCCTCGTAGCCTATCATCAGAGTATAGCTCGTTGTTTATCGTTGTTGCCTCCGTCACCCCATCGGTATAAAGGAAGATGGTGTCGCCAGCCCTTAATGACATTTTCTGGCAAGTAAAGGCTATGTCTGGTAGCGGGCCTATTACAAAACCCCTTTGTACCTTTATGTATTCGAAGCCGCTAACAGCATTACCGTATAAGGGCGGCGGATGCCCACCGTTAGCAAAGGTAATCTCTCCTGTCCCGGTATTCAAAATAGCGCAGAAGACTGTGGCAAACATACTGCTGTTGTTTTCCGGATTGAGAATATTGTTGGTCTGACTGAGCATTTCATCTGGTGGCAGCCCCGCCATACCAGCAGTTTTGAGTAAGGCCTTCGTAATGGCCATAAAAAGTGCAGCCGGCACACCCTTGCCGCAAACATCACCGATAACAAAGCAAAGGTTATCAGGTTTGACGAAGAAGAAATCATAAAGATCACCGCCAACCTCCCTGGCCGGTTTCATCATGGCGAAAATGTCAATTTCCTTGCAGTCTGGGAAAGGCGGAAAGACACGTGGCAACATGCTCATCTGGATTTCTGTGGCTACCCTCAGTTCGCTTTCAATGCGCTCCCTAGCAGAAGTGGCTGTCTGAAGTTCCTGCATGTATACTTTCAGGTTTTCGACCATATGCTCCAGAGTCCTGGCCAGTTCTCCCAGTTCATCTTTGCGATTGGCTATAGGGCGGATTTCCTCCGTTTGGAAATCACCTGAACCAATGCTCTTGGCCACATCACACAGCTGAGATACAGGCGATGTCAGCCTTTTAACCACAAACACAGAGGTCATGGTACCCGCCAGGAGGATAATAACGGCAACCAAACCCGCCCAACGTAATAGGTCCAGAGTTGCCCCGGCCACCAATGGGTCATTGGCAGTTCCACCCATTATGTTGACGAGTGTGTCGCTGGTTCTCGAGACGAGTATAGCAGTAGTACCAAGGGTGCAGGCAGCGAGTAAAAAGGTCACCACCAGTATGACTCTGGTCTCCAGGGTCAGAACCAGACGCCTGAATGCGAGCAGCAACAAAGGGACTATAAGTATATCTAATAAAACGTTGGTCAGCAGAGAGGGTAGGAACCAGCCTAAAATTGCTTCATCGAACGACATTCTGTGCAATAACAGGCTGCTGATAATAGTACCGGTTGCCAGGCCAAACAGGTTTGCCAGCAGGATCGCGAGCAGCACCACACCGAACTGCTGAACAGTCTTAATGACCCTGAGTCCCATCATGTAGGCGATACCGGGTATGGCCCCAAATAGCCCATTGCCTATGCACCAATCCCAGTACTGCAGCCCATACCCCGATAGCAGATCTCCGAGAATATTTCCTATAAATCCGGTGATAAACCCCGGGATTGGGCCTAAAATCAATCCTGCCGTAATTGGAATGGCGGTTTGTGGTCGGAGGCTTACCATGGGAGCGCCGGGAAGTACAAGGCTATGGCATGCCCAGTTTAACAGGCCATATAGAATCGCAGCCACCAGTGCCCACATCAGCCGGGAGGATATTGATTTACCCGCCAATATATTAGCTATCATTTGGCTAAAATACTTGTCTCCCACACGGGTTTATTTGAATATTCGGCATTATACTACTTTAATTTGAGGAACTATATGTCTGACATGAGCAAAGTCACATACCGATGTTTGTTCAATGGTGATAAATTCTAAAGGCACTGCAATACGGATTTTCATCTCTTTTGGTATTGCCATTACTTGAACATCCAGGGCCACAGCCCTAAGTACTGTTACTGCTGTTACCTAAACCAAAGTGATAAGAGCAGTTTATTTCCCAGAAGCGTCAGGCACAACTCTTTTCAATCTGGGTTATAGGGGACCCATTAACAGGGCATAAAACTGTGTGCCGCGGTCTTTCTGGTGCTAAATTGTATGGTTCTGGGCAAGCAGGAAAGGGCAAAAGAGGAAATTCCACAAACTATATGAAATATTTTGCGCCAAGAGAAGCAGATAAAAAATTTACAGAGTTAAAGTTACTAATGATCCTAGATGGAACTGTTGCCCCAATTTTGTTTACTAAACGTCAATATTTCTACTGATGACTGTATTACATTGCAGTCTAATGTTGTGGTCTTTTGTAGATAATATATAATAGCTATAATACTGGGTATAAAGGGCGGTTTGGATTTATTCCGGTGACATTGGTTGTATCTACCATTGCACGGTATATAGCTAATATTTAAACAATCGTTGCGAGGCAGCTATGGAATATAAAAGATTGATCATATCTGTCATTTGTGCTTTCTTGACGACCTTGATGTTAATAGTGAGTTGTATAAGTCCGACTCAACAATCGCAAGATAGCGCGGTTGAACCGTCTGCAGCCAGGCCTGCTAAATATGCCGGTTATCTAGTCGTAAATAATCCTGAAGGTCTGGCTGCTCTTGATAGGGTCAAACAGCAGTCCATGGCTGAGGGCATACAGGTAGCCGGCTGTGAGTACTACTCAGAGGGAGACACGAACTTCAGTTCATTGATCGCCAAGCTTACAAGGAATAGCTCGTTAAATTTGATCTATGTCATCGTAAATTCGTATGAAAGAGCATCTGCGGAGAAATCGCTGGTGCAACTTGAATATCCTGCGGACCTGAAATTTATCGAGGTTGATCCTAACAGCAAGTTCAGGCTGCTGCTGCTGCGACAAGAAAGGAAAGAAAATATCAGCAATATTGTTTCGATGGATGGTGATGGATCTAATTTCACCAATCTGGCCACCTGTGATTTTTTTATCAGTTCTGCGGATTGGTCGCCATTATTAAAAAGGATTGTATTTGAGTCTAATATGAACAGGTATCGGCTGGAGGAGAATGATATTTTCACGATGGAAATCAACGGCGGAGATGTGAGGCAGTTATCAAATAGCTCCTTCGGCAGCGGCCCAAACTACCGTTTGCCAGACTGGTCACCGGACGGGAATAAGATTGCCTATTGCAAGTCGCGTACCACGTATACTGGCTATACAAGCAGATTTAGGCTGGCTTTTAGATATGATATATATACCATGAACGCTGATGGTAGCGACGAAAAACAGGTCGTTTCGGGTACGGACGAAGAAACACAAATTGCACCTACATGGTTCCCCGATGGCGGGAGGTTGGCCTATATGTATACTGAATCAGGGTTTTACAATATAGGGTCCATGAATATCAATACGGGCGAGGTTCAAACATTCGATATCAAGGCAATGTTCCCATTTAACTTCGAGGAAAATCCTTCATACAGTTTATCGCCCAATGGCACAAAGATAGCCTACTCCCGAGATACTTATAACAACTTGAACAACAGAGGCAGAGAAATTTTTATATACGATGTTGCCAGCACCTCTACGACCAGATTAACTGATAATGACTATGCGGACGATGTCTCCTGCTGGTCATCGGATGGGAGTAAAATAGCCTTCATGAATCGCAAAGGCATTAATATCATGAATCCGGATGGGAGTAATCCCGTGAGAATACCGGGAACTATAATGTCGGACATGCTTATTGGGTTCGGATACTGATCACCGCAATACCGGAATATTATCCGGTTTGAATGCTGGGTAGCCAACTTTAAGTTGTTATGCAGGCAGTTCGCTCACTATTGCGTCGATAAACTGTTGGATAGTCTCCTTGCTTACCGCTGCGTCGCAATAGCTGGTTGTGAAATACAAGTTACCTTTAGTTGTGATACACGCCAGGACACACAGGGGTGGATAAGGAACGGGCGTAAAGAGATGTTCTTCCATAACCCCCAGGTCGCCGAAGTTAGAGTATTCTGAATCAGTAGTAAGAAAGATGCTGAACCATGGATGAAAATTTCCAGCGGCAAAATCCCGTTCAATATTCGATCGAACAATACGGCGGACCATGAAAAAAGGCAGTAGAGTTAAATCAAATCCTATATGGGCAATTCCTTCCAACCACTCATGGTTTGCTGCGGCCGCTTTTAAAGCTGAGGTGACCGCATCCTGAGTATCGTTAAAAGTATCTCCGGGTTTGTGATTAATCGCCGGGAAAACCCCCCCGGTCAGGCTGCATACAGACGTATTTATTCCTCCAGTCAAGTAGCGGCGCATGTCAGCTGCCACGTACACCAGTAATGGCTTATTTAGAGGAGTATGGCAAGTGGAAAAAAGTGCACGGTAAAATGCCGTAAGTAAAATATTACCGACCGATATTTGATTTCTGTGCGAGTATTCTTTAACCCGGGAAAAAATCTCCTGCGGCAACCATTTTTCCTCAAACGACTTCCCTACACATTCCTTGCCCGTTGAGGGGAAACCCCAAGTTGCATGAGAGTAACGGAAGTTCAGGTATGCCCGGATCAGCCGCCACAATCCGATACGTCTGAAGACCTGTCCCAGACCACGATCGCTTGGCCAGTTGGGCGGGGGATGATAGCCGGGACTATCAGCAAGGTTACGATAAGTCTTTGCCAGCAATGTGAGGTAATCTACCAGGCCATGGCCGTCAGCAACCGTGTGGCTCATTTTAACGACCAGGGTGTCTTCTGTATTGCGAAAAACCCTGGCCTGTACCTGAGGACCCTCGCATGGCTCCAACGGTTCCACCGTGTATTTAAAGATTTCTCTTTCGTGATCTTGCGTTTGAATTACCCGGCAGAGTGGGATAGAATCCAGGTTGGAACACCGTTCCCAATACGGCCTGAACGGCCGCTCAACAAAACGGCAACCCAGTACAGGTTCGATATCCAGGGTGAGGCGAAACGCTCGTGCAAGACGCTCCTCATCTACCCTGCCTGCAAACTTGATTAAAAAGCGGAGTTGCCCGTCATGGATTAAGTTATGAAATATATACGTAAACCGATCCATGGCGGTTGTAGGAATCCTCTTAGGGATAAGCTGCGAGTTATCCATTTTACCTGATGAGCTTGAATCTTACCCAATCAATCACAGGAAGCTATAGTCAGAGAAGAAGTATACAGATTAATTGCTTTGACAGCAAACGTCGCCGCGAGAGGGAGGCAGAAACTTTAGGCCCCGTTTGTTTTACAGCATTACACTGTTTTAAACACCTGCTCGCAGGACTAATCACCCGAATACTTGCCATTCAACGATATTGAAATTAAAATTAGCAATTCACGAAGTTCACTTATGGCAAAGCAGCTTATAGAAAAAACACGGTTAGAAAAAGGCGAATATATCCTTGACTGACAAATTACACAATCTGAAACTGGATGCGCTGAACCTGAACCGGTATGTAAGCAAGAAAAGGAACCTGCTGCATAATGTTTCCATTTCCATTCTTCCACATGAGTTTGTTGGCATTGTAGGGGTTAATGGTGTGGGCAAAACTACTTTGCTGCATGCCATGAGCGGTTTTCATCCCCCCAGCAGCGGCACGGTGATGTTGAATGGCCTTGATCTATATGCCAATTTCAATACCTTGCGCAACCAAATTGGCTTCGTGCCCCAGCGTAATATCATTCACATGGAACTCACTGTGTATGAAGAACTGGATTATTCAGCCCGCCTTCGCCTGCCCTCAGGAATATCGGCAGCGGAACGCCATAACCGCATCATTGAAGTCATGGAAACTCTGGATCTGATGCACTGCAAGGACCAGCCGATAATGAGCCTAAGCGGTGGAGAACAAAAGCATGTATCCATGGGCGTGGAGTTATTAACACAGCCAAAGGTGTTCTTCCTAGACGAAGCTACATCGGGCCTGGACCCTGGGTCAGAGCTGGAAATAATGAACCTGCTGCGCCGCTTATCAGATCAAGGCCGCAGCGTTATTTTAGTGACTCATTACACCAAGAACATAGAGAAATGCCATTTCGTTGCTATTTTAGCCGATGGTGGTCATTTGGCCTATTTCGGACCGCCACATGAAGCTCTGGATTATTTTGGGGTCAGCGATTTCGATGAAATCTATTTGAAGCTGAGGGAAATTGATCCGGGGGAAGCTGTCGAGCGTTATTTGGGCTCCGATCACTATAAAAACTATCTTGCAACGAGGCTCCCCGAAAAACGCGAAGATGTTGCCCCGATAACGGAGCAGGCTATATATATCAAATCATTACCAAAAAGAATATCCTCCTTAAGCCAGTTTTTAATTCTATCGCAACGCAATCTTAACATGCTTTTCCGCGATAAAGCCAGCCTGGTTTTGCTCTGCCTGACTCCACCCATCATCGCCACGCTTGATTTCATTTTCTGGAAAAAAGGCATCTTTGAGCCCAAGGGCGGAGATCCATGGCTCGGCCTTTTTAATTTGTATATGGTTGCTGTAATAGCTTTCTTGGTAGGTGCGATACTTTCAATGCGTGAGATTGTGAAAGAGTCCGATATTTATCAAAGGGAACGGATGCTCGTCCTTAAAATACTACCCTACGCGCTCTCAAAAGCATTATTAGCCGGGCTGATTGCTGTGTGCTCTTCCCTCATATTTCTTTTATTTTTAGAGATTTCAGGGGGATGGCCACCCCTAGAGGCTATACCGTCAATTTTTATCACTCTGGTACTGTCTATTCTAGGTGGTGCCATGATCGGTCTACTGATCTCTGCCATCTCGCCCAATCCCAATGTTACCCCACTTCTCCTTTTGTTGGTCGTTGTTCCTCAGCTACTTTTTGCCGGCATGATTCCCTACAATAAGATCGGTCCGACTGGCAATATCATCGGTCAGGCCACGACCACTAAATGGTCTTTCGATGCACTGGTCAAGATTAGCGGCATGGGCGACGGCATTATAGCCGACCCTTACTGGAACCTGCCGGATGAGAAGCGGAAGTCCTGGTCGGAAAATGACAAGAAGCAGAAATGTGCTTGCGCTGGCGCCAACATGTTTTCCATGTGTAATTTCCCCGGGATTAAAGACATTTATGTAGCTGAAATCGATGACCCTGAGCCCCTTAAACCGGCCAAAGTCGGCGACCCTCCACCCCATCCGGAAGACCCACCCTCACCGCCTTATAACGTTGATTTGACGCATCCAGGCGAATGGCAGGCTGACGTGGACATCTGGGGTGACGACATGAACCTGTGGCAGGACAATGTAACGCGGTACCAAGACAATTTGGAACTATACAAGCAAAAAACCAATAAATACCAGTCTGATATGGAGGCCTGGAAAGACAAATATCAGAAATGGAGGGAAAACCGCAGTACGGCCATTGGGAAAGCGGAGGGGATCGTAGACGAAATATATGACGACTACCGGCAGGTATTCAAGGCGAGCGTTGCAGCAAGTTTCATCGCATTGTCAAGCCTGATTTTCATAATGTTTTTGCTAATTCTTCTGGCCTTGAAGATGAAGGACAGGCGGCGGGCAAGTTTAAAACAATTCATAATCAAAATATGGAAATGGATAGTCGAATAATTTCCCGGCGTTATTAATTATCATGGATGAACATACATATCGATGTTTGTCCAGTGGTGATAAATTCTAAAGGTACTGCAATACGGATTTTTGTCTCTTGCGGAATTGCCACTATTTGAACATTTAAAGCGTTAAAGGCCTTCTTATTATCCTGAAGCGTACATTTATCCAGGTGGACCCTTACTCTTTTGCATTACTGCTCTATCTTTTCCTTGGCCGCATTTACATCTATTTTCTGCTCAATTGACTTTGACAACCTGTTAAACTGCTAGTAACGTTCTATTTACAGCCAAGTCATATTTTCCTGACTATCACAGTTTTCCTCAAACTGATTGACGAGTATTACTGCTGCCGCTATAGTAAGAATAGGACCGAGTAACTATTTACGACGAGATTTATGCGCTTCTTGGATTTGGATTTGGATTTCTTCCTGAACGAAAATGCTTACTGTAGCGACAGCGGAAGACTGGGTTCAGAGTATAAGCCGTGGAGTGTCTCTAAGGTACGGCACTTTCTTGAGGATAGATGTGGCCTTTCACCAGATGCCCCGGTTCAGGGGCGAACGGTAGAAAGTCATGACGGAGTACTCGACTTCTGGCGCACACTCATTGAATCTGGTAGGCTCAGAATACCATTTGAAGTGATACATATAGATGCTCACCCCGATCTGTGGATAGGGTCCGAGCTGTGTCTGACATCAGAGGTTCTTCATGTTGGCTCCGAACGTGGGCTTGAGATGCTTAAAAATAGACACGTTCATTCAGGTAACTACTTAACTTTTGCTATTGCCTACGGATGGGTAGGCTCTCTTGTATGGCTTCCTCTCCTCAAGCACTTGAAAAATCCGCCCAAATGGGACGGTGATGCAAGGTCCGGTTTAATACAGCTCAAGAAGAGAAAAGGTGAAAGCTCTTGTATCCGAGACTTACCAATATTGGAAAAGGAACGCGGTGTTCCCTTCAAGATATTACCCTGGCATAAGTTCAGAACAAGTGAAACATTTGACTACATTTCGTTTAGCAAATCGCCAAATTTCACTCCGCCTGAAAGTGACGGATTGATCATTGTCGTTGAAGGGTACATGAAACAAATATGATTTAGAAATGCAGCATGGAAGAGAAGAAGAGTATCAAGAAGGTTGTTGGAGAGATCCTTTCACAATTATTAAATGTTCCGGTATTATCCGGTGCATTGGCGACTTATTTGTTCTTGCGCATTCCTGACTCGGAACCCAACCGCCTGACTGGATATGCCTGGATCATGTTGTTCCTGTGTGTAATACCATTATGCAGTCTTTTCTTTTATATTCCGGTCAAGAACGAAGAAACACAGGTAACAGTACACAGGCAGCGGATAGCAAGTTTTGTTATTATGCTGGTCAGCTACCCGATCGGTTGGTTAGTTCTGGCTTTGATTGGTGCCACACGTATTTTCACAGCAGTGGCGGCCACCTATACATTTGTGACTCTTGGCCTGATAATTTTCAATTTGCTGCTCCATTATAAAGCCAGCGGCCATGCTGCCGGCGTATCCGGACCGGTAGCTGTAATGATCTACATCTACGGCATCTTTGCGGCACCCTTGCTGATTTTATTACCTCTTATAACCTGGGCGCGACTGGCTGCCGAAGGGCACAATCTATGGCAAACTGTAGTCGGCGCTACCATGTCTGTGTTGATCTCGATAGGAGTATTATGGGCATTTGGCTTTCCGCCATTTCTAGGGGTGGTTTGGTAGGGGATCGTTTTACGTTAAATTCTTTGACATAACGCGTATAAGAATCTACAATGCGTTTTTGGAATGGAGATCGCTTCTCATATTCACATCATTGGTGCTGTCCTGGGTTTCGTCTGTGCTATGTTCTGTGCTGCCATCATGCTGAACCTGAAGACGGACGAGCAGATACGGAGACGTGCACGGATCGCACGTAGGATCTCACCTGTCACATGGTTAGCATTTATCGCCCTCATCATCAGCGGAGTCGTTCTAACCTTGAACAAGGCGGACATCAATATTTTTATAATGGTAGCAAAGCACCTGCTGGTAACCATACTGCTTGTTGATGCCCTTTTTATACATTTCCGCTATTTCCCGCGCTTTTTCAAGCAGATAGGGACACCCCAGTTCGGTAAAACGTACACTACTATGCGCCGCATAGGCACTCTATCCGTCTCTTGCTGGATTATCATCCTCGTGCTTTCGTTCTTGCTTGGCCATGTGTCTTAGTTCTTCACTAAATCCGCTGGATTCAACCGCGTGTACCATCCCACCTGTTTCTAAAAATGGGATTAAATGCCGTCAGGAATTACTCTGCTTTATCTTTCCCTGTAATATTTATAAACTACCCAGAAACTAGGTTTTGGCTCATCGTCCCGCCAATCCCAAATGCCATATCCAACTTCGCTTTGATCGTACCCTGCTGCAGGATTTACACCTTCATCCCAACACTGTAGAAAAATGCCATAAATGTCTGCTTTGAACAGAACTTTGAGTTGTCTTTCAACAAAATCAGCCTGAGCCTGGGTATCATAGTGATACGGCGTTGTCTTCAAAAGGTCATTCCAACCGCCGATGCTTGCACCTTCACTTATCGTTAAACTGCCAAACTCCGAGTTAGCCAAAGGTTTACTGGGCATTTTATTTTTCCATTTGTTAATAATATTGATATATTCACTGTCGGTCAGTTCCCTTGTAGTGTCTGATTTGTATATTTGCGGGTGAATAATATCCATCGGTTCCCAGTTGATATTACAGACATCCCAGGGGCCATCCCAGGTGCAATAAGTTATCAGCCCAGAATAGTTTTGCCGTGCTACTTTCACCATTTCATCAACGGCTTCCCTCAGAGCATTTGTCTTATAGTCAAAGCGTTTTAAATGAACATCAACCTCGTGACCAACAACCAAGACTTCGACTCCAAGTCTTTCCGCTTGCTGGGCGAATCCAGCTAACTGGCCACAATAGCTCTCGACTGATATGTCAGGATTTCTAGTTTCCAATATATATACGGGACAATACTCTAACCAAACCACCAAGCCTTCCTCATGAGCCAATTTGACATTATTAAAAGCTATGTCTGATCTCACAGGACTTAGTCCCCATATTTTCACGGCGTTAGCACCCAGAACCCACCGCATAAGGGCATAATCCAAATTGATGTCGTCATCAGATTTTTTCAGGCTGCCTATCATCTCCCATATATAATTGATTCCCAATACTTGTGGTTTTTTGTCCTCCACTGGGTTTGCCTCGTCCATCTCTTTGTTATACTTTTGCTGGAATTCGGCAAGCTTAGAGTTTACATACCATTCCGTACCTTCAAATGGACTGTTTTCGTCAAACTCGTTATCAAATGCCTTATAGAATATCCGTTCCAAGGCCACAGGCCATATGTTTCTCTCAGTGCCCTTGCCATACAGTGTCTCAAGATTTGACCTGTTCGTTGTATCTGAAGCGAGGCTAAGAATATCCTCAAGTGCCTCAACATTTTTCAGTGCAGGTGCCTTTTCCTTCATATAGGGCAATTGCTTTATCTTGTCTGCCAGTTCTTGGTCAATAGCCTGTATACCTGAGAGGTAATAATCGAGCATTTCCGTTATATTCTGTTTGTGGGATTGTAGGAATTTCTTCTCCTGCTCTGTAAGATTCCGATCTTCAATGCACAGCCTGTTCTCCAGAGCATAAACTGCGATATCCCGGTCGGTTAGCGTAGAAACAAACTGAATATAATCAGTTACATTGTCATCAATACCGAAACTTGCCATACGACTGAGGGCTTTATCTGAAACAGTCTGCAGGTATTCATAAGCTCTGACTAAATTGGGATTCTTATTTGAAAGTACGTAAAGAATACCTGCCTTATACGAGACATATTGCCCTGGTTCAACCTGACCTTCACTCAGCTTTGATATCTTTCTAGCTATATTCATTCTGGAAAGCTCATTTTCCGATATTTTTCTATCGGCCGTTATCTCCTTAAGGTAATTTAAGGTCTTTTCATTTGACTGCACTCCAGGAGGTAATAAGGACAACTGATCTATCAATGACTGTGCATTAGGGTCTAATTCAAGCTGACTCAAGGTAACAATATTCTGTTCCAATATATTGTGCTCCCGGGCGTACGTCTCAGCTCTCGATGGTCCGGACTGACATGCAGAAATGGAAAAGGAAAATAGAATTAAGGCCGAGAAAAGAAAATTTAATAGCCGCCGCATCCTCATAACCTGACTCCCAAGACGCTGTTAGGTTACTCATTATAACATGGGTCTACGAGTCTTTAACGCATCATAGTATCCCGCTGCCATCAATACGGGTTCGTCATCTTTAAATGTTATATTTGATAGCACTTGTGACTATGATTTTTATTATTATTGACGAACATACATACCGATAAATACGTCATTTGAGAGGAGTGATATTTTCAGGTATCGTCTCAGACTAAAGACCAGGAACCCATAGCCGGGCTATGGGTTCCTGGTTATGTAATTGAGTCTATTTCACTTCACGCAAATTCTTTTTTCGATATTGCAGTGAGTACGAGGGAGATGATACCGAGGAGCGGCGAGCTGATCAGTGAAGTAATGGAGCCGGCCAGGGCCATTCCCCAGACTTTCCGCATGAGAGCGTAGATTCCCCCTGCTATATCAAGCAAACCCAGGATGATCAATGGAACTGAAACTATAGGTATCAATGTGTTGAGCCACATAGGCATCTGGGTAACAAAACCGACGACTGCTCCGCTGATAAGCAAGCCGAAACCAAAGATTAAAGCGGCCCCGCCCGCGATTATATCCAGAATACCGGCAACAATAGGTTTCCATGTTTTGTTCATTTAATTGCCTCCTCCTACGGATTCAATGCAGAAATACTTGTAGCTGGTTGATTTCCCAGATTCGGGTAAACACCCGGCACAGTCCAACTGCGTTTAATTACCTTTCCAGCCTTGGCGCCGGTAAGCTTGCCGTTATCGACCGCGAGCACGCCGTTAACAATCACGTAGGGAATACCGTAAGAAGCCTGACCCGGCTCGATGTAGGTGGATTTATCGATAATACTCCCGGCGTCAAAAAGCACCAGGTCAGCATCGCAGCCCACCTGCACCCTGCCCTTTTTATCCAGGCCTAGCCAGTAAGCAGCCATGCCTGAAGTCCTGGCCAGCGCGGTGCGCAGATCACAAACTCCCTGCTCTCTGACCCAGTAACCCAGGAAGTGTGCAAAGGCCCCGGCATCCTTGGGATGGCCGGCATATTTACCTGTGGCCTTATCTATAGACATCGTGCAATCGTTCTCTATCATCAGGTAAGGATTGCTCATCCAGAAATTTTGTTTGGCCTGCTTATACAGGTGGCCCACCAGCATGGGGTCGGGTATTTCCTTGTTCTTAACTTTCTTCCTGACGTACAGGAACTGATCGATGCTGGAGAAGCGTTCACCGGCCTGCATGTATGTCTTGCCGTCGATTACTACAGTGGATGGGACCTCCAGGTCAGATATTTTTGATTCCATCAACTGCATCAGCATCTCAGGCGGATAGTCGAAAATGGCTGCGCCCAGCTCTGTCAGGAAGGCATCGTATCCGTACCAATCGATACCCAGCTTCAGGCCCTCCTCTCGCGCCTCATAAATGGCTTCCAACACCGGTCCCGAGCTGCGAGGGACCACAGTTGGCCCGCCTCCGGTATGGGAGATAAGAAAAGGTATTTTCGCTTCCCTTGCCGTGTTTATAGCTTCATTTACACTCTTTACAGCACCGCCCGGCGTAAATGCGTCCCTGACGTGGCTGGCAGCACAGCCTCCGTATTCAGCCGACACCCGGGCCAGCGCCAGCATCTCATTATAGGTCGCTCCCGGACCGTAGAAAGGACCGAACGACACGCCGATAGCGCCGTCCTGCATGCCCTGCTTCAGCATTTCAACCATTTTAGCTAGTTGCTCAGGCGTGGCCGGTGTCCTGTAATTTGGCACACCCACTGCTTCCCGCATAGAGTTATGCCCGACAAATGACGCGACATTTGCATAAAGCCCCTCTTTCTCCGCTTGCTCCGCGAATTTTGAGAAGGTCACTGTTCCCAGGATTCCGCAGTTGCCGGTGACCTCGGTAGTGATGCCGTCCTGAATATATAGAGGTGAACCGCCCTTACCAAGGTCGGTGATATGGCTGTGAATATTTATGAACCCCGGCCCCACTATCAGGCCCGTAGCATCAATCTCCTTTGCGCCGCTAAGCTTCTGAGCAGAGGGCACAATGGAAACAATCTTCCCATCCCTGATACCGATATTGGCCATCCCATCAAATCCGGTCAGCGGGTCGATAACCCGCCCATTATTGATGGCGATATCATAATATTTCGTTTCCTCCTGTATGTCAGAAGCCTGAGTATCGCCATTGAGGAATGCAGGTGTTACAAATGAACTAGTTATTACTGAGCATATTAAAAGAATAACTGCCAACCTTTTCACTGTGATTCCTACCTCCAAGTCTAAATTAGCTTACTTAAGACAAAGTGGCCAAATTAGCTTTGATTGTTTTTATATTGCACTATTAAAATATTACCCCCTTCAGCGAATTAGAATTTACCTAAAGAGCAATGCGATTGCATGTTGATTTTATCTGTCTGCCCATAGGTACCAGGGCGCCCCCAATTTTTAGTTGTATGTTTCTCTGTACCCACTTTGGTGAACATCTTTATTTTGCCGTGACCGTTTCCGGAAGGCGGTGGGTCAAGATTTCGACGGCCTCTTCCACCATCTCCTCCAGAACCTGCCTGGCGGGTTTGATTTCCTTGATCAGGCCCGATACTTGCCCGGCCAGGCCACCCACGTAATCGTCCTTCTGGCCCTGGACAAAACTTCCGAGGAGGGCCGAAGATACCATAGCCTGGATTGGGAAAGGAAGCGGCTCCAGGCCCGAGCCGTCCCACAGGTCATGGTATTTGTTGTAGCTCGCTCGTAACGTCTTGCCCGTATATGCTTTGCTCACGCGGGTGTCTTCATCGGTCGAGTCCAGGATGTGCTTTTTATTGACCGGGAGGGCTCCTCCTTCGGTCGTGGCCAGGAAGCGGGTCCCTACCCATACCCCGACGCATCCCATCGCCAGGGCCGAGGCCAACCCCCGGCCATCGCCGATTCCCCCGGCAGCCAAAACCGGCACCGGCGCGGCGGCATCGATGGCCTGGGGTAACAAGGCCATGGTTCCAATGCGTCCCGTGTGTCCTCCCCCTTCATGCCCCTGGGCGACAAGCAGGTCTATGCCGGATTGGGCCATCCGACGGGCATTTTTGGCATTTCCGGTGATCGCGAGGACCTTCATCCCCGCCGCGTGAGCCTGGGCCACCATGAAACCCGGATTTCCCAGACCGGCGCAGAATAGCGGGACTCTTTCTTCGATACAGACTTCAATAGCCTCCTGAGGGCGGAGAGTCGTCGTGTCTAATTTCACCACGATCTCCACATCGGGCACCTGGAGTTCATCCTTCACCTTTTTGATCCAGTCCTGATACGGTTGGGGCAGGGATTTCAGAATCTGGCTGATCGGCAGCTCTTTCGGGCCCTGCTGTACCAGCCCGCCGCCTAAATCCATTTTCCCAGGCAGTAGAAGGTCAACCCCATAGGGTTTGTTTGTTTTTGATTTGATCTCACCAATGGCCACTCTCAGCTCGTCAACTGTATACCCGCTGCCCCCGAGAACCCCCATTCCCCCTGCCTCTGAGACCGCCACCACCAGGGCCGGCGGCGCCCCGGTCGATTCCCCCATCAACGTCGGCCCCATTCCCGCAGAGAGAATCGGGTATTCAATTCCTAAAATGTCGCAAAGCTTCGTCCGTAGCACTCTCTTTCCCATAGTTTTCCCTCCAATTACAATTGCCATATTATAAAGTGCATGCAAAATAAATTAAACATATTTATGCATTTGAGTTGATGAATATACATTGAGGGCGGACCTGTCTTAATCGGGGGAAATTCTGCATTTTATCCAATCTCCCTGCAGTGTGATAAGATACCATCTAGTGATCGCATTTTAAGGTTTCTTCTCTTAACTAAGATGAGTGACGCGACCTACGATGTTATCGGAGAGAGCTACAATAAGAATCGGGCTGCCGACAGGCGGATCCTGAAAACAATCGTTGACCTTTTAAGTCTGCCAGTCGGAAAGCTTATCGCTGATATCGGCGCGGGAACCGGCAACTATACTAATGCGCTTGCCGATTTAGGCTACAGGTTATTTGCTATTGAACCATCCGAGATTATGCGTAAACAGGCTATCTCAAATTGTAATGTCACGTGGGTCTCCGGCCTTGCCGAGTCTCTTCCATTACAGGATGTCTCAATGGACGGTGTCATTATCGTTTTGGCTATCCATCATTTCTCTGATATTCGCAGTGCTGCTAAAGAAGTGGCTCGAGTTTGCCCATCTGGTCCGCTAATAATGCTGACCATGGACCCTAGGGAGAGTGAAAAATTCTGGTTCAATGATTACTTTCCGGAAATTACACAGCATGTTTATAAGGTGTTCCCACCAATCAATGAAGTCGCTGATATTATTTCTGGGACCGGTAAATGGCAAACACTAATCAAGAAGTTCCCTCTACCACCGGATTTGGCCGATAGGAATATGTGTTCAGCGTGGGCAAAGCCGGGAATGTATTTTGAGGCTCAAATGAGGCGGAACACGTCAGGTTTTGCCTTGGCCTCTCCCGCTGTTGTCGAACGTGGATTGAAGCGACTTCAACGCGACTTACAGTCTGGACAATGGGACAGTAAGTACGGTCACTTAAAACACCGAAAGTACTTCGATGCAGGCTTCAGATTCCTCAGATTCACAGAGCCAAAGAGGCGGTAACCTTATAGTACACTCAACTGCTGACCACCTGCTCCTGAAACAATGCTTGGTGAACTAACTTAACAGGTGGTACAACTATCGCAGGCCGATCACTTATATATCCAAAATCATTGTTTGAAATTTACCAAAATAACCGTTGCATAATTGTCCAGCACTGACTGCGGCGTCTCGATTATCAGGTCGGCCACCAGGTCCTCGTAGCCGTAGGCTTCCATTACCTGGTCGCTTACGGTGACATGTTTTGAGTAATTCAGGTTAACGCCGCTTCCCATGACACGCACCGATCCCACTTTATTTACGTGCACGCCCCGTACGGTAACGCTTTCATATGGCTTCATCAACAGGTGCAGGTAGATATTGTATCCTTTCTGTGTGGTCGGGCCGTCGAACTGCCAGGGCTCCAGCCCTGCAATTGTGCCCTTAATGCCTTCACCGTTACGCGACATCCAGCCGCCAATGGCGGACAACCGTTTAACATGCTCCGGTGGCAGGCTGCCGTCGCCCTTAGGACTTACGTTCAACAGGAAGTGGCCGCCCCGTCCGACCACCTCGCACAATGTGTGTATCAACCGCGTGGCCGACTTGTAATGCGCGTCATCCTTGTTATAGCCCCAGCTTGTATTCATGGTCATGCAGGTCTCCCAGGGCCGGTCAGGCGGTTCGGCAGGTATAAATTGCTCAGGCGTGTCGAAATCACCGTTGAGTGGCAGCCGGTCGTTGGTGGCAATGCCGGGCTGTAGCGAGCGTATCATGGATGCCAACTCGGCTGCTTTCCATTTTAAAGGTATTTAATCTATAACAATATCAAGGCAACCTAATAAAGATAGAGCCTCCGGAAAAGAGAAGTGAGTTTTTTTAAGTGTGTTATATCTCGGGTCGATACAATAATTAACAGCCCCTTTGAGATTTGCTTCAGTAAGATTCGTCTTAGAGAATACGCTGCCTTCAAAATCCGTACCAGTAAGACTACCGTTGCTTAAGTCAGTTTCAGTAAAATCAACCTCTTTTGCCTCACAATTTATCATTATAATTTTTGGAAGTTTTAGCATTGCAAAGTTGGAGTAGTTGATCTGGCAATCAATAAAACTAAACCCCTGTATTTGCGATGCTTTGGTCCAGTCGCAGCCTATCGCCTTACATTTAGAGAATGTTACATCAGTAATATAGCTATTCACCGGGCTGATTGCACTAATAATGCAATCGTTGAATTTGCAGTTAATATACTTACACTTTTCAAATTTACAGTTTATGAAACTGCAGCTATTGAACTCACATTCCTCAAACTCCTTAGATTTAATAGCCTCATTTGATAACGAGAGGTTTAAAAAGCTCTCCTGAAAATAACTGTCTTTGATAAAATCCATACTATTGCTCTTTTAATATCTTTGGTAATTTGACGCACTTGATCGCAGCTAATATGGCTAACAGTATAGATCATTTTACCTGAAGGCGACTAAGTGGATTTACATCATTGTGGGGGTTAAGGAGAGCGAATTTGTGATTTTGAGTTTTTCACTACAAGCGCAACACCGTGAGAAGTTGATATACTAAAACCGGGGGAAGGTCAAAAACTGTTAAACAACTCATAAATATTGAATTTAACCATCGTAGGGTTTTGGGCAATGAATCTACGGAGGAGGTTTCTTCATGAAGAAACACGGGTGGTTTGTAGTGGTTATTATGATGTTGTTAGTAACCATTTTCCTTTCAATCGTTTCCTGTGGAATCAGGGGACCGGTAACTGACAGTGGATCGGGCGGAGACATCAATGCGTTCAGGGCTGTTTTGGAACAGGCTGGATTTACAGTACAGGAAGGTGCATATGGTTACCAGGATGCAATTGCTCTATGTAGTGCAGGCATTCTTGATAGCTGCCAAGGGGCTAATGTAGGTGCACCATATCTAGCCTACAAATTGCCTCCAGCGCCGGGGCAGAAGGCACCCAACATGAAGGTTGACCCTGTCAGCGGTCTGGCATTTGCTTACCCCTTACGTCACGATGAAGCCATTGTTCAGGTAGGTCGCACACCGCCGGAAGCTGGTTTCTTCAGCTATCAGAGCTATTTAATGATGAGATATGATCCTAACCTCCAGCAGTACCGGCCATTGTTCAATAGCATCGGCGATACAATCAACAATCTGACTATCAAGGCCGGTAGTTCTACAGGCAGTCCGTTCGATCAACCGGTGATTATCATATCCACTGCTGATAAGGGGATAGACAGGCTGGTGCGCACAGCAGCCCAGGCTGCAGGATATTCTGCGGATATTATAAATACAGATGTAATTCCATCATCAGCGGTGAATATGGGACTTGAAGGGCGCGGTGACCTGTTTGCGTTTGTCAGCCGTGTGGCGGTTCCCAAGAACAAAAACGAATTGGATGCCTATATAGAAAATCCTGGCTCGGTAGTACTTCGTCTGACACCTAAAGCACCTGTAACAGCAGACCCATTTCCCGTCCCAACACTGCGTGTACGAGGCACGGGAAAAACGGAGTTGGATTTGCTGCTCGCGATAAAGGATCTGCGGCACGCCATCCTGTCTAAGTTCGGAAACCTCGCAGCAACCGAGCTGCCAACCTATGTTGCACTACCCGAAGGATTCACTGCTACGCAGAGCAACATAAACACCATAGGTGACAACCGTGATTCCGCCTATTTCTCTACCGTAGAAGTCGACGCCTGGACAAAGAAAGATGATTGCCGTAGGAATGCGACCTTTACTCTACCTGATAGTCCGGACGACTTCATAGTCATTTACGGGGTCAACCATGAAGTCACAGGTAAAGCAACGTATTCAAACTGTGTAGTCTACGGCCTGCAGTATTTGAATGGTGTTGCCAGCGTTGATAGCAGGACGTACCAAGGTAGTGCTGCAGACTACATTCCCGGTCATCCACAGGCACAGTACCTGTATGCCTGGAAAATAGCCAGGAAAAGTAATGGCGATCTGCACTGCCTGGAGGTACCCGTAGGTCCCCAGCGCTATGGCATTGGACTGGACGACAGGTTAATGTTGTTCTTCCGGGCCTATCTGGAGAAGGCCACCATGGCCGGTTCGGCACATAACGAACTGGTATTGGACCGGGTGATAAAATTTAGTCCGAGAAAATAGTCCCGCTATCAATTCAAGAGTGTTGGCCATTTGGCAGATACAAATTTTATTGTGGGTGAACATACATCAGAATATTGCCTTGATGCGGTTGCACATTAAGACACGGTTATACGGAACCCGGTGTAAGGTCAAACTTCCCTGATTCTGTTCAATGCCCCCTTATACTATGCTTTGCCGATACGGTACATCTTGGTTCCACATTTTGAGCAGATACCCTTGGTTGCAGGTCGGCCGTTCTTCATTTTGACGGCCTTTGCACTATTCATTTCTCTCTTTGCTTTGCATTTCATACAATAAGCTTTCATTAATATACCTCCTATGTATTTACGTTTAGCATAGTCGCTCGTTAGAATCTTGTCAACCAGTCGTTGACCTAATATCTTTTGACAGCTATGCTGTAACCTGCCCCCCGAAAATCAGTCCAGTATCATTGTTAGACTGGAGATTAAGGTCAGGTAATAAAACCTTTCGTGCTAACCTGGCACAAAGCATAGGGAGGAGCCGAAATCACCAATTCATCTGATTTTGGGCACAACCAACGCTTTAAACTATTAGGTACATAAACTTTTTAAAAGCCCAGCACGTTTTACATTAAGCAACCGATCAGATAGGAGGAGATTAAGAATGACTTAGAGGATGAAAATCACTCCTACTATGATAGAAAAAATGGAGGTATCTATTATGAAGAATTCTCGCATGTACTCATTCCTGGCATTAATAATTGTCATATCACTGGTAGTTATATCCGGCTGCAGCAAGGTAACTACACCGGATGAAGCGCCTGCCGCATCTGCAGTTCCGGCCACGCCGGCGGTTATCACGGCTCCTGTGACAGCGCCTGTTGCCGGAGTCTCTGACCTGGTTATAACTAAGGTCTGGCTCGATGGTTTGACGATTAACTATACGATCAAGAACGTCGGAGCTGCGGACTCGCCGCAAACATACTCGTATATCTTTGTCAATGACCTCTTGCCGGCTCAGGGCGGCTCCAGCTTCGTCGATGTTTTGAAACCGGGCCAGGAGGAGTTGCTTACTTTCTCCAACTACCAATGGCCATTCGGCAGAAGTTATGGTGAAGGTCAAACTCGGGTTCGATCCGAAGGTTATATCGAGCTACCTTTGAATAACAACAAGGTCAAAGTATGCGCCGATGCTAAGAGCGAGGCCAGCGAGGCAGTTGAGACCAACAACTGCAAGGTTACGCTGTTTGGCATATTGTGGGATTACGACCTGCTTCGCGTATCCAACCTGGCCACGTGGAGAAACAGCGACGGGGACCTGCCCGAGCCCGGCAGCGAGAACACTGCTAATGGCGCCCATTACCAGGTGCCCAACGTTGATATGGAGGTGACGCCTCAACTGGAGACTATCCCCCAACAGGTGCCACAGGGTTGGATGCAGGGAACCTGGGGCTATTTTTATTCCGACGAGGAGTATGGTTCACCTGAAACGGCAGCCGTTAAGGTTCCTGCCAAATTGCATTTTGTGGCCAGGGTTGGCCTGGCGCGCAACGCAATAGGAAGTGACGGCGTGACTTTGAAGGTCGGCCTTAAGGATCTCAACGATACCGTGACCTGGATAGCCAGCAAGAAGTTAACTACGCCGGGAGCCGTCGAGGACTGGGACATCAACCTGAGCGATTACGAGGGGCAGAAGTACTATTTAATCCTGCGCGTGGAAGCCGGTGCTTCCCCCGTTAACGACTTTGTCATCTGGAATCAGGCGAGGCTACTACAGGTAAACGATTAGCCGCTCTTAAGTACTGAGAACGATGCCCTTGCGGGCAAACCCTTTATATGTCATTGCGGGCATATTACTCAAAAAAAGTTGCTAATTTGATGCATTTTGGTAATAACAGTACCAGGCGATATATTGGATTCTATGTTCTTGTGTTAAACCTCTGTGGCGACGATAGTCTGCCTTGAGTCGTGAATGAAATCCCTCTAATGCATTAGTTGTGGCATGTACGTTGCTATTAGTAATGTAATGGAACATGTCGGGCAAGGCATTTTTCAGTAGTACTACTGTGCGTTGAAGATCCTTGTAAGCAATATCAGTACGTGGTAGAGATTGGACCAGGCTACCGTATTGCTTAACCCAATCAGCATATATACGAACGAAGGCATCTCTCTCCTGACCAGTTTTTACCCTACTGAGTTTTGAAAGGATTTTGCGTAATTCTTTGCCAGCCTCAGTTTTGGGAGATGTCCTCAACCAGCGCATGCCTTCATGTTGCAAGTGATATAAACACCGTTGGAGCTTCGTTTCCGGCCAAACGAGTTTCATTGCACGCATAATTGAGCGCTCACCATCAGTTGTAATAAATACAGGGTTCAATCCCAGATGCTTCAAGTTCATAAACCAGCTATACGAATCTCTGAAGCTCTCCTTTTTTACATACGTATGAGCAATTATATTTTGATTTGTGGCATTCATAAGATTGAGCACACATCCATCTTTATGAAAATACGTTGCATCGTAAATAACATAGCGGATTTCCTCGTAATCAATCTGCTCTTTCGGTACTTGTCCTAGCCAGTAATTTATTATTCTATTGATTTTGTTCGTGCTATAACCTGAGAGTTTGCAAAGTAATCTAACAGAACAGCTCTCTGTTACCCACAATCTAAACCAATGCTGACGCCGTGCAACGCTGTTGTGCTTCGCTTTCCAGATAAATGTCCTATGACAGTGCAAACACTGAAATCGCTGCTTGTGTAAAGCGTCTGTTCCATAGAGTTTAATACCCTCTGATCCACACCGGGGGCATTTTTTTATGCATTCTAATTACCTCAATCATTGAAACGGTTGAATGATTGACACTAAAATAATCACTTTTTATAGAAAATTACTCTCGAAAATTACCACTAATGAAAACTTCCAGCAACTTTTTTTGAGTAATATGCCC
>Ga0247841_10001179_pt1 | contig 61277 bp, 50 predicted proteins | sample LaCruzMarch2015__2_FD_192410 | JGI IMG/M metagenome (GOLD analysis project Ga0247841, IMG submission 192410) | Freshwater microbial communities from meromictic Lake La Cruz, Castile-La Mancha, Spain - LaCruzMarch2015_18m | ecosystem: Environmental > Aquatic > Freshwater > Lake | place: Spain...
AGTCCTACTGGCGGTCATCCTGATCGTCGTGGGACCTCAACGCTTGCCCGAGATGGCGCGTAAGCTGGGGCGCTGGGCAGAGACCTTCCGACGTGCAGCAGATGAGTTCAAGCGGCAGATCATGACCATGGATGAAGAGCCACACAAGCAAGAGCCAGATTACATGAACTACGCCATGGGCGAGCCAGAGGAACACTCCGGCGAGGGGACGTCCGCCGGCGTGGACGGCGTGACGAGTGATCAGCAAGACACCCCCATTGACGGAGGTTTCGGCGAAACTGCCCTACCAGGCATGGACCCCAACACGCCCCCCGAGTATCGAGATTCCTATCCAAGTGAGGGGCTTCCAATCCCAGAGCCGACGGAGGCTCATGAAGCGCCCATAGTGGGGCATGAACCAGAATTGGAGAAGAAATCATGAAGGTGGGGCGCTTTGCATCGAATAAGCAAGAGGGCGATGATTATAATGATCCGCCGCGGCCCTTTCTTGAACATCTCTTGGATTTGCGCGACTGCATCATCAAGTGCGCGATCTCGTGGGTGGTGTGCTCCTTGATCATTGTTCCCTTTGTTCCACACATTGTCGACTTCTTGAAATCACCAGCCGGAACCTCTGCGGACAAGATCCAAGGGTTAGGCTGGACAGTGGGCGTGGAGGTCATTTTGCGTGTTGTGTTCTGGGGTGGGACAACATTGAGCTTGCCCCTGATCACCTACTTTATTTTGCGGTTTATCTTTCCTGGTTTGAAGCGGAGCGAGAAGACAATGATTCTTGTCTGCCTCGTGGGGTCCACCTTCCTCTTTTTGGGCGGTGTCTGGATGGCGTATGCAACAACCTTAGATATCGCGATTAAGGTGCTGGAGCAGATCACCTCTTGGGTCGGCCTAAAGACAGAGATTGTGCGCATTGATGAACACATCTCCTTTACGTTAAAGATGCTTATTGGTTTCGGTTTGGCCTTCCAGTTGCCACTCATACTGTTGGCGCTCGGCTGGCTCGGGTTTATCTCTTCTCAGGCGTTGCGTGAAAAACGACGAATTGCGATTGTGGTCATCTTTACCCTTTCTATGGTGTTGACCCCCCCCGACCCGTTATCGCAAATCATTATGGCTATTCCGATGTGTATTCTGTATGAAGTGTGTATTGTTGCAATCTGGCTGAGAGAAAAGACGATTCGGAAAAATAACGCAATAACGCAATGAGGCAATAAGGCAATTCTTAAAAGGAGGTACTCCATGAGAAGAGTGACCAAAACGCGTACAACTCGCGAGACGGATATCAGTATCGCGCTGAACCTTGATGGGACAGGCGTTTCGAAGATTTCTACAGGTATCGGCTTTTTAGATCACATGCTGGAGTTGTTTGCAAAACATGCTTTGGTGGATCTGGAGGTCCAGGCAACAGGCGATGTCCACGTGGACTACCATCATACAGTCGAAGACATTGGCCTAGTCCTAGGTATGTGCATCCAAGAGGCACTTGGCGACCGTAAGGGTATCCGGCGTTATGGTTATTTCCAGCTACCCATGGATGAGTCACTTGCAGAGGCAACGCTTGATCTCGGTGGCCGCCCCTTCTCTGTCTTTATCTCCACAGTGAAACATGAGAAGGCAGGCGATTTTGACGTGAAGCTTCTGGAGGAGTTTTTCCGTGCGATCTCGGTCGAGGGGCGGATGAATATCCACCTTCGCCATATCTATGGCGATGAGACCCATCATGTCTGCGAAGCGCTCTTCAAAGCCTTCGCGCGCGCCTTCCGCATGGCCGTGGAAAAAGATCCGCGCGAAACCGGAATCCCGTCGAGCAAGGGAACGATCTAGACGTTATGATTATCCTACCTGCGATTGATTTGAAGGATGGCAAGTGCGTGCGCTTGCGCCAGGGCAAGGCCGAAGAGGCCACGATCTATTCGGATGACCCTGTCGCGCAGGCGAAGACATTCCTCGCTCAGGGGGCGGAGCAGTTGCATGTGGTGGATTTAGATGGCGCTTTTCAAGGCGAGCCGAAGCATGCCCCTGTGATCGCTGAGATCATCCGCGCGCTCCAGATTCCGGTCGAAGTGGGTGGCGGACTGCGGACGGATACCCACATCGAAACATTACTCAATGCGGGTGTTGCACGTGCGATTATCGGCACACGGGCGTTGGAGAAGATTGAGACCTTGGCAGCGTTGGTCAAACGCTTTGGTAATCGCATCGCCGTGGGCATTGATGCGCGTGATGGCTTTGTGCAGGTCAAGGGCTGGGTGGAGACCACCGGTACCCGTGCGGTTTCACTTGCGCAGCAGATGGAAGCCGTGGGCGTCAAGACGATTATCTACACTGACACGGCGACGGATGGCATGTTGGGTGGCCCCAACCTCAAGGCGATGAAAGAGATCTGTCTCGCTGTCCCGGGATGCAACATTATCGCTTCGGGCGGCGTGAGCGCACCGGAGCATGTGACGGCTCTGAAAGCCCTCGGCTGTGCCAACCTCTATGGCGCCATTGTCGGCAAGGCGCTTTACGATGGCAAAACCACGCTTGCCGCCATGATGGCCGCAGCGAAATAAACACACTATGAAAAACGCGAATATCACGATTCTCAAGAACGGCGCCACGATCGTCACCTCTGAAATGGCAGATGCCGAGAGCGTTGCAATCGGACTCTGGGCCAATGCGGGCGGACGTCATGAGCGCGCCTCAGAAACAGGCCTCAGCCATTTTTTGGAGCACCTCCTCTTTAAGGGAACCCCCACGCGTAATGCTTTGCAGATCTCACAGGCGATCGAGGGACGCGGCGGTTATCTCAATGCGTTTACGCAGGAGGAGAACACCTGCTACTATGCGCGCTTGCCGTATGAGTACATGGAACAGGCCGTGCAGGTACTGACCGATATGTACATGAACGCAAAGATCACCGAGGCTGATCTCCAGCGTGAACGCGCGGTCATCATCGAAGAGATCAAGATGTATCAGGATCAGCCCCAGTCGGTCGTCCAGGAGCAACTGCAGGAGGCCATGTATGTCAATCACTCGCTAGGACGCCCTTTGGCCGGCAGTGAGAAGACGCTGATACCGGTTGACCGCAAGGCCATGCTGGATTACAAGGCGCGCGCCTATACACCCGCGTCCACGGTCTTCGCTTTTGCCGGACGCCTGAAACATGACGCCTGTGTCGCTTGCGTGGAAAAACTGTTTGGTGGTATCCCCAAGAAGAAAGGGCTCTCCTATAAACTCGTTGATGGCAAGACACAGCAAAAACCCTTTGTGATGTCACGTAAGGATATCGGGCAGGTTCATGCGGTTGCAGGCTTCCGCACCTTTGGCCGTCATGACGACCGCCGTTTTGCCATGCGCGTGCTCAATGGCATTCTGGGCGAGAACATGAGTTCACGCCTCTTCCAGACTGTGCGTGAAAAAAATGGCCTCTGCTACTCGATCCAGTCCTCGTATCAGCTCTTCCAGGAAACTGGGATGTTCACCATCAGCGGCGGGTTTGATGTCGCACGCGCAGAGGCGGCACTCAAGTTGACCAGCAAGGAAGTGCGGCGCATCATCGACACCAAAGTCACTGCTGCGGAACTGAAGCGTACCAAAGATTACTTGCAAGGCACTTTCCGTCTCGGACTCGAAGGCGTCGAACATCAGATGTTGCTCCTCGGTAGCTCCATTCTGAATTACGGCAAGTTGATCAAGCCCGAAGAGACGCTGGAGGGGATCCGCAAGGTCACCGTGGAAGATGTCCAGCATGTGGCCGAGACGGTCTTTACGCCAAGCCGACTGACCCTCTCTTTGGTCGTCCCGAATGAACAAAAGCAGGACGAATCCGCCTGGCAGAAGGTATTTACGATTTAAGCCTGGGAACGCGGACACTCTTGTCCGCCAACCCACCTTAACTGCATTATCATTGTTAAACCCCAAGCCACTCAACAACCGCTATCTCTATTTGCTAATGGCTGCGGCATTCACGACATTGATAGTTTCGCCTTTGAGAAAAGCCTTCAAGTTATCCACGGCGGTTTTCATCAGTCTGGCGCGTGCATCGCGTGTCGCCCAGGCAATATGCGGGGTGATGAAACAATTCTTAGCATTCAGTAACGGACAGTTCGGGTCTGGCGGTTCTTTGGTCAGGACATCGAGTCCTGCCCCTGCCAGTTGTCCTTCATTGAGGGCCTTAGCCAAGGCGTCTTCATCAATCAGCGGTCCACGGCTGGTGTTAATCAGAAAAGCGCTCGCTTTCATGAGCGCAAGACGTTCCGCATTGACGAACCGGGTATTCGTCTTTGTAAGCGGACAGTGCAGGCTCACAACATCACTCTTTTGAAAGACGGTCTGGAGGTCCACCAGAGTCGCGCCTTCAGGCACACGCCGAGGCGTGGAGGGATTGTAGGCGAGCACCTCCATGCCAAAGGCCTTTGCAGCCGTCGCGACGGCAAAGCCGATTCTTCCCAACCCGACGATGCCTATTGTTTTTCCATGTAGCTCGACAAGTGGAGTCTCCCAGAAACAGAAATCTTTCGACCGGCTCCAGTTCCCTGCGCGGACGCTCGCGCTGTGGTCCGCAACATGATTGCAAAAATTAAAGAGATGCGCGAAGACCATCTGGGCGACGGAAGCTGTGCTGTACGCCGGGACATTGGTGACCGTAATGCCGCGCCGTGACGCTGCATCGACATCTACGACATTATAGCCAGTCGCCAATACACCGACATATTTCAATTTGGGAAGTTGGCTCATGATCTCTTCGTTCAGGACGGTCTTGTTGGTCAACAGGATCTCCACGTCATGTGAACGCTGAAGCGTCTCTGTCATAAGGGTTCGGTCATAAATCTTGCACGGTCCCAGAGCCTGCAGGTCTGCCCATGAAAGGTCACCGGGATTCAACGTATAACCATCCAGCACGACTATTCGCATATTATTCTCCAGCGGGATAACAAGATAGTTAGTATGGCAAAAACGCGATTATGGAACAAGAAGGAAGAAAGAAATAAAAGCAGTCTTGCGGAAAGGAAAATGAAGCGGTATAGTTTGAATATATTTTAACCATATGGAGCCTTTATGATTACAAAAAATGCAGCGTGTGTTGTCGAAGAGCGGGCCAATATGCGGGGCGGTCAAGGAACCGTATGCGTGGAGCATTGGTTCAAGCCCGAAAACTTTAAAGCCAAGGTGCGCCTCTGTGCGCGCCTCGTGATCCCGCCGGGTGCCACGATCGGCGAGCATGCGCATGAAGCGGATGACGAGGTCTATATCGTCCTCGCAGGAAAAGGGCGCATCCTCGAGAAGGGCGAATGGGTAGAGATCGCCATAGGTGATGCCATCCTCACGGGGAATGGAGGCTCTCACAGTGTTGAGAACACCGGCACCGAACCCCTCGTCATTGCCGCAATTATTATGGTGTACTAATGAGCCTCATCCCTAGCCACTTACTTCTTCCTCAGCAGACGATCTCCAAACCTGGTGCGGTACTCGCGCTGGTAAAGGAGGCAAATTTGTTTGGTCCGAGTGGCCTCGTGGTGCACGGACGGTCGCTGGCGAAGTCCGGGACGTTGGCAGCGATTGTGAATGGCAATTCGCTGGTCCGCACCTGGGAGCACACCGGCGGCGAACCGACAGTCGATGGTGTGGATGCCTTGCGCGCGGAACTCCTGCGCGACAGGCCGGACTGGGTGGCCACTGTGGGCGGGGGCAGTGTGATTGATCTCGCGAAGGCAGCCGCAGGACTTGTGGACGCTCCAGAAAAAACAGCCTTCTATCAGCAGAACAACAGTCGTATTCCCGCAGCGACAATTCCTTTTATCGCCGTACCGACAACCGCAGGCACAGGTTCTGAGGCGACCGTCGTCTCGGTTCTCACAGATCCCGCGCTCTGCCTTAAGCAATCCATCCGCCACCCGACCTTCATGCCGAAGATCGTGTTGCTCGATCCCGACCTACTATTAGACTGTCCTAGGCCGACACGGGCCGCAGCGGGGTTGGATGCCTTTATTCAGGCATTCGAATCCTACACCAGCAAATACGCAACACCCTTCACGCGCGCGCTCTCCGAAGAAGCGCTCGTGCGGATCAGTCAAACACTGCTGCCCTTTTATCGAGGAGATCAACGTGTAGCGGCTGATATGCTAGAAGCAAGCTACGTGACAGGACTCGCCTTTTCTCATGCACGCCTAGGTGTGATCCATGGCTTGGCACATCCGCTGGGCGCGCGCTTTCATGCTGCGCATGGACTCACCTGCGCCTGCTGCCTGCCAGCGGCGTTGGCATTTAACCGTGAAGTGGTCGCAAAGGATCTCGCCTATCTGAAAGAACAGCATGGACTCGACGTCGAGGCGCAAGTCACGGAATGGCTGCGCGAGATGGCACTCGAAAATCCCTTTCGCGGAAAACAGGTTGAGGATATGGATGCCTTTGTGAAAGAGGTCCTCGCCTCTGGCTCCACACTCGCCAACCCGCGCCCAGTCACAGCTGATGACGCTCGCTTACTCCTTACAAAGATATTGTCTTGTTAGTGTAGAAGACGCTTAACTTAAACTTATCTATAGCCCACGGTGCATCAAAACCTTGTCATAGGAGCGGGAAAAGTGTTATTATTTAAAAATGCAAATTGATTGGGTACAAACATGGGTCACAACAGTGACTGAGCATTCTCATTTGTCCGAAAAGCTCTTGAACGGAGTGAAATATATTTTCGTTTTTTTGGGTGCACTTGCGCTTGCTTTGATCCTGACACCGCTCTGCCGCGAGTTTGTTCGTAAACTGGGCATGATTGACCAACCGGATCCGAGGCGTATTCATCAGACGCCTATCCCTCGAGGCGGAGGTCTCGCCGTCTTCTTTGCGTTTCAAGCGGTTCTCTGGCTCACTGTCTTTTTAACAGAAGCGCCCATTAGTCCGGCCTTTTCTTACACGTTCCAGACGGCTTTCCTCGTGGGGTCCTCGGTTTTGTTACTGATTGGTTTTATAGATGATAAATGGGGAATGCGGGCCATTATCAAGCTCCTCGGGCAGATCCTTGTGGCCTCTTTCCTCTTTTTTATGGGCGTGCGTATTGGGGGTATCTTGGTCGAGTTCCCGCTCTGGCTAGATTATTTGGTCACCGTCCTCTGGATTGTTGGCGCGATCAACGCCTTTAACTTGATTGATGGGCTCGACGGTCTGGCCTCTGGCCTAGCCATGATCGCCTCTGCGGGTGTTGCTGGATCACTTTTTTTTGCAGGGCAGTCTGCAAGCGCTATTCCCTATCTCGCACTTTCGGGTGCCTGCTTAGGCTTCCTCCGTTATAACTTCCATCCAGCAACAATCTTTCTCGGGGATACTGGGAGCATGTTCTTGGGTCTTTGTATGGCGGTGTTGCCTCTGGAGAGTGGTTCACGCATGGAACTCCTCCCCGCGATTGTTGTTCCGTTGCTGGCGATGGGCGTTCCGCTTTTTGACACGGTTTTAGCCATTTGGCGTCGGACCGTTCGAGCGTTGCTCCAAAAAACAGCTGTGGGACAAGAGATAGGAAAGCGTATTCGCGTGATGCAACCCGACAAGGAACACCTCCATCATCGCGTCTTGCAACAAACGATGAACCAGCGTAATGCCGCATGGGTTCTCTATGGGATCAGTGCACTTCTTGTTCTTGTTGGGCTACTGGGGGTTATGCTCAAGAAACAGGGGCCGGGCATCTTCTTGTTAACTTTTATTATTGCCGTGATCGTGATTGTGCGCCATCTGGTGCGTATTGAACTCTGGGATACAGGACGCCTACTCTCCAATCAGCATGTCGCTATCCGCAAAGGCTTGGTCACTCCGTTGTTTGTTCTCTTTGATCTGGCGGCCTTGACGGGGGCCAGCCTCTTGGCGTACTGGACGATTTATCTCGTGCTTCCTCGGGATGTTGTGTTTACGAGGCTCCCGATCTTTGTCGTCTCTGTATTTTCGATGCTCGTTCTTAGCAAGACCTATCTCCGCGTCTGGAGCCGGACCAGTTTTTCTGACTTCTCCTATCTGATCAGTGCGATCTTTCTGGGAGCGCTCGTGGGAAGCGCGTTTTCTTGGCTATTTTACGGCAAAGAGCAGATCATCCGCTTTGTGATCGTCTTTACAGGGCTAGCCACGGTTCCGATTTTAGGGATTCGACTCTTGGGAGAGACGCTGCGCGGGGCGATGACACTCATTAAGCGCCGAAACCTCTTTGCTAAAGAGAATACCGAACGCATCTTGGTCTATGGAGGTGGGCTGCGCTTCCGTAATTACCTGAGGTGTCGTGAGGCGCAGATCACAACAGACGAAAGTGTGATTGTGGGAATTATTGATGATCATCTGGAGTTTATCGGGCGGGTCATCTATAACTACGAGGTACTGGGCAACATCCACGACATTCCGAACATTTGCACCACGTTGAAGGTTAGCCGGCTGGTGTTGACGTGTAGCCTACCACGCGAACGACAAGAGACCTTGCTGCGCTTTGCGCGCGATAATCACGTGAAGGTCTCTCTTTGGTCCTATCATGAACAGGAGCTACAAAGCTAAAGGCTCTTTAGCCAGCATTCCTGAAGCCGGCGGATGGCGTCAAAGGGGTTCGCTGCGTGACAGACTGGGCGAACCACGGCAAAATTAATTGCGCCGGCTTTGCGCACAACTCCCATATTCTCCTCATTGATCCCGCCAATGGCGACCGTAGTGAACGGTGCTGCACGGATAATAGCCCCGGCTTGTTCAGGTCCCAAAGCCGGATCTGGAATCTCTTTGGTCGGCGTCGCATAGAGAGGTCCGACGCCACAATAGTCAGGGCTCAGAGGCTCCGCTCCTTTTGCTTGATGCGGATTGTGTGTTGACAAACCGACGATGCGAAGCGAGGGAAAGCGTTGACGAACTTCAGGGACAGGCATATCGTCTTGCCCAACATGCACGCCGTCGGCCTCTGCCTCAACGGCAAGCTCTGGATCATCATTGAGAATAAAGAGCGTAGAGGAACCTCGGGTGATGGAGCGTATATTTTTTGCCGTCGCAAGGATATTTTCACGCGCTACCCGTTTCATGCGTAACTGGACATACCGTAAGCCCGCCTTGACTGCAGCCTCTGTACAGGTCTCGTACGAGGTCACGGGATTCGTAATGACTAGATAAAGTCCAAAGGATTCAATCGCCATCTTCTTCTCCTTAAAAAGGCAGAGATCATACCATACCCGTTATTTTATGCCCAATGTTTTATAGGAATTCCTTGCGTTTTATTGAACAAACCTGTTTAATATGAATAGTGTTTAATTGTTTTAGGAGGTGGTTATGATAAACCGTTCTCAATGGTTGATGATGCTAAGTATCGCGGGGCTGGTTTCTGTGAGTTATGGTGGTGCGTTCACGATGAAAGAAGCTGATCACAAGTTGTTGCTTGAGCGCGGAATACTCGAATGGGACCTGGCCTCTAATGGCCTTCAAGCGTTGCGGCCTCCCATAAAAGCCCCGGAGGGGGTGTTCGAGCCAAAGGTTAAAACCTATTATTCTGGCAATGGCGCGGCTCCGATGCTCCTGCTTGCCAAGAGCAGCAAAGAAGCCAAATCGGTTGATCGCGTGATCTTTGATGCGAACGGGAACAAGAATTTCGGTGACGATCAAGTCCTGACGTTGGACCCCGAGCGACCTCTTGATGTGAAATGGAAAGCCAAAGGACACAAGGCCGTTGATTATCGTATCTATCTAGTCGCACCCAAGAAGGGCAACAGCGGAAATGTGGCTTTCTTGCCGATGCTCTGGCGAGAAGGGACCGTTACGTTAGAGGGCAAGCCTGTCCGAGCGCTGCTCCAAAGCAATTGGATGCAAAAGACGCTCTTGTTAGACAGAGATGGAGATGGAAAGTTCAGTTTTAACTCCCGCGATGATCAGGTTCAGCTCGCGATGTATATGAAGATTAATGACTCTTTTTATAAGACCGTTGTAGGTCCTTCAGAGGAGGAGTTGAGTCTCGAGCCCTTCACGGGACCCTTTGGCAAGTTAGAGCTGGGGGGAGAGTTGCTTGCCGCAGGAAGCCAGGGAACGGTGGATATGATGTTGATGAGCACGGAAGTCACTAAAAACAGAAATGCGCCTAATTTCTTTTTTGTGAAAACGGCCCTCACCAATCAGCCCATTGTTGTTCCTGCAGGAGAATACACGATTCGTAATGCACATATCGCGCAGACAGGGGATGCAGCAAAGTCTGTTGGATTCCGGATGGATAAAAAGATCATTCTCTCGCCTGAGCAAGTGACTAAAATTATCTTAGATCAGCCAAAGGCCGAGCTGGCCGTGACCCAAAAAGACCGTAAGTTGACGGTTAATCGGAAGGTCGTTTCGACGAATGACCAGGGCATCACCTATTCCCTGGGCCGTGACAAGGAACCTTTAGTTGTGGATGTGGTTGATCCATCTGACCCCGCCAAAGTGCTTATTGGCCGGAAAAATATGGAGTATGGCTGAGGAGGCACATGCGGATGCTCGGTGAGCATCCCCGAGGAAATCAAGGCAGGTCAAAAGATCCTGGTACGTCTTCAAAAAGGTAGCGATGAGAATCGGCTCGTCAAAGAGTTTGTGGTGAAGTAAAAGAGAATCGCCCCTTTCAAGAAAGTAGTTGTCTTTGCATAAGAACGCTGTACTTTTACGCTAGAAAGCGTGTAAAATAATGCATGCTATACCTACAGCAAAGTCTCGCGATCGCAAAGGCGACGGTTGTTGAATCTATTCAGCAACCGATCGCCTTCTTGATCCTCGCCTCAGGAGTCCTTTCCACCTTGCTAGTTCCGCTCTTTCAGTTCCATCGTTTTAGTGAGGACGGACGTTTGGCGCGGGATTCAGGCTTTTCAACCATGATGGTCTTTGGTCTGGCCCTTGCGGTCACAACAGCCGGACGAGCCGTTGCCGTGGAGATCCGGAGGGGGACTGCCGCGGCCATCATCGGCAAACCGGTGGCTCGCTCCCTCTTCGTGGTTTCAAAATGGTTGGGTGTCTGCGGGGTGCTTTTCCTCTTCTGGCTGGGGGTGACAGCAGCCACGCTCTTGGCGGAACGGGGTTCCTCTCACTTCATACTGAATGAGGTTTGTACGCATACCCAGCACGGTGCCGATGATCTCTGCGAACCCTCGGGTTATATTATGGACACCCTGACCCTTGGACTAGGAATAGGCGGTGTCCTGGTTGCGTTAATCTATGCCGCCCTCCAACAGTTTATCAAGCGTAGACGCTTTGGCGTCCATGCGTTTGTCGGCATTACCGTCTCCCAAGGGATTATTGTCGGACTCTGTGGACTCTATGACCGTACAGGACACCTCCTGTTTCTTATCAAGGGAAGCCCTGTCTTTGTCAGCGACCTAGATTGGCGCATTCTTCCTGTTGGAACCTTGGTTCTCCTGGCATTATTGATCTTTGCAGCGCTTGCTACTGCTTTGGCCACACGCTTGCAAACAGGCGCGACGTTTGCGCTCTGTGTATTGGTCCTTCTGCTGGGACTGACCGGAGATCTCCTTGCTGTACAGACGTCCCTGCTCTCAGTCCAAGGCTGGTTAGCAGGCCTCTTGCCTGATATTCAACACTTCTGGCTTTGTGATGTCTTGGCACAAGGTGGAAGCCTTTCATGGGGGTATGTTGCGGAGGCTGGCTTGTATGCGTTAAGCTGTTGTATCCTGTTCCTCACAGGAGGATGCCTCTCCTTTGCCAATCGAGATTTAGGATAATGGAGACTATGAACCACCTCATTCAAATTAAGAATCTAGGAAAGACCTTTAAGGACTTCTGGTATCGGCCCGTCATCGAAGCGGTCAAGGATTTGAACTTGACCATTCAGCAGGGAGAGGTCTTCGGACTTCTGGGACCCAATGGTTCTGGCAAGAGCACCACCTTGAAGATGCTGCTGGGGCTCCTGCGTCCAACGCGAGGAACCATTGAGCTTTTTGAAGGCCTCAGACCTGAAGATGTTGCGGTCAAAGCGCGCTTAGGTTATCTGCCCGAGGTCTCACATCTTCATGAATTTCTGACGCCGCGTGAGACGCTCATGTATTACGCCGCCCTCTTTGGTCTGCCACAAGTTGACGCCAAGCGTCGGACAAAGGAGCTTCTGCAGATGGTGGGGCTGGAGTCCGTCGCAGATCGCGCTGTTGGAAGGTTTTCAAAAGGCATGGCGCGTCGTGTGGGTCTGGCGCAGGCGCTCATCAACGCTCCTGAGTTGCTGATCTTGGATGAACCAACCTCGGGGTTAGATCCTATTGGCTGTCGTGAAGTCAAAGATCTGGTTCGTCTATTGGCGAAGAGTGGGGTCACGGTGTTGATGACCTCTCACTTGCTTGCAGACGTTGAGGATGTCTGTGACCGCGTGGCGATCATGAACAAAGGCGAACGCTGTGCCTATGGTTCGACGCGCGATTTGTTGCGTAATCCCGACATGGTGCGCTTTTCCGTATCGGGACTCACCGCCGAAGTCGCCGCGGAGATTCGCCTGCAACTCGAGCAACGCGCTGCGAGGCCCGTGCAGCAGGATTTTCCAGAGATGAGCCTCGAAGCCTACTTCCTCAAGGTCGTCTCCCCTGATGCGAATAACACTGCCTTCAAGGTGGCACCGTTTCTCGAGAAGAAACAATAACGGTGAAAACAATAAGAAAAATCTTTGGCATCTTTCTACTCGCCTTGCGCGCTTCTTTGCGTACCAAGACGGTCTTCGCATTATTGTTACTGATGGTCACCTCGGTTTTTCTCTTGCCTGCGGTGGTCAAGGGTGATGGTACACCCCAAGGTGACTGTCATATTTTGGTGCTCTATACGCTCGGGTTCTCCTTTGCACTCCTTTGCCTCTCGACGCTTTGGGCCGCGTGTGCACTCTTTGCCGCAGAGATTGACAATCAACTCATCCAACTCTCAGCCGTGAAGCCGGTGCGTGCCTTTGAATTCTGGCTGGGAAGATGGTTTGCGCTCTTACTGTTGAACGCGATCGCCCTGTTTGCTGTTTATAGTGCTGTCTATTTGCAACTCCGCTGGAAGCAGCGCCAGCCGGGCTGGCGTGAAAGCGTTCAGCTCGTGAATCGGAGTGTTGTGCATCCTTTGCTACCCACACCTCAAGAGGAGGCGCAAGAGGCCTACGAACTTCTTGCAAAGCAAAAGGAGCTTCCGCAGGGACTCAGCAAGGCGCAGATATTGCGGGTATTGACGACGAAGGCACAAGAACGCTACACCATTGTGAATCCTGGAGAGTCCATCTCTTGGCGTTTCCAATTGCCCAGGCCTATCGCGACAAACGAACTTATCACCATCCGCCTTCGTTTTGATACCGAATACAGTACGCGGACCCAGGTGACCGGTGTTTGCCGGATCGCTTCGGACGTACTGGACGCGCCGATGGTGGAGGTCCCCTTAGATGACTTCTCCCTCCAGGAGATTGAATTTGATCTCTCGTGCCAGGCCTTTCATCTGAAACACGATCTTTCGGGCATCAACCTTTTTTTCACACATACGGGTAATCCAGCCAAGGCCTCGGCCTTGATGCTACGCTTTCGCAAGGATGTGGTCGTGCTGACACAGGGAGGATCCTTCGAGGCGAACCTTCTGCGTTCAGCCCTTGTCCACTGGAGTGTCCTCGCACTACTGGCGGCTTTTGGCCTAACCCTCAGTGCCTGCTTCTCCTTGCCAGTTGCTGTCTTCAGCTCGACCATTTTGCTTTTACTCGTGATGATTGGAACCTCGGTGACCGAAGTGGTCTCTGTAGAAGAGGAAAAAGAGTGGTTGAAGAAACCTGGTATTCTCGTCTCGCGAGGAGTGAGCGCCATTGCACATCACGCGCTTCGTATAGATCCCCTTGAGTCGGTCATCAATGGGGAGCGAATTGAAGATCAAGCCGTAGGAGAGGCCCTAGCTTGGAATGTTCTGTTGAGCCCTGCGTGTTTTGCGTTCTTGGGAATCTTGATTTTACGCCGCCGTGAACTGGCCTCCGGCGATTGAGAAAAATATGTTAAAACTGGCTTATGTCTTTATAAAAATCGGGCTCTTGACCGTTGGCGGTGGACTAGCCATGATCCCGATTGTCCAACACGAGATGGTCACGCGAGGCTGGTTGACACATCAGCAGTTTCTCGAGATCCTCGGCGTCTCCCAGATGACGCCGGGCCCACTGGCGGTCAACACCGCCACCTTTGTGGGATACCGTGTCACTTCTTTGACAAATCCTGAAGCGGGCTTTTGGTTGCCGGTGCTCGGCGCGCTCTGTTGCACGATTGCAGTCTGCCTCCCCTCTGTCCTCTGCGTCAACCTCTTCGGACGGTTTTGGACGACGCATCGCAACCATCCGTGCCTCCAGCGCGTCTTTGATCTGCTGCGCCCCATCGTCACAGGCCTCGTCGCCGTGGCAGGTATTATGCTGATCGTTAATAGTCTGTGGGACGTGGATACCTTGAGCGTCTCCCTGCTCAAGACAAGGCCTGATCTGCCCGCGCTGGTCATTGCCGCGATTGCTTTTGTCCTGACTGCTTTCACGCAAGTCTCGCCTGTTCGTATCGTCTTTGCCGGACTTGCCGCAGGCCTGCTGGTGGGAATGATGGGATAAAAGGAAAAAATATAAAAAGTCACATTTTTAAAATTAAGCAAAATGGGAAACAGGTAATGGTGACAGATAATAAACAACAGGGTTTGGGTATTATTGCCTTTTGGCTTGCGCTTTCAAGCGTAACGCTCTGTATAATGCCATTTCTTCTTCTTTGGTTACTTATTTATTTCTGGGGAGAGCCTGCATTGCCAGGATACGCCGGATTCGGTATATTTATCGCGTGCCCCATGTGGTTGGTTAGCCTGATATCTGGGATTACAGGTTTAGTTATGGTGGTCATTATTGCTTTTAGTCGGCGTCGATTACTGTACACCCGAATAGGTGTTGCTACGATGCTCATTCATGTGGGGGTTCTCGCATACATCGGAGTCAAAGTTGTTTCATTCATCAAGAGATGAAGGCAAAAACTGATCATGACTAAAGTTATAAAGCTAACCATTTTTCTACTATGTGTGGTTGTGGGACTTATTCTTCAAGTCTCTTTGGGCATTCACTGCCGGTGTCATTGGGGATCATGGTCATCGCGTTTTATTGAAGGCGCGTTAGCCTTAGATCTTTTATTGATCGTTCATACGATCATGGCCATCCGAAAACAGCGCTTCTATTCTGACTGTCTCATTACGGCAAGCCTATTGCTAGTTTCCTTCTTATGGATACCTTGGGTTTATCGAGGTATCACGGCAATCTATCTGTTGCTATCCGAGGGAACCATCGGCGTAATAGGACATTAATGGGGCAACGCAATTACGACAGTCCTCCTGCCCTGAACCCCATTATTAATAGAGCTGCACTTTAAAGCAATACCTTCCCGTCCCCTGAGGAACTGAACCCCGACAGTGATCAATTGAGACGCCCATCGCGCCCCTTTAATTGATAATAGCGAAGTAATAAAAACGAATAAACGTATAATCTCCCCTATCATAGTTTATAAACTTTGATAGGAGGATTGTGCCATTGAGGATCAGTGCTTACACAAGCCGAAATACAATATTAGCCCCTTCATTACACGCTAAAAGCTTTGCGTTTATTATTTATGAGTGCTGCGCGACTCTATCACAGTTTATAAACTGTGATAGAGTGATAAAGTTACAGTTGTGCGCATGAATGTTACAAGACCCCTGTAAGTAAAAGCAAAATAAAGCAAATGTACTCAAAAGGATAGCAACAAAGATAGTAAGCGTCACGCTATCACAGTTTATAAACTGTGATAGGCGCGTTACCGATTTTCTAAAACTAGATTTAGCAACGTTTGGGCCAATGGATGCGTGGGCCGGCACAGCATTATGCACGTCTCCTCACGGATGATCACGGCCCGGCTTTCAAGTTTCTTCAATTGGCGCTGGAGCGTTTGGTAGGGGATGTGACACAACGTGCCTAATTCAGAGACTGAATGGCCTGGATGGGCCTGGATAGCACGCACAATCAAAATACGTTTGGGACAGGTAAAAATAGTCAGGTCTTTTAACAAGGTTCTGTAATCCTTAGGAGACGAGCAACCTTTCAAAGCTTTGATTACGGCCCTCAAGATGTCGTCAGCATGTCGCACACTGGGGTTTGCCCCCAGGGAGTAATCTACCCAACGCCCGCAACGACTTGCTTGCAAAAAACCGCGTGCGTTTAGGATTCGCAGGTACTGACTGCAGACACTCTTTTTTAATTTACAACGTGCCGCAAGTGTTTGAACACACAAAGGCGGTTCGTCGATCAGTGCCTTCAATAATGACAGCCGGGTGCGATTGGCTAATGCTCGGCAACTTCTCCACACAGTTGGTTCTAGTATTTTGCTCATGTAAACAACCCCTATCATAGTTTATAAACTGTGATAGTATGATACATGGTTGTTTACGGCTCTCGCAATCTTAAAGCAGAGAGATTTATAGTAAACGGTTTCTGACCTCTAGGCTTGAGTCTTGCGTGTGGGCGTGTTATTGTTTTTAAAAATGCAAACAGACCGGAAAATAGTGGCGGGGCATGTAGTGCCGTTTGCGCTGTGGATCAGCGTGATCTTTGTACTCCAAGGACTGGAGAGTTTCGGCGTGACATCGCGACTCCTGTTGCCGTGGAGTTATGCGCTCAAAACCGTGGCCTGTGCTGCGCTTTTCCTTTGGTTCAAGCCTTGGTCTGTCTATCCGTCGTTCAAACTTTCAAACCTGCCGTTGGCTCTTCTGTCTGGTGTGATCGTAACCCTCGCGTGGGTGGTGCCAGAGACACCTTGGTTCGGAAGACTCCTCCCCGACGTGCAACTCTTTTATCACAAATGGTGTATCATGATGCCCGGGGAGTTGCCGAGTTATTACAACCCAGATTTCTTCCCTGCTCTTCCACCAGGCCACGCGTCTCTCGCTTATTCGCCGGCTGAGGCGGGCTGGCCCCTGACGCTCATGAAGCTGATCGGTTCCGCGTGTGTCATTGCGATCATCGAGGAGTTCTTCTTCCGTGGCTTCTTCTACCGCTGGTTACGGCAAGGACGGTTTTGGAATTTGCCGCTGACGTTACTTGATCAGCAGGCCTTCTGGACCGTCGTGGCTGTTTTCGGAATGGAACATGACCGCTGGCTCGCAGGCATGTTTGCCGGTTTAATTTATGGCTGGCTGACTGTCCGCACAGGTGATATTTGGTGCGCGGCCCTCGCGCACTTTATCACCAATCTTCTCCTCGGTCTCTATGTGATCGCCTCCGGCCAGTATGGCTTCTGGTAAGTACTATTCTTTTGCGCTCGTTAACGAGAGGGGATGACGCCGGGCGAGATTGCGCTATCGCCTAACTTGGCGCGTAAGGCATCCATAGTATGACACAGCTTCTCCCGTTTGGCCCGGTTGGCGCGCGCGTCGTCAAAGAGAGTCAACTGCTCGCGCGGATGCGGAGTGAGCCCAGTCACGCCAAAACCGATCAGACGGACGGGCTGGATCAGCTGCTCGGCGTCAAAGAGTTTCAGGGCCAGCGCGCGAAATGAAAAGTCATCGCACACCGGCACATCAAAGGGTGCCTGACGTGTGATCGTCTTAAAGTCAGACCAGCGAAGCTTGAGGCGTCCTGTTGCCGCATAAAAGCCGTGACGCCGGACGCGCTGTCCCACATCAACGACCAATTCGCGAAGCACCTCTCGGAGCTCTTCGGGGTTTGAACAGTCTGTCAAGAAGGTGTATTCGCGCGAGATACTCTTCTCGACCGTATCTGTCTCCACAGCCCGACTATCCTCGCCAAAGGCCAGGGCCATGAGATGCTGGGCGAACGGTGCACCGAACAAACGTTCCAACTTTTTGGGATCCGCCTTCTGAATGTCGGTGACTTTTTGGTATCCGGCGCACACCAAGGCCTCGCCCGTCACCTTGCCGACCCCCCAGAGATTGCCGACCTTCATACCGCCCAGAAAGCGGATGACGCCTTCGCGTGTCTTGGGAACCACAAAGAGGCCATCCGGTTTCGCGCGTTCACTCCCCAGTTTGGCCAGGAACTTGTTGTGCGCTACCCCCACGGAGGCCGCGAGATTGACCTCCTGGTGAATCAGGGCACGCAGTTGTTTGGCGATGGCCTCGCCTGACCCGAAAAGGGCATGTGCGCCGGTCACATCAATAAAGGCCTCGTCACAAGAGACCGGTTCGATCAGCGGCGAGAAGCGTTCGAAAATTTCGAAGACTTTTCGGGAGGCCTCGTCGTAACGCGCCATGTCCGGAGGGAGGAATATGGCCTCAGGACAACGCCGATACGCCTCGCGGGAGGGCATGGCCGAGTGGATGCCAAAAGCGCGCGCCTCATACGAACAGGTGCTGACGACACCCCTCTGGTCCGGAGGGGAGCCGACCACAACGGGTTTACCGCGCAATTCTGGCCTGTCGCGTTGTTCGACCGACGCGAAAAAAGCATCCATGTCGATATGGAGAATGCAACGGGGCATGCGAAGAATTGCCTTATTGCGAAATTGCCTTATTGCCTTATTTGATCGTTAAGGCTATAAAGCGGCAAATAGAAAGGGCGGCACGGTCGGAGACCGTTGCCCTACCCTTATTAAGCAGCCATTTAGATCTGAAGCGGATCAAAATCTTTTGAGAGCTTGGGCTGAACCTTGGGTTGCGCTTGATGCTGTTGCCCCTCGGTCTTGGGCGCGGCCTGTGTTTGATGCCCACCACCACTACTACCTGGCTTAACTGGCTTTGGTGCGAGCATACAGCCCAGAACACGGCCAATGAGTTTCGGAGGTTGCTCCGTGATGGCGAATGCTAAGCAAGCTTCAACAACCTTATTCACGAGCTCCACACCGATCTCTTTGTGCGCATTCTCACGACCGCGATATTGCAAGGTCACCTTGACCTTGTCACCCTCTTCAATGAATTCACGGATCTGGCGCAGCTTGTGATCGAGATCACCTGTATCGGTCGTCGCATGGAATTTGACTTCCTTGATTTGGACTACCTTCTGGTGTTTGCGTGCTTGCTTGCGCTTGATGCTCTCCTCGTAACGGAACTTGCCGTAGTCCATGATTTTACAGACTGGCGGTTCAGCATTGGGGGAGACCTCAACGAGGTCAAGGCCTTGTGCATCAGCGAGGCGTTGGGCCTCACGTGTCGGCATGACGCCGAGCATTTGACCTGCGGGATCCAGCAAGCGAACCGTCTGGACTCTAATCTTGAAGTTTACACGAATAAAGGAAGCGATAGCTCACCTCTTTGTTTTCGGCCGATTTCGCGGCCTTTTGTTGTTCTTGTTAAAGATCAGCCGGATCTGTCGGATCAGACAGATCGGACTAATCGAAAAATCACGCCTTCAAGGTCTCCTTGAAGAGCTCCATAAATGCTTCCAGGGTCATAGCACCCTTGTCACCCGTCTCGCGGCTGCGGACCGAGACCACGCCGGCCTCGACGTCGCGTCCGCCAACGACGAGCATGAAGGGCACCTTCTCGAGTTGCGCGCGGCGAATCTTAGCGCCCAGCTTCTCGTTATCCGCATCCACGCCGACGCGTATATCCATCTCGCGCAGTTTGTCTGCCAGCGCATTCACATGGTCAACCTGTCCGGAGGTAATGGGGAGGAAACGTACCTGCTCAGGGGCCAGCCAGAGCGGGAAGGCTCCGCCATAGTGCTCGATCAAGATGCCGAAGAAACGTTCCAAGCTCCCCAGCAGTGCGCGATGCACCATGTAGGGCTGATGATCCTTGCCGTCTTCGCCCACATAAGTCATGTTGAAGCGCTCAGGCAGGTTAAAGTCGAACTGGATCGTTCCGAGTTGCCACGGACGTCCCAAGGCATCTTTGATCTTGAGATCGATTTTTGGGCCGTAAAAGGCACCGCCGCCTTCATCCACCTGATAGACGATCTTCTCGGCGTCCAGCGCGCTGCGCAGGGAGGCGGTTGCCTGATCCCAACGCTCGGGCAGACCTACAGCCTTTTCCGGGCGGGTCGAGAGAAACGCCGTAATATCCGTGAAACCGAAACGGCGCAAGATGCTCAAGGCGAAATTCACAGTCCGGCGGACCTCGCCTTCGATCTGTTCTGGCGTGCAGAAGATATGCGCATCGTCCTGGGTAAAGCCGCGGACGCGCAAAAGTCCATGGCGCACGCCCTCCTTCTCATAGCGGTAGACCGTGCCGAGTTCAGCCCAGCGGAGCGGCAGATCGCGATAAGAATACTTGCGCGTATTATAAATCTGAATGTGGAAGGGGCAGTTCATGGGCTTCACATAATACTGCTCGGTTGAGGTGTGTGAACCCTCACCCTCCTGCACGTTCATGCAGGGAAACATGCCTTCTTTATAAAAGCTGAGATGCCCGGAGGTCTCCCAGAGCTGGGCGCGTCCCACATGAGGAGTGAAGACCATTTCATAGCCAGCGCGATAGTGCTCCTTGCGCCAATAATCTTCAATGGCGATACGGATCCGCGCACCTTTTGGGTGCCAATGGGCAAGACCGGGACCGACATCCTCGCTGATGCTGAAGAGTTCGAGCTCTTTGCCCAGTTTGCGATGGTCGCGCTTCTTCGCCTCTTCGATGCGGGTGAGCGTGGCGTCGAGCGCCTCCTGCGAAACATCCGCCATACCATAGAGACGTTGCAACATCGGGTTCTTCTCGTCGCCCCGGTAATAGGAGCCTGCGACAGACATCAGCTTGATGGCGCCAATATCCGAGGTCTTTGCGACGTGGGGTCCGCGACAGAGGTCCACAAAGGTGCCGCATTTATAGAGCGAGATTGTCTCCCCGGCAGGGATGTCCGCCAAACGTTCCAGCTTGTAAGTCTGACCAGCAAAAATTTTTGCAGCCTCGTCGCGCGAGACCTCCAGGCGCTCAAACGGGATTCCCGCCTTGATGAGGGCCTTCATATCCGCCTCAATCTTCGGAAAATCTTCAGGAGCCAGACGATGCTCCAAATCAAAGTCGTAATAGAACCCCTCTTCGGTTGAGGGTCCGATATCCAATTTCACAGTCGGGAATAGGCGACTGACAGACGCCGCCATCACATGCGCCGCACTGTGCCGCATCATTTCAAGTGTATCCAATTTAAACCTCCTAGCTGGAGAACCTACAAATGTCCGCCAGCAAACAATAATGAAAGGCAATTAGTTTCCCTTATCTGCGCTAATTTGTCAACGGCAAAGCCCTCTGCATGCCCCATCTTTATTGATTTCGTTAATCGGCGGTTGTCCGATCTTTATCGGACGTGACAGATAAGGGTATGTTGTGAGATACTATCAAGATAAACAGAAAAAGGAGGTGTAGCAATGAATCGAATGAAATGGTGCATGGCAATGGCATTGGCGGCTGGGCTTAGTGGAGGCGCGATGGCCAAGCCAGTGAAGGTGTTCATTATGGCCGGGCAGTCGAACATGGAGGGGCATGCGCGGGTCACGACGTTTGATTACATTGGCGATGATCCAGCCACGGCACCGCTTCTGAAGCAGATGCGAAATGCCGACGGCACCTCGAAGGTGTGTGATCATGTCTGGATGTCTTATCTGACTGGCCACTATGAGGGTAAAGCCAACGGCGAAGGGCTTGGCAAGCTGACTACTGGTTTCGGTGCACGCGGATCAGCTCCCACCAAGGATGGCGGGAAGATCGGCCCCGAATACACCTTCGGTCTGCGAATGGATGAAAAACTCGACCAGCCCGTGGTGATCATCAAGACCGCCTGGGGCGGGAGATCGCTGCACACGGAATTTCGTTCACCCAGCGCCGGACCCTATGAGCTGAATGAGTTCCAGAAGAAGTTTTATTATGGGCCTCCTGCTCATGGCCGGCCAGCAGACATGGATAAATGGCTGGCAGAGAAGAAGGCGGAGACTGGCCGCTTCTACCGTATGATGATCGAGCATGTGCAGAAGACGCTTAAGGATCTCAAGCATGTCTATCCGGACTACAAGGAAGAGCAAGGCTATGAAATCGCTGGCTTTGTCTGGTTGCAGGGATTTAATGATGCCGTGGATAGCCAAACCTACCCCGAACGTGGCAAGCTCGGGCGTTACAATGAATACAGCCGATTGCTGGAGTGTTTCATCCGTGATGTGCGCAAAGATCTCAACGCACCGAAGATGCCCTTCGTGATCGGCGTCATGGGTGTGGGCGGCGAAGTTGATCCGGCCAAACCCAATGTCGACACGGTCGATTTCCGCCGGGCCATGGCCGCACCAGCTGATCTGCCGGAGTTCAAAGGCAACGTGATTGCTATACAGACCGCACCCTTCTGGGACGCTAAGCTCGGTGAAATCGATAACAAGCTTTTCCAGATCAAGAACAAGCGCGGATACTTCGATAGCCAGGTTAAAGCCGGCAAGATGACCAAAGAGGAGGCCGCCAAGCAGCTGAAGGAGTTTGAGGACAAGACGATCACGCCCGAGGACCGGAAAACATGGGAACGCGGGGCCTCAAATGCAGGTTACCACTACCTCGGCTGTGCCAAGACCTTTGCCCTCATGGGCCGGGCATTTGCTGATGCATTGTTGCCGTTGCAAAAATAATATTATTATCCGCAGATTTCACAGATTAACACAGATGGCATGACTATCTGCGTCCATCTGTGCCATCTGCGGATAGAAACTTAAAATCATAGGTATGCGAATGAAAAAGAGAATGGGTGTTTTGGCGTTCAGTAGCTGGTTGCTGGCGAGTAGCGCGAGTGTGTACGGCGGCGTATTCAACGTCCGCGATTACGGAGCTGTTGGCGACGACAAGACGGACAATACCGCCGCCTTTTCCAAATGCCTGGAAGCCCTCATTGCAGCGGGTGGCGGCAAGATGTTCATCCCAGATGGCGTCTATCGCGGACAGATCAAAATTCCCCCTGTTTCAAAACCCCTGCCAAGTTGGATCACTGTGGAGATCGCCGGCGAGAGCGAACCCACACCCGTGTTCGGCACTATAGGCAACTTCCCCTTGCAAAACCGAGGCACGATCGTCAAGAGCCTGGCGACGGGAGGCGATGCGGTCATCAAGGCCATGAGCCCGGGCAAGAATGCCCTTTACGGCGGCTTCTCTGCAGTCTATGTGGTTATTCGCAACCTTGATGTAAGAACCTACAACAACCCAGCCATCAGCGGGATCGATCTTGGCGATGCCCTGCAGTGCCGGATTGAAAACGTCTTCATCAATACGGACCTTTACAGTGTGCAAGCCTCGAAGCCGACCTTCAGTACGAAGGGGTTGATCACGCCGCGCAACAACAATGCGGCCCTGACTATTCTGCGAAATGTGGCTGTAACGGGTTATCATACGGGCATTGCGGTGAACGAGCATACGGATGCTGATAATATCAACGTCGGCTCCGCTGTCCATGGGCTTGAATTTGCCCAGGCACACCATGCTTCGCGTATAGGCCGGGTGTGTGCGCAACGCTGCTCCTATGCGGTTGCGGTGACGGGCGTGCACGGTTTTTCGATTCAGCAATTGGATATCGAGCGAGTCGGTCCGAAGCAGTCCGATGCCAATAACGAGTGGCAGACTACGCTCAGCGATGTGAATGATCCGAAAAATCTCGGCGTGGCAGATATTAATTATTGGGTAGTCGTCGGCAACGTGGGCGCGGTGAATGAATTTTCCAAGAAAGGCGGCGCATCCATCCAGTCTCGCAGAATTGGCGCACCTTCCGGGGCGGTGACTACCGGACGAGAATAAACGGAGGATTGCCTTTTTAACACAGAGGCATCCGCCTGCGCTGTAAGCTACGGCATGATAGGCAGAGAACACGGAGGTTGCGATCTATTTGGAGTGCGGCGGCAAGCGGTATTCCGAGCGACACCGCTTTTTCAAATCCAAGAAGAGCGCTTTTCAGTAGTCCGACAATAAAAAATATCCGATGCGCAATTGCTGGCTCCTGTGCCTTCCCCAGGTGATTTTCGATGTGAACGCAGATATTTGGTTGTTATCTTGCGGACAAAGATCAAGCCCATGAAAAATGCCAATACCAACAAAAGGGCGACTAGCTTACGCTTCCCATTGAACAAAAACTCCCAGCAAAAAATAAACGATAGCAAAGTGCATAAAAAAACAAGCAAAAGGGCCAGCAGATAGCCCGTGTCATAAAAAGCCGCGTCAAACCACGTTTCCTTCCCGAGATGGCGAACGGAGAGCATCTTGACTACATAGATTATGGCGCAGAAGACTCCTATTGCAGAAGTCATCATAAACGGCCAGTAACGATAAAAAACTTGTGTCATAAGGTAAGCCCAATAGCTCATTTTTTACCAACGCTCGATCCAGTAGACAATTTCGCGATTCGGTTGATCAACGCTGTATCCGTTGTCAGTTTTGTTAGAACTTACCCAGTAATTCGCGGCCTTTAACAGTTAAGCGATACTTCTGCAGGCGGCTGTTGGGTTTTTCTGGAAGGGTGTATTCGACTAACCCGCTATTCAGCATTTGGCGAATCCGCAGGTTGAGCTTTCCAGAGATACTCTTATGCCCTAATGCGGTAGCCAATTCTGATCTGGCGAGAGGTCCGGAGCGTAACGATGTCAATGATTTATGAATAATCGACTCTAGCCCCGACTCTAGCCCCGACTCTAGCCCCGAACTTTGAGATGATGTGCCTTGGGATGCTTGGGGTAGGCGGGCGAACCGCGCAACAAAGATACCTGCCACGTCCTCGAACTTGACAGTGGGGGCCTTTTCTAGGATGAGCGGCATACCGCGACCCCACGCTTCGACCAGATGGATGCGGCGCAGGAGGTCGGCCACAAGGGGATTGCGTCGGAGGGAGATATAGCCCTGACGCATTCGCTCGACGGTGAGACCCTCTGGTAAGCTTCCGGGATTGCGGATCTCCACACGGTCGGCGTAGATGGCAACCCGCACGGATTCGGGGTCGCGCCAGTCGCGGTGGCAAAAGGCATTGATGACTGCTTCTCGCAAAGCTTCTGGCGCGATCTCGGGGACGTCCTCACGGCGAAGTCCATTTAGACGCATGCCGATGCGGATGTTCTTGAGGATGTATTTCTGCGCCTCCTCTATCAGGTCTAAGAGGGTGCCTTCAAAGTCATGCTGATCCAGAATCGTAGCGCTGGTGGTTCCCGCGAAGAGCGCGCAACGCAGGTGGACGCTCGGCGCTTTAGCGAAAAAGAGTTCGGCGGCTTGAAGCACTTTCCCGTCCTTAACGACTCCCAGTTTTTCAAGGACGTTCTGGATGCCCTCCTTGCCAAGGCTCAAGCCCGCCTGAGCGACAAAAAGTTTGATTCGTTTCGCATCAAGGTCGCGCAGCTTGAGCGTTGTGGGCTGGTTGTCAAAGCGCAAGGCCTCATGATTTTTAGACAGAATCATTTTTTCGAGGGCCTTTGCACTCATCTGACGGTCTTCGTCCGCAACCCGCATGTAGGCGCGGCCATATGCGAAATAGGGAGCTTCGTTGCCTGTGAAAGTGATGTGGATACAGGCTATTCCGGCGACAGATTCAGCTATGACTTGCGGATAGATCTTGGGTTCGATATGGGCCGCAATCGCCTGGGATACATCTCGCAGGGTCTTCTCTGTGAGCTCCATGCCGACAGGCTGTCCATCATTCCTGATACCGAACCACAGATCACCCCTCCCATGCTTGTTGAGAATGGCAACAATAGAAACCAAGCCTTCCTTGAGCTCGGCAAGGCTTTTTTTAAACTCGCATGTCTCTGATTCGACCCTCTTCGCAACTGCCATAATTCGGCTCCTTCACGTTAGCCATGATGGCCCTTACCGGATTAGCTTTAAAATGATTAAGTATTCAGCATAAAATACCACCCCAATTCCCAGATGGAAAGCCAAAAGAATCACCGAAATAGAGGATGGTGAGGGGTTCGGCAATAAGCTGGCCGTCGACGTTACTGCTGGGGTAGTTGTTTCCAAAATGGAAATAACTAAAGCTTCCTGTATTTGACCAAAGACAAATGTCACTCAGACACTTTATCGCTAAAACGATAGCTGCAGAAGGGAGACCATTCAACATCCCTTTTGCTCTGATTTTTCTCCGACTGCGCCAGTGCCCCACTCGCCAGCAGAACCAAGCCATACATGCTACTCCGCCATACATGGCATCATCAACTAGTGCACTAACGCACTTCTCCCCGTCTCCCCAACTTTAGCACTTCCCCGGCTCGGCGTAGCCTTAGCGAAGCCGGCTAGAACTCTCGAACTTTAGAACTTCTCACTTTACCATCCCTATTTTCCTCAGCCAGCCAAAGAATGGTTCGGGCCACTGGCTGCTAGGTCCATTTGTTATGCCGTAATGGAAAGCGCCGTGGCCGCCGGACTCGACGATAAAGAGTTCATGTGAAACGCCGAGGGCTTTGAGTTTGTCATCAATCCCCTGGGCGAAAGCGAGCGGAGCCGTGGTGTCATCGCGGGCACTGGCGATCCAGGTGGGCGGAGCCTGTTGTCCCAGAGGAAAATGCTCTAGGGTTTTACCATGGGGCCAGGGACACATCAGCACGCAAAAATCAGGACGGCTACTCAGGCGCTCTACTTGGTCCGTAGCATTCGTATCGCCACTATCAAAATGGCTGATCAGATTCAGGCAGAGGTTACCACCGGCGGAATATCCTTGAACGCCCACGCGATTCGGATCGATATTCCATTGCGCAGCGCGACTGCGGACGAGCCTGACCGCGCGCTTACCATCAGCCAATGCATCCTCCACCACATTATTCTTACCGTAGTTGGTGCGATACTTCAATCCGAACACCGTGATCCCCTGATCGTTGAGCAGGCGTACGACATTTTCAACATGGATGCACATGGCTAAGTGGCCATAGCCACCACCTGCGCAAATGATCAGGGAGGTCCCATTGCTTTTTTCCTTCGGCGGCAGATACACAAGCAATTGCGGATTCGACACATTCTTGATGCGCTCATTTGCAACCGTTTCCGGCCGTGCATTCGTCACCAGCCCCGGCGGATCTCCAGCCCACAGTTGCACAACCTCAGATGGGATCGGTTTGACAAAACCAGAAGGATGGTTCCCAGCGCGTGCGATACTGATAACGATACACCCTGCAATAAGTACGATTGCGCGTTTCATGTTTTTAAAAATCCCCTTCCGAGTTATTCAAACCAAAAACGACAGTTATATTTAACCACAAAGAACGCAAAGAGCGCAAAGAAATAAAAAACGATCCTTCGTGATGGCTACTCCCTTTCAAATGTCTATAACTTCAATCCACGCTAAAGCTACGCCGGACAGGCACGGTGGAATGTTGGGGAATATTGGGAAAGACTGCTCGCCATACTGGTGTGCAGGCGTCCTTGCCTGCACAAGTACGGGCGAGGACGCTCGTACACCGGTTTTTAACACCCCATTCTTCCAGTTTTCCATCATTCCACTAGTCCTTTTCAAGTTACCAGTCAGTTTATTCCCGCTCGGCGGGCGGTGGGCTTGCCTGTAATTTCAATAGTTTTTCCCACGTCGGAGCGGTCCCTGCTGTCCCTTAAGTCCCTTCGGTCCCACCCGCCGCTTAAATAGTCGATGCTTTCTCCACACGGCTTTCACCTTGTCAAGGCGCGTTAAGTGGGCTATCCTATCGGCATGGCTTAAAAGCCAATATGCCTTTTAGAAAATACACCATGAATGATGAACCTGAAAACGAACCGCCGCAAATCATCATCTATGAAACGGACGACAAGGTCACCCGCGTCAGCGTACGCCTTGAGGATGAAAGTGTCTGGTTGACCAACGCGCAATTGGCGCAACTCTTCCAGGTGTCGAAATCCACGGTGAGCGAACACATCATCAAGGGATTTACCATGGACGATGCCCGTAAAGACCTCGGCGACGGAGGGTATGGATTTAAGAGCCACGGGCAAGATGAATATGCTACTAGTGGCGGACGCGGGTGTCCTTGTCAAAGGGGCACGGGTTTTCCAACCCGTGGTTCAACGGACAGAAAAATCCGTTCTGCTTTGCTTTACCTTCAAAAAAGGAGCGTGGGCGTCCCGCCCGCACGGATATGGGACGGCTCCGCCATCTTGAGCCATAATCAACCGCAGACAGGAATGTCTGCGCCACCCTCGATCACCGCCCTTGAAGCCAAGATCGACCGACGTGTGAGGGACCTCTATCGACATCCTAACAGAAGTTAATCGGGAGCTTATCTATGAAAAGAAAGAGAAAGGTGAATAACATGATATCAAAGACCAGACTTATCGTTATCGGCTCGACGCTTCTTGCCTGCGGAGCATTTGCTCAGGATCAGGACAAGCAGAAGGAAACGCAGATCGAAGTGCAGGCACAATTCATCGAGTTCGCAAAAACTGATATTGATGCCCTTCTCAAGGCTGAAGATGGAGGAATCCCAAGTAAGCAGGCGATTCTCGGTCTCGTGAAAAAGGGGAAGGGAAAGGTCAAATGCGATCCGCGAAATACAGCCGCTTCCGGCCAAGAAGCGTTCATTAAAGCCACTGAAGATATCCTTTACTCTACACGCCTTTCTAGTGTTCCGCAAAAGGTGAATGGAACCCAATCGAAGGCGTCGAAACCGTTTGATGTTATGCCCGGAGGAAATGAATTACGAGTAGTTGGTTACATCATACAATATGTTGCACAGTACGCGCCGGCTGACGGGACAATCAACATCAACGCAAAAATTGCAAAGGTTGAACCCCAGTGGACAACCGTCAAAGTGAAGCTTTTGACTTCGGGTAAAGAGTCGCCGTTTGAGGTGATGAAGCAGCCGGTATTTCACGTGAAGAGTCTATGCACAGAAATCACGGTGACTGACGGCGGCAGCGTTCTTGCCGGCGGCGGACTATCGGATACAAGTGGCCAGACCGTTACCTTTATTATCATTTCAGCACACACCAGCGCTAGAGCAGGTGTTAAGCATACACAACCGGTTACACCCAACAGGCCCGTTGCCAGACAAGTCGAGGTGCAGGTTCAGTGCATTGAGTTCATGAATGCCGAAATGAATGCTCTCCCCACAGCCAAAGATGGAGGGACGCCAAGTAAAGAGGCTATATTTGGCCTGTTGAAAAAGGGTAAGGGAAAATTTGTGTGCGCTCCGCGGGCGCTTACCTTTTTCGGGAAAGAGGTGATTCTAAAAAGTGTTGACGAGTTCACACACCCTACGGGCTATTTCGTCGTTCCGCGGCAGAATAATGCGGTCAAACCTGTCACTTCGCAACCCTTTGTCGCATATCCCAAAAAATTTGGGACGCGTGAGGTGGGTTGCATTTTGCAATGTGTGCCTGAGTATGCCACTTCTGATGGAACGATACAGCTCATGACGCGTTTTCAAGCAATTTCAAAGCCAATTTGGAAGCCCTACAACGAGACATTTGCCACGCCAGGAGGCAAGGATTTTGAGTGCCCTGTACTAAAGGCGGAATTTAAGACGAAAGCACTGGAAAAACAGATCACGTTGAAAGATGGCGAAAGTACTCTTGTCGGTGACGTGATTCGGGACCAAGTAGAAGGCACAGTGACATTCATGCTCGTTTCAGCGAATATACTCGACGAGAAGGGCGATCCGATCATCAATAACCGCCCTCGGAAAACAAACGGCTTACCCAGCAAACCTCCGAGCGCGATAACACCCGAGACATTGAAATCAACCCCGGTGAATGTTATCCGCTAACGTTCGCCAAGTGATTATGTGAAAGTACAAGAGGTCGTATATCGTTGTAAATGGACTCAGTGTCGTAATGACAGGGGGACAGTCATGGTGTTTGGAGAAATTAGGGGACGTGCTTAGACGTTGGACATAGACTGCACGTATTTGAATCACATGCCTTTGATGCACCATTGAGGGAAGGATGTATACGTAATACATAAGCCCTCCTACGTCTAAAGCTGGTGAGCCAGCTTTAGGACTACGGCGGGCAACCTTCGCCTGCGGCGAAGGTTGGTGGGCGCTGAGGGACTCGAACCCCCGACATTCTGGGTGTAAACTGGTATTAAAAACCTCTAAAAATAAGGCTATTCTCAATTTTTTGCCTGTTTTTATGGGTCGTGTTGGTAATTGTGTGGAGAAAACACTTGTTTTTGAGTCCAACATGTAGCATACTGTTCCCTTTCTAGTGAAAGGAGTCTTTTATGGCGTTGGAATTGAGAAAAGGGAGAGGAGGCATGTTGCGTCCAACGTGGTATTGCAGGCTTTTTACTGTAGCAGGTAAGGGTCGTGTAGTAAACCTGAAAATCAAATGGGCCGGTACACCACCCCCTACGCTTAGGGAAAAAGGGGATGCTAAGTTCGAAGCATCCCGAGAGATGGCACTGACACGCTACAATGAGCTTCAGGCCAAGGCGATGGATTTGGAAAATTCTGCCTACCACACGAAAAAGCTGATCCAGATCCAGACAGGCAAGAAAATCGAGTATGCACGGGTCGCCGATCTCGCCAAATACTGGCGTCAACTGTCAAGGGATACAAAACCGAGTGAAAGATGGTTGCAGTACTGTGATACCGTTCTTAATCGGTTTGCCGAGGCGACGCCTGTTACTTATCTTCACGAGGTCACAGCAGAACATGCCAAAGCCTATTGCGAATCGCTCCAAAAGGATTTTACCCGAAAGACGGCCAGCGGAGTGATCGGGCTGCTGAAGTCCGCCTTCTCCCGCCTCCTACCCACAGGGCTCCGCAACCCCTTTGAGATCCGCATTCCGAGAAAAGGCAAAACACAAACCGACGGGGACACCGTCCACCGTCGTCCCCTCACAACAGAAGAACTAAAGACCCTTTTCGAGACTGCCTCGTCGGATCCGCTTCTGTATCCGCTGACCGTCTGTGCCGCCTGCACCGGTATGAGGATTGGAGATGTCTGCTTACTGAAACGTTCCAGTGTCGACCTGGAGGCGGGTGTGGTGGCCGTCAAAACAGCAAAGACAGGTGCAAGCGTCGAGATTCCGATCTTTAAACCCTTGAGAATAATTCTGGAAAGCGCTCTCGCCGAAAACAAAGGGAGCCCTTATGTCTGGCCCCAAGCGGCTCAGATGTACAACTCAAACAGGAACGGCATCACCTATCGGGGCAAAGCGCTGTTTGCGAAAGCCTTCCATAAACAAAAAGCTGAGAGTGCAGCTGAGGTCGCTACCCGTGAGTCTGCCGTTAAAACAGAACTTCCAGATGTTCTTCCTGCAGTGAGGAAAGCCGTAAGAGAAGCGGGCTTTACAGACGCCAAACGCGACCGCGTCCTCGACAGCCTTTCGCGTGTTGCACGCGGTCAGTCCTACCGGGACATTGAGAAAGAAACTGGACGCAAGCGTGCCATCATCTCCCAGGACCTGAAGGACGCTGAAGATGCTTCAAAGTTATCGTTCAGAAAAGGGGCGACAAAGAAAACCGGCACGGACATTAAATCGCTTCTTTCAGCCACGCGGCAAACGCGCGGAGAAGGTACAAAGATGCGCGCTGCTTCCCTGTTGGGGTGGCACAGTCTGCGTGGCACGTTTGCTACGCTGGCGCTCTCAGCCGGTATCCCGATTGAAACCGTGAAGCTCGTCACCGGACATGGTACAGTAGCAACCATCACGAAATATTATTTCAACCCACAACGCGCGCATTTGCGCGAGGCTCTGGGTGACAAGTTGCCCGAAGTGTTGACAGGTCAAAAAGAAAAGACCGAGCAGAAGGGATCTCAGATGAAACAACTTGCCGAGCAGATTAAAGGAATGACAAAAGCTGAGCGGAAGGAACTCGCTAGATTGATCGGGGGTGGAAAATGAACACAGAGCTTATAGATATACTGATTGTTGGAGGACCTCAGCTCAACTATGGTAGGTTCGATGTTAAGGTGCGTCAATTACCTTTCACTTTCGAAGGGATTAACAAAGGATGCCGGTTGTTGCCTGCCTGTAAAAATGTTGTCATTATGCCGGGGCAAGCTATTTTTGACTCGCTACCTGAAGCGAAAGACTTCGAGTGGACATACGAAAACTCACACCTCGAACATTGCGTCTTGAAATTGGGGTTGGCTTCCATGGATTCTAAGAACCCCGTGCCGGACCAAATCAGTAGAAGGTTAGCGGAAATACAAGGCGACGAGTACTCCCGTTTTACAAGAAGCGCCACCTCTGAATTTTTTGCACGCCTCTGTGACGGCATATACAATATTGTCGATAGTGGCGGGGATGTGTACATCCTGATGCCGGAGGAGTATCCCTTATGGCCAAAAGGCGACAAAGCTTTCATGATTCATGCAATGCCGGGTATTGACGTCGTGACCAACTCACGATGGTCGCGTCGTGTAAGCGGAGAGTTTGCATCAATGTTAGAGGGTACCCCTTCCGAACTTGTGTTTTCTTTCGGATCAATCTATTCAGAAGAATATCCAGAAGGACATTTCATGGGTAATGAAGGAAAGCTAGACTCCCCACATAAGATTTTAAGATTGCTACCAGAGGCTGCACCTGTTCGTTGGAAAGCTGGCGCGGTGGATCGTGCAAAAGCATGGAGAATCTTAGTTTTATCATGGGGGATGGGCAGATTTATTTTTGCGCCTGCGCTGAGTTGGAGTCTAATACTAAAAGATCTAGGTGTGCATGAATGTGCCGGATCGGAAAGCCTAAACGGTTCATCAGGCAAGCCAGATACGGCCTGTAATGATCAGAAAGTATCTACGCCGGATGGGGGTGCACTAGTAAAAATGCTCCCTCAAAGCAAAGAGGAAATCGAGAAGTGGAACAGGGCATTGGGCTTTAAGGGGATAGACGGACGTCGCAAAAATATCAAGTCGATTGTGGATCTGGCTTGGACCGTCGCAATGCTCCCCACGGAAGTATTGAAATTGAAATCAAACAATAAAGTGAAGGTTTACTCTATTAATGGTGCAATAACCGAAGGTGAGCTAACAGGCGATGCACTACGGAGAGCGATTGATCGGTTTAGTAAAAAACCCGAGTTACCCGAAAAACTGAAAGTTTTTCTTCAGGAAGTTCAGGAAGCCTGGAAAAATCACTTTCTCCATTCGTAGATGCCTTATCATAGTTGACATAAAATCCCGGATGTTTTGTCTCGTAGTCCCGGACATAGTCCCGGACATAGTCGGACATAGCCCACGTCAAAAATATAAAAGTGGCTGTATTTTTCTAGCCTTAGCAACTGGTTAACGTCGCTTCGGCATAGGCTTAAATATGTCCAGATAAGTCCGGTCTTGAACGTGCTTCATCTCTCCCCGTATCCCGCGCTTTTACCAACTTTGAATAGTTGGGCTAGGGATCAAACTAGGGACAACATGGACACAGGACTACGTATCACAAAGGTCATCGCCGCAACTCCTTCTCAACTCGAGAAGATAGACGCGATCCTAGAAAACAACGCCTCTTCTATCGAGGCGAATACTACACGGCTTCTGACTTTCTCGAACGCTGCCACTCAGCTGGGGGTATCCCGGCAAACCGTTTGGCGGATGATAACCGACGGGCGACTACCAACGGTTGAAATCCGTCAAGGGCGCCGTCGTATACCCTCTTCAGCGCTGACAGCGCTTGTTAAGCGGGTAGAATTTAAAGGGGGGCAGGCATGAGTACTTTAGATCAAGTTATCAAAAAACTTCACGAGTTGAGCGGTCGAGAACCAGTCAAGTCGGGATCGGGGTTCAAAGCGTGCTGCCCTGCTCATGAGGATTCTAACCCGAGTCTAGGTATTTCGGAAGGTCCAGATGGTAAGGTGTTTTTGAAATGCTACGCCGGTTGCTCGAACAAGGCTATCATAGCAGCCCTGGGCTTGGAAGCTAAGGACTTCTCGACTTCCGGCTATAAGAATGTGCAGAAAACTAAAAAAACACATCTCTTCCCGACTCTTGATGAGGCTGCCGAGTCAGCGAGACTCAGCGTAGGTAGGTCGCAGCATCATGAGCTGCGAGAAACAGCGCGTTACGTTTATCAAAATGCTGCTGGAGCTGATGTCTTTGTGGTGGCACGTTATGATCCTGCGGAAGGCGGCATTAAAGCCTATCGGCCTTTTAGATCGATAGAAGGTGGGTGGAGTATTGGCGACCCGGAAGGATTGTTACCACTTTACAACTTGGCTGGAATCAAAAAATCTACTGCCCGCATTTTCGTAGTCGAAGGCGAAAAATGCTCGGATCTTTGTGATACATTGGGCCTTACTTGCACCACCTCTGCACATGGTGCTGATTCAGCCGCAAAATCGGACTGGAGCCCTCTTGCTGGGCGCGATGTAGTCATCATCCCAGACCGTGATGAGCCAGGGGCAAAGTATGCAGCAGAGGTCGCTCGAATCCTCACCCACTTAAATCCTCCGGCTAGGGTTAAAATCGTCGCGCTACCCGATGTTTCAGAGCCTGGCGCGGACCTTGTAGACTATCGAGAGCTTCACAAAGTCTGGACGGATGCGGAGGTCAAGAGGGAGCTCGAAAATATAGCTGACAGAACACCGGAGTGGGCGGACGACAGACCGTCCGCCGTTATTCTTGACAACGCGCCGGAGGTTCTGAACAGGCCTTTACGCCTTATCAATGGGCAAAGTTACCTCACAACCTGGGTATACGTGCAATCCGGTGAAAACCAAACGATGAAGAGAATTGTTCTGCGTAACGACGGCCGTTACTTTGCCGAAGGTGGTGTGCCTGGCGCACGCCCTCTTTCAGACCTTGGTCTGAACGTTAAGATGCCTACCGTACCACACCCTGACTCTTTGCTGAGCGGCGCAGGACTAAAGAAGTACGTGGACGACGTAAGGCCGGACCCTGCGGAGGTGCTAAACAGAGTGCGAGGCGTAGTCGGTCACTACATGGACTTCTCGCATTCCATCGGCACTCAGTCTGATCTTGTTGATATGGTCGCATGCTACTCGATTAGCAGCTATTTGCTGGATGCGTTCACGGTAGTCGGTTATCTTTGGCCCAACGCGGACAAAGGTTCAGGAAAAACAAAATTACTGGCAGTTGTGACAGGTGTCGGTTGTATGGGTGTTTTAATCACCGCCGGCGGCACTTTCGCAAGCCTTCGCGACCTTGCAGATTACGGCGCTGTTCTCGGGTTCGATGACGCTGAGAACATCATGGACACAAAACGCGTTGACCCCGACAAGCGGACATTGTTGCTTGCTGGCAATCGGAAAGGTTCATACGTCACGCTCAAGGAACCTTTTGGTGATGGGTGGACAACCAGATATGTACACGTCTTTTGTCCTCGCCTATTCAGCGCGATCGGGTTACCCGACGAAACGCTCGGCAGTCGCACTATCGTGGTTCCTCTATTGCGCAGCGCTAATAATGTTAAGGCAAATCGAGATCCAGCTGACACTGACTGCTGGCCTACAAACCGGCGGGCACTGATCGACGATCTTTGGTTAACGGGCCTAGCCAATATCTCAAAGCTATCTGCCTACGACAAAAAGGCAGCGACCTTGTCGCCTCTGTCTGGTCGACTACTGGAACCTTGGCGTAATATCCTGGCTGTCGCGTTGTGGCTTCAGGAAGAGCATGGGGAAAAAGACATATTCGACCGCATGTCAGCCCTCTCCATTCGATACCAACAAGATCGTGCTGACATTGAAGAAGTGAGTCCAATCCGCATAATGCTCAAGGCACTCTATAGCATCTTAGCTACTGGGAATTTAGGTGTTGTCGATTTTACTCCTACTCAGGTCGCAGAGGCGATGAACAAGATTGCACGAGATGAGGAACTCGACTTCGTGGGTGACAGTTTAATAAATGCTCGTAAAGCTGGGCGTTTGCTTCAGCGCCTGCGGTTCGAACGCGCTCAACGGACCGCAAGCGGCAAACGTTGGACGGTTAAACGAAATGACTTAGACTCGCTGGCTCGCGCTTATGGGATGGAACCGCCAGACATCTCTGACTCCAGTTACCAAGCCGAGTGCCGTTCTGCCATTTCTGCCGAGGGTGCCGTTTCACAGGAGATGCCACTTGAGGATAAAAATACGGCATCACAACCTGTAACGATACCTGAGAAATCAGAAAACGGACTCGTTTGGGAGGACCCAGCATGAAAGTAACATTTGACAAAAAAACTTACGAAGCCTCGGTCTGGCGCCCCTCATTGGGGCGCCTGGCCGACACCATCTCCTACGACAGCGAGACAACTGTTGTTGAAGATCCCGCTGTTGTACCTGAGTTCGTAATCGGGAGCGTATGCGATGGAAATCGAGTCTTCTTCATTCGCAGACAAGACCTCGGGGCGTTCTGGAAAGCCCACGATGCTTGCATTGTGTTCATGCACACAGCATCTTTTGACATTGAGGTGGCTAAGCTCGCTTGTGGTTTTGACTTCAGTACGATGGTTGAAGCTGGACGTATCCGAGATGTGGCCATCTACTTCCGATTGCTCGCGTGCGCCGAACACGGTGACATCCCCCTCAAGTACAATTTAGGGCTGATAAGCGAGAAGTTACTAATTGTGAAACTGGATAAGGAAGATGGCACCAGAACTGACTTCGGACGCTTCTACCGTGAAGGCATCGTGGACTACACTGCTATGCCCGCTGAACATCTCACCTACGCGGCCGTAGACGCCATCGCGACATTCAAGATCGGAGAACTTCTAGAGCCCCGGTGTCGTGAGGAGCACCTTCACTACACCCCCCTCACGCAAAACGGCACGTTAGGCACAAACGGCACAACGGCACAATGGGGTTGGCTTGGTCACGACATACAACTACGCGGGGATATTGCACTCCAAGCCATCCGGCGGCACGGAATTTCCGTTGACCCTGTCGCTGTTCGGACGGCGGAAGAGCACCTTATTACTGAGCTGGGCGCGGCACGTGCGATCCTTGAACGTTATGGATATTTTCAAGGACGACCTGGTAATCGTGGTGTCTACGACAAGATCATTGGAGACCTGGAACAGCAAAAAGCAATCAGTATAGCACGTTCACCCAAGACACGCGCTGTAAGCCAAGCTGAGGAGGACCTCGCACCGCTGGCGGATCATGAGTTTGTAGCTGCCTTCCTTAGGGTCAAAAAGCTGGGCAAACTTTCTGAGACCTACATCAGTCACTTCAAAGTTCCAGCGAATCGGGTTCATCCGCGATATACACTGATGGTGCGTACTGGACGTACCTCGTGTAGTTCGCCCAACGTCCAGAACCTTCCTCGTGAAGGCGGCGTGCGGGAGTGCCTGGTTCCGAAGGAAGGCCATGCCTTCATCGCGTGCGATTATAGTACTCTCGAACTCTGCACGTTGAGTCAGATTACCCATACGCGATATGGGAAGTCGGCGATGCGCGAATTAATCAATGCGGGCGTTGATCTCCATAGACGGTTGGCTTCTATAGTTCTGGGTAAACCTGAATCCGAAGTCACAAAAGAAGACAGGCAGAAGGCAAAGGCCCTGAACTTCGGGCTGCCAGGAGGTATGGGACTCGGGGGGCTTCAGGCTTATGCGCAGGCATCATACGGGGTCGATATTGCCCTTGATGAAGCAGAACGGTGGCGTGCGGTCTGGCTGAGCCTATTCCCGGAAATGCAGGAGTACCTGGCTCAAAGCGATGATCTCACACGCCTGGGCGAAACGCTCGACATGGACTCCCATCCCGAAGCATCCCCTATGCTGTCCGCCTCTGCTGCAGCAGGCATGGTCATGCGCGTCGCCGGCGGAGCCTGTGAATCTTCATCGGGTCGCGTATTCGACAAGGCCGAAGTCGACTGGGCGTGGAAGCAAATCGCCGAAGGCCGGGCCAGTTCCGTGAAGTCGTTAGCTGACAGCATCAAGCAGCGACGGGGTTCACCCGAGCTACGTAAGGCCGTCATGCCTGGCATGCCAGCCATCATCCCGACGGGTCGTGTCCGCGCCGACTGTTCATACACCGAAAAACATAACTGGCCTTTTCAGGCTCTTGCGGCCGACGGTGCCAAGTTGGCTCTGTACGGGCTCATTCGAGCGGGATACAGTGTTGTTGCATTCATTCACGATGAAGTTCTGGTAGAGGTGCCGGTGCGCGACGACTACCGCGATGTGGCTGAAGGTATCTCTCGCATCATGACGAACTCCATGCGTCTTGTCTGCCCGGATGTCGAGATTCGTACCGAGTATGCAGTGATGAGTCGTTGGCAGAAAGGCGCTAAAGCTGTCTATGACGAGGAAGGACGGCTAATACCCTTTGGGTATAAGGCCGCCGAGAACAAATCTGAGGTCTCACGGTAACTTGTGTGACCTAAAGAAAACGATACTGGTTCATCAACAATAAAACAAGGAGTACAAAATGACTAACTGTTCAACCCAATACTTACCCCTTCTTATGCTGCTGGGCGGGGGCACGGCTCAAAATCCCGTGTGCGATCTTTGCAGTATGCCGAGTGATGGCACCATCCTGGCAGCCGCCGACATCAGACATGCGATCGTGGACAAGGGCTTTAACCCTTTCCTAAAAATCCCTGTACTGATGGGAAAAATCATGGGGACGGACCCGGAGATACATTTGCAAAATCTGAAAAGCCTACTGAGCTTTGACACGTCCGACTGGAACATCTGTCCGGCCTGCATGAAGGCATTGGCGGACGAGTTGCCGCCACCGTCGTCCCCAACTGGTGCTCGAATGTCCATCACGCCTGTGTCTGTGACAGTGGCCGACGCAGGAGGTACACAATGAGGACATCTTTGCGGCAATTGTTTCACTATACGAGCCGCGCGAGACTGGGGAAGATCCTCCAGTCCCGCGCCATCATGCCGGATCTCACGGCCCACGACCCCATCCTCCATGGGAAAGCTCCGCTGGTCTGGGTGAGTGCCATAACACCCTGGGATCCTGTTTGCAGGGCAACGCTCGAACTCGACCCCATGGGCTGGCCACATCTCATCCCTGGGAAGGTCCCTGGGGCACCTTACTGCGCCGCGCGAATCCTTGTTACAGGGAACGTGGCAAAACCGTGGGCCGCTCTCCTTACAGACAATGGTGCAGATGAGTTCGCGATCTTCAAGCTCGCTCAGACCGGCTATGACAGTGGTTCTGATCCTGAACAATGGTATGTATGCCAGGGTCCAATCAGTGTCTGCTTTTGGCAAGATGTGCAGATTTGGAACGGAATGTTATGGGAAACGTTTGATAACTCTGGTGATCTTTGGAGCATGGGGGACCTTGATGCATACACAACCCTCCATGGTTACAAAAATGAGGCTAATTAATCCGTCATATCTCGATAGAATCAAACCGAGAATATTGAATGGTAGGTAAAGAAAACCGTCCTTGTCGGACGGTTTTCCACCCAAAAAAACAGCCTATACCCCCGTGTGGCAATAACAGCGATTTCAACCTGTTTCAGTGACGGAAGGCGTGTTTTTGATTTTCCCGTTTTCACGAAACCTAATAAAGACAGGGGTTCCATGAAAACGGGGGTGACATTTATGGCGCCTAATCACGACTTCCGTATCCTGGCCTTCTCGCGTTTCGGCGGGGGCGCAGTCTGCTCCTTGGTAGTCTTATTATACCGGCAAGCCTTCTTCTCCTGATACGCTCTGATCCCGCCCTGCCAAGCGGTTTCGCAGACGCAGGCAGCAAGTGCATCCTGTCCCAAAGCGTAACGGAGCTTTTGCCCTATATTCCGCTTGATCTGGACAATACGTGGCGTACTGACCGACAGCCTTTCGCTGATTTCTTTACCCTGGAGTCCTGCCGCAGTCGCGCCGAGGATCTCCAACTCCCGGTTCTCTAGCACTTCTGTGGCCTGGTTCCAATCCAGCTCCCGCGCACTGGCGGTACCCGGATCCTCCCCTGCTGTGGACAGGCAGTCGAGCAGCGTAAACTCGTCCGAGTCGTCATCGCTGTTACCGATCGGCGCATCGAGCGATTCCAGTCCCTTGACCCTCCCGCTAAGGCGAAGGGCTGGGGACATGACATCACCCGCACTACAACCCCACCTGCGGCCTGCCTGCAAGTTGCGCAAAGCATAATAAGCGACAGAGTTGGGTGCCAACTCCTTGCCCTCACGCTCCGCGCTCTCTATAATTGCCGCCGCCTGCGCAACGGCGTCAGCTTCCAGCTCCTCGGCATCCTCGGTTCCAAACGTCTTGACCAAACCTTTGCCAATGACGGCATGTATGATCGGTTTGACATTATCCAACAGCATCTGTCCAGCTTTAGGACTCATAACCGCCTCCTTCAAAAAGAAAGTGGCTGCGGGAAGTTACAAAGCCGCCCGCAGCCACTGGTTTAGTAGCTACGGGCGGCTCTAAAGTATAACACTGCCTTCTGGCAGTGCTCCCCGTATGTGTTATAACGCAAAAGCAACGGGTGTTAAGCCTGAAACAGTTACTGGACAACTTTTACTATGAAAAGGCTATTAGAGCTCCTTTTAAGCGGGTGATTATGCGTAAGCCGTCTCCGCCGTGAAGAGTGCAGCCAGACTCTCCTGCAGTTCGCGCAAGACGCCGTTAGATACAGATAGGGCCATCGTGGCTAACGCCAAAAATGAGCCGAGCAGCCCGGGAACTAAAAGCATCAAATGCGCCAGAATCGCACCAATAACAGCATTCTCGCAAATATGCTTATGCCTGCGCACAAAAGAAATTATGGCACGCCCCAATTTCTTGGCGCGGGCGCACAAAATTGCGAGCTCAGCCTTAGCGCGGGCGGAAATTTTTAGGTTGGAAATTTCGGCAAAAAGGCTTTTGCCGTTGCGCGGTTGCGCCTTTTCTTTTTCAGCGTCCTCCATAGCCTTCTTCCGGAATGGGCAGGTTCCGCAATCGGGGGTGGAGGTGGTTTTAGGTTCTTGATCCGTGGCAGGATCGGGGTTTGTAAGTTCACTCATGGTGATTTCCTTTCGTTGGTTTGTTGTTGGTTGATACGGGCCTTAGGGTCCTGCCCGTAGGTTGACGCCACTGCTTGCGCAATGAGCTTCGTTATTGGCGTGCGTGGGCTAGTATTCTCCCGGACCGCGTGCAGCAGTTCCATATCTTCCCTGCCAAGCGCCGACGCCGGCCAGGGATAACGGTAGCCAGTCATGGTCTGGGCTCCTATGTTATGGTTTGACAAAAACAAGCCCATGTTTGAACATGAACCTGTTGATTATCTATTATAACTCGATAGCGGGCGGAATTAATGGGGGTGTTTCGCGTACCCGGGAAAACCGCATCCTTACGAAATTACCTACGACATTTTCGTTCAGAATTTGCGCTGTTTAATATTGCAATTTTGAACCTCGCGCCGCATAATATCGCTTAACAATTATTCCGTCTGGTACGAGCCTTACAGAGCACCTTGAGGGCTGGGAGCTTTCAGGAATAGAGGAAAAGGATTTCAAAATGGTGAGTAAAGATACAGTAACGGGGATCCGTAATGTCTAATCCGTTCTTCGAGCATCCAATTCTGAATTCACCTTACGCGTGCCCCCAGCGTCATTGGGAACTTGATAGCGACGGCCAGCCTACCCAGCAGATCATTGAGGAGCGCCGTAAAGCCCAATTCATTTCGCCTATTCCTAAACCCAAGAAGCGTAGCGCTAAGACAGACCAGCAACAATTTGTCTTCGATGAAGGCAAAGGCCTTTCGACGGATAAGCAGCAGTATGACCCGACCCCTATCATCAATGAACTGCGCCACTATGTGGATCAGTGGCGTTCCCTGCCTAACCCGAATCAATGGCAGGTCACCCCTGAAACCGCCCGGCTCCTGCAACATTGGCGAAAACACAATTTTTCCAGTATCCGTCCCTTCTTCTGCCAGGTTGAAGCGGTAGAAACCTTGATTTGGCTGACCGAAGTCGCCCCCCAGACGAATAAAGGTAAAGGTTTCCTTGAACACCTTGCTAACGCAAATCACGATGCTAATCCGGAACTGATGCGCCTGGCACTCAAATTGGCTACAGGCTCGGGTAAAACAACGGTCATGGCCATGATCATCGCCTGGCAGACCATCAATGCGGTCCGCCGCCCGAACAGCAAGCACTTCACCCGTGGCTTTCTTGTCGTCTCACCCGGACTGACCATCAAGGACCGCCTTCGTGTCCTCCAGCCCAATGATCCTGATGCCTATTACGCCGACCGCGAACTCGTCCCGAGCGACATGCTGGAAGACGTCAACCGCGCAAAGATCGTCATAACCAACTATCACGCCTTTAAGATGCGCGAACGCATCGACCTCTCTGCTGGTGGCCGTGCGTTGCTTAAAGGACGGCGCGGCGCGGACCTGAATACGCTCGAAACTGAAGGGCAGATGCTTCAGCGTGTCATGCCCGACCTCATGGGGCTGAAGAACGTCCTCGTCATCAATGATGAGGCTCACCACTGTTATCGCGAAAAGCCTGAAGAGCCGGATGATGAGGCGCTTAAAGGTGATGAGAGGAAAGAAGCCGAGAAAAACAGCGAAGCCGCCCGCCTCTGGATTTCCGGTCTCGAGATCGTTAACCGCAAACTGGGCGTCGCCCGTGTTATCGATCTTTCAGCCACCCCCTTCTTCCTGAGTGGTTCTGGTTATGCCGAAGGCACGCTTTTCCCATGGACCATGAGCGACTTCTCCCTGATGGACGCTATCGAGTGCGGCATCGTCAAATTGCCGCGCGTCCCTGTGGCAGAGAATATCCCAGGCAATGAGTTGCCTGTGTTTCGTGATCTTTGGGAGAACATCCGCAAAGACATGCCAAAGGCTGGCCGTGGTAAAGGTGGTATACTGGACCCCCTCAAGCTACCGACCCGCTTGCAGACCGCGTTACAGGCCCTTTACGGTCACTACGAAAAGACCTTTAAACTCTGGCAGGAGCAGAACATCGGTGTACCTCCCTGTTTTATCATCGTCTGCCAGAACACCGCCATCTCCAAGCTTGTGTATGATTACGTCTCCGGCTTCCAGCGGGAGAAGGAGGACGGCACCTCCACGCTTGAAAACGGACGCCTCGCACTGTTCCGCAATTTCGATGAGGGAACAGGCAACCCGCTTGCACGTCCCAACACGCTGCTGATTGACAGCGAACAGCTTGAGGCAGGTGACGCATTGGACGACAATTTCCGTTCCATGGCTGCAGACGAGATCGAACGGTTCCGCCGTGAGATCGTCGAACGTACAGGCGATGCCCGCGCCGGCGAGAACCTGACCGACCAGGAACTCCTCCGCGAAGTCATGAACACCGTGGGCAAGCCAGGCACCCTCGGCGGCTCGATCCGCTGCGTGGTCTCAGTCTCCATGCTCACCGAAGGCTGGGATGCCAACACCGTGACCCATGTCCTCGGCATCCGTGCGTTCGGCACCCAGTTGCTCTGTGAACAGGTCATCGGGCGCGCCCTTCGCCGCCAGTCCTACGATTTGAACGATGAGGGCCTCTTCAATGTCGAATACGCAGATGTTTTCGGCATCCCCTTCGACTTTACCGCAAAGCCGGTCATTGCACCACCCCAGCCGCCGCGTGAAACCGTCCAGGTCAAGGCTATCCGGCCTGAACGCGATGCACTGGAAATCCGCTTCCCCTGCGTCGAAGGCTATCGCGTCGACCTTCCAGAGGAACGCCTGACCGCCACCTTCAATGAAGACTCTATTCTAGTCCTCAGTCCGGACCTGGTAGGGCCTTCCATCACCCGAAACTCCGGGATCATCGGTGAGGGTGTCGACTTGAGTCTTCAGCACCTCGGGGATATGCGGCCCTCTACGCTGCTCTTCCATCTCACCCATCGCCTGCTCTATACCAAATGGCGCGATCCAGGCGAAGAACCCAAACTCTATCTTTTCGGCCAGCTCAAGCGCATCGCCAAGCAGTGGCTCGACACCTGCCTTGTTTGCAAAGGCGAAACCTACCCAGCCCTTCTTATGTATCAGGAGCTGGCGGATATGGCCTGCAACCGCATTACAGCCGGGATCACGGCCGCTCATAGTGGCGACTGCCCCATCAAGGCTCTCCTCGACCCCTACAATCCGACCGGTTCCACCGCGCACGTCCGTTTCAACACGTCTAAACGTCTCCGCTGGGAGACCAGTTCTGAACGCTGTCATATCAATTGGATCGTGCTCGATAGTGATTGGGAAGGTGAGTTCTGCCGCGTCGCCGAGTCGCATCCCTCCGTACGCTCCTACGTCAAGAACCACAACCTCGGGCTATTTGTCCCTTATCGCTACGGTTCCGAGACGCGTACCTACATTCCCGATTTCATCTTGAGGGTCGATGATGGGCATGGCGAGGACGATCTGCTGAACCTGATTGTGGAAATCAAAGGTTACCGTGGCGAAGATGCCAAAGACAAGAAATCCACCATGGACACCTATTGGATCCCCGGCGTGAACCAGCTCAAGACCTACGGACGCTGGGCTTTTGCCGAGTTCACCGACATCTATGAGATCGAGTCCAACTTCGCCACCAAGGTTGAAAGCCAGTTTAATGAAATGATCATACAAACCACAACACACAAGGATTGCTTCGCATGTCGGCCACGCGTCTAAGAATTTTTGTAAGCAGCGTTCAAAAGGAATTCCAGCAGATCCGTCAAGATCTCAAGGCCTTCCTTCTGGGGGATGCTGTGCTCCGTCGCTTTGTTTCCGAGGTCTTTCTCTTTGAAGACCTTCCAGCCAGTGATCGTCGGGCGGACGAGGTCTACCTTGATGAGGTGAAAAGGTGCGACCTTTACCTGGGCCTCTTCGGCAATGACTACGGCTTCGAAGACTCCAAAGGCGTTTCGCCAACCGAGCGCGAGTATCTTTGCGCTACGCAACACCACAAGACTCGGTTGATCTACGTGTGGGGCAGAGACGATACGTCCCGTTCTCCAAAGATGCTCCGCTTGATCCAGAAGGCAGGCTCGGAACTGGTCCGCCGCCGGGTTACAGATGTCAGCGCCCTGACTTCAGAAGTTTACGCCAGCCTTGTCGAATACCTTGACCGTCGGGGTGCCCTTCGTGTGCCCCCGTTCGACACCAGTGCCTGTGCGAACGCTTCCTTGGCCGATCTTTCCCGTAAGCGTATCGACTGGTTTCTGGAAACCGCCCGTCGCGAACGAGGCTTTCCTCTCAAACCCAACACCAGTACCAAAGCCCTGCTCACGCACCTGAACCTGCTCGATGGAGCTAAGCCCAGCAACGCCGCCCTCTTGCTTTTCGGTGTCGAGCCACAGCACTTTCATCGTACCGCAGAAACCAAGTGCGTACGCTGCCATGGGACCGAGTACCTCCGCCCCTTTGCCTCGCAACAGATTTACACGGGCGATCTTTTTGACCAGGTGGATCAAGCGTGTGACTTCGTCTTGGGCAAGCTCGATCGCGCCGTTGGCACGCGCGAGGCGGGTCCAAGAGCCCCAGTGACCTTTGAAATACCCCCCGATGCCATCTCCGAAGCTATTGTGAATGCCATCGTCCATCGGGACTATAACAGTAACGCCTCGGTTGAGGTTCGTCTTTTTACCGACCGACTCGAAGTTTGGAATCCTGGCACGCTTCCCGGCACGCTCACGCTTGAAAGCCTGCATGTTGATCATCCCTCTGTTCCCTTTAACCCTTTGCTCGCCGAAGCTCTCTATCTGGTTCGCTACATCGAAAAGGCCGGTTCCGGCACACAACGCATCATTGAACTCTGTGTGCATGCCGGACTACCCGCGCCAACCTTCGAAGTCCGCAATGGTTCCTTCATCCTCACACTCTGGCGTGATTGGTTGACCAGCGATGTTCTCGCCACGCTGAACCTCAATGAGCGGCAATTGCTGGCAGTCAAACAGATCAAAATCAAAGGACGCATCACCAACGCCGGATATCGGACTTTGACAGGAACATCCGAACGTACGGCACTACGAGAACTTCGACAACTCGCCGATCTTAAGATACTCACGAAAGAAGGTGCAACCGGACAGGCGGCGCACTATATCCTCGCGAAGTCCAAACCCGCCATGAACCCGCCAAACCCGCCATTTGTGAACGAACGGGAACCCGCCACGAACCCGCCAAACCCGCCAAAGCTACGTCCTGCGACATCCAGGAAACGTGCCCTTCAACGGAATCTACGACCACCCAACATGAGTCTAAAAAACAAAGGGGCACCAAAGAGGCAATGACAGAACAGGACCTAAACAAGACAAACAGGACATCACCCAGTTTCCCTCCCCACTCTTTTTTTAATAAGGCAATAACGCAATAAGGCAATAAGGCAATTCTCTCCCCACTAACGCACTAATGCACTAACGAACTAACGAACTTCTTCCTATGGCTAAGAAACCCTCCACCCCGAAAACCGTCGAGACCCTCACACATGAGGACGCGACCCGCAAGAATATTCCGACTGCGGAATATCAGTCTGTCTTGCAGAAGACCGAGCAGACCCCGATACGCCTTGCCTACGAGCGCCGCAACCGCGACCTCGACCCCCAGCTTGTCTGGCGCGGCAAGGACGAGCAGGACTGGTCCGACCTCGTGGTCCACGCCCCGCCGCTCTACATCCAGGAGAAGGTCCACCCCAAGGTGCTCATCGACGACCTCCTGCGCATGACCAAGGCGGAACGTAAGGCCACCGATCAACAACTTTCCTTCGACCTCTTTGGCGACTTCAATGGCATCCCCGAAGGCGCGGACAAGACGGACTTCTACCAGCACGACCAGAACTGGACCAACCGCATGATCCTCGGTGACAGCTTGCAGGTCATGGCCAGTCTCGCCGAACGCGAAGGTCTTCGCGGCAAGGTGCAGTGTATCTACTTCGACCCGCCCTACGGCATCAAGTTCAACTCCAACTTCCAATGGTCCACCACCAGCCGCGATGTCAAGGACGGCAACGCCGACCACATCACCCGTGAACCCGAGCAGGTCAAGGCCTTCCGCGATACCTGGCGCGATGGCATCCACTCCTACCTTACTTACCTGCGCGACCGCCTCACCGTCGCGCGCGATCTCCTGACCGACTCCGGCTCTATCTTCGTCCAGATCGGAAACGAGAATGTCCACCGTGTTCGGGCTGTCCTTGATGAGATATTTGGTGAAAGCAATTTCATTGCAGAACTCGTTGTCCAAACGACGACGAGCTCGAGCAGTCTTTATGTCGATAGCATCAATGACTATGTGCTTTGGTATGGTAAAAATGCGGAACAAACAAAATACCGCGCCTGCCTAAAGTCTAAGACTGATGGCGTGACGCTACCTGCAATGTATTCTAATGTTCAGTTTTCAACGGGCGAACGAAGAAGACTTACCCCAGAAGAAAGGGCAAACCCCGATCTCGCCCAATCACTCGGGCGGATTTATCGCATAGACCAGCTAACGTCCCAGACACAAGCTACCACCACAAACTATGTTCTTGAATATCAAGGCCAGAAGTTTGCCACTGGAAAGCGCCAGTGGGCCACGCCAATTCGCGGGATGAACCGAATTATTGCTGCTAATCGCGTAGAAATCTCTGGAACGAGTCCAACCTATGTCCGCTTCATAGATGACTACCCGGTTATACCTGTTGGAAACTTGTGGACCGATACAAGCACTGGTGGATTTACAGATCCCAAACTCTACGTCGTCCAAACAGGCTCTAAGGTCATCCAGCGTTGCTTACTTATGGCCACTGATCCCGGCGACCTCGTGCTTGATCCAACCTGTGGTTCTGGTACTACTGCGTTTGTCGCCGAGCAGTGGGGCAGGCGCTGGATCACCATTGACACCTCGCGTGTGGCGCTGGCGTTGGCCCGGGCTCGTATCATGGGTGCGCGGTATCCGTATTATTTACTCGCGGATTCCAAAGACGGACAACTCAAAGAAGCGGAGATAACACGCACAGCACCAAGTTCGCAACCCACGCGCAGCAACATCCGGCACGGTTTTGTCTATGAGCGCGTACCTCACGTTACGCTCAAATCCATCGCCAACAATTCCGAGATCGATGTGATATGGGACAAATGGCAGGCGAAGCTGGAGCCGTTGCGCGAAAAGCTGAATGCCTCGCTCAAGAAGAACTGGCAGGAGTGGGAGATCCCTCGCGAACTCGAAGACAAGGTGGAAGCGGCGTCTCGCCGCTTGCATCAAGAGTGGTGGGATGCTCGCATCGCCCGCCAGAAGGAGATTGACGCCTCCATTGCTGCCAAGGCTGAATTCGAATTTCTCTACGACAAGCCCTACGACGACAAGAAGCGTGTACGCGTGGCAGGTCCCTTCACAGTCGAAAGCCTCTCGCCCCATCGCGTGCTGGGCGTGGATGAGGACGATGACCTCATCGACCCAATGAAGGAGCCCAGCGGGGGATATGGCGAGGGACAGAGTTTTGTTTCGATGATCCTGGAAAACCTCAAGGTCGCCGGAGTCCAGCAGGCGCACAAGGAAGACAAGATCACCTTCATCGGCCTCACGCCTTGGCCCGGTGCCTACATTTGCGCTGAAGGCAAATACATGGAAGGCGATTCCGAGAAGCGGGCAGGCATCTTCATTGGGCCGGAGTTTGGCACGGTTTCACGTCCAGACCTGGTTGAGGCTGCACGCGAAGCAGGCGACGCCGACTTTGACGTACTCATCGCCTGCGCCTTCAACTACGAGGCGCACGCCACGGAGTTTAGCAAGCTGGGTCGCATTGCAATTCTTAAAGCACGGATGAATGCCGACTTGCACATGTCCGACGATCTCAAGAACACTGGCAAGGGCAACCTCTTTGTCATCTTCGGCGAACCTGACATTGCGATCTTGCCGGAGCAAGACGGCCAACTGCGTGTAAAGGTCAACGGCGTGGACGTGTTCCACCCCAACACCGGCGAAGTCCGCAGCGACGGCGCGGAAGGCATTGCCTGCTGGTTTATTGACACAGACTACAACGGCGAGAGCTTCTTTGTACGTCAAGCCTACTTCCTCGGTGCGAACGATCCCTACAGCGCCCTCAAGACCACACTCAAAGCCGAGATCAACGAAGATGCCTGGTCCACGCTCAACAGCGACACCTCCCGCCCCTTCGCAAAACCCCTCTCCGGCCGCATCGCCGTCAAAGTCATCAACCACCTCGGCGATGAGGTCATGAAGGTGTTTAAGGTATGAGCGCCAATCCACAAATCGATCAAATGCTACTTACATGGAAAGCCCAAGGTTTATCCAGTCCGGCTGGCATGTATTGGCAAAGATTTTATGACTTGTTGCGCTCCAAAAAACAGCAGGCGGGGAGTGGACCGCCCGTCCCGTTGATTTTGGCAGCATCAGGCGAGTCTAACGGGGCCAAACAACGACGCTTGGCAAGTCAGCTCGAATGGGCCATTGAAAATGGCTGTTTCGAAGAGGCAGCCCTTTATTTAAGCGAGCTTCCAGCCGACAAATGGAACTCTGGTTCACTGGACAAATGGGATCGAGGAAACTACTAGAATCTTTCGACTCACGGTGGACAGCCGAGAGTTAACAAAATCATTAACCTGATCTGCAACTAGGTAATGAAGGTATTTAACTAGAATGAAAGGTGCGTTATGAGCGATGAATTTGTCTGTGAATCCAAAGAAGCTGGCAATCCTGCACAAGTAGCCGCGCTGGAAGTGCTGCCAGTTCCAGCTGCTGACCCACCATTGACCAGTCCAAATTCAGACTCAGCGTCGCCGACGGAGCCAGTAGCCCCAGATGTCGTGCAAGGCCAGGTGCCGAACATCCTTAAATGTAGGGATGATGCTGGACCTGTTCGTTTCATAAATGACGACACTAAGCCAGAAGATGTAAATTCAAAGCCTATGTTCAAACTCATGGGTGATTCCAATGTTCCTTCATGGGCAAAAAATAGGACCTTTTCATCAGATGATCTCAGAGGTCGTATCGAACCATGGTTGACAGCCCTTACTCAATCTGAACACCTTTCGCTTTTGATAGGTTCGGGATTATCATCGGCCGTGCATCGTATTGCTGCAAAACAGGGTTTGCCGGGAATGGCAACAGAACCGAACTTTGGTGATACTAATGACGTAATAGCCGCCGAGGCCTTGCGGTCCGCTAAAGCAACACAACGAGATAGCGGTAATATTGAGGACAAAATCCGAGTTGCCAGCGAATTATTAAGAGGCTTGGAAATCCTTGGAAACACTGATGGAGATGCAAAAGTACTAGCCGATGGACTTCGTGTTAAATTCATGGAAGTGTTATCAAACTTGGCAACCTCAGTTTTGAGTGGCGAACAGGGTGTGATAAAGTCGAGTGTCGAGACGCGTGAACAAGCATTCAATGATCTCGTCGGGTTTTTGATGAGTTTTGCTAGCCGCAACGGAACTCGTGACAGGTTACATATTTTTACAACAAATTATGACCGCTTCATCGAGGCAGGAGCCGAACTCGCCGGCCTGCACCTGTTGGACAGGTTTGTGGGCTCTCTCTCGCCTATCTTTCGTTCATCTCGACTTGATTTAGATATACATTACAATCCACCTGGGATTCGAGGTGAACCTCGTTATCTGGAAGGGGTGGCTCGGTTCACTAAGTTGCATGGATCATTGGACTGGTTACAGGTCGGCGATCATATTCGTCGCATGGGAGTTCCTTTTGGCGCAGAGTACTTAGCACCTTTCCTCCAAGCGCAAGGTGCCTCGGATGCATTCGGCCTGATGATTTACCCGAACGCAGCCAAGGATCGGGAAACTTCGGCGTATCCTTATGTGGAGTTGTTCCGCGATTTTGCTGCGGCGGCCTGTCGCCCAAACCATACGCTCATCACATTTGGCTATAGTTTTGGTGACGAGCATATTAATAGAGTGATTGAGGATATGCTTACCATTCCATCCACACACCTTGTTATCATATCGTATAATGACCCGATGGGAAGAATCATGAAGACATACGATAAACTCGGCCGTCCGGATCAGATTACTCTGCTAATTGGTGATCATGTTGGCAACTTCCAGACGCTCGTGCAATATTATTTGCCTAAATCCGCTATAGACCGTAACACCTTCCGGATGGCAGAACTGTTGAAGTCGCGTTTTGTGACTAAAGAAAGGGAAACTGAGTCGGCAGCGGCAAGCACGATCCAAATCGGGGGTGCTACCGCATGAGCTACCAACCCTTTGCGCATTTAGAAAGCCTGCGTATCGGCACGGTAGATTTCGTTTCGCCCGATGAGGTGAAGGTGTTGCTCGATACCGAAGCCCCTGAAACTGTTGCACTCAATGCCGGCGGGGTACGTCCATTTCCACGGGTAAACGGGTATGTCCTTCTGCCGGTGGAGGATGCTTATCTAGTTGGCCAAATTGAATGGCTAACCATTGAGCGATCCAATTTTTTTAAACGAGGATGCAAGGATTCGGAGCTCATAGACCTGCCATATCCACTCCGGAAGATGAGCGTTGCACCGCTAGGAACATTACGAAGACAAATCAGAAAGAAAGAAGGTATAACGGAAGAACGGTACGAGTTCCGGCGCGGTTCAGATGCACTGCCTTCTCTTGGGTCTTCGGTCTTGCTGCCAACGGAAAGTCAACTTCGAGCTATAGTCGAGTCTGGTGACAACAAACGTGTCAAGATTGGTACCAGCCCAATGGCTGGAAACGCCGAAGTCAAAGTCGATCCGGACCGCCTTTTTGGTCGCCACTTGGCCGTGTTAGGCAACACGGGCAGTGGAAAATCATGCTCAGTTGCCGGCCTTGTCCGATGGTCGCTTGAGGCGGCAAAAGCTGAGCGTGGTGATGGCCACCCCAGTGCGCGATTTATTATTCTTGATCCCAACGGTGAATACGCCAAAGCATTCAAGGATGACGCTGGATTGAAAGCACGCATATTCAAGGTCGGCGGAAGTGATGGAGCTATGCCGTTAATAGTGCCGCTTTGGTTCTGGAATAGCGCCGAATGGTGTTCCTTTACGCAGGCGAGTACTAAGACGCAGAGACCGACCTTGATTCAAGCACTTCGACATGTACGATCTGGGGATCCTGTCCCGAGTGAAAATCTTGGGCATGAAATAAGACGTTTTTTACGAACCATAATTTCAGTAATCCGTATCGAAAAGCACACAGGAACACCTTGGGGTAGTTTCCCGAAGCCAAAGTCATTTTTTGAAAAACTTGAGAAATGGAGGATTTCCCTATTACCAGAGTTGCCCCATTTGTCTGGTACCGAATCGACCAACCTAAAGGCATTTGTTGATGAGGTCGAGTCGTTGTGTGCACCTCGGCGAATACCATATGCCCATATGGATTTCATGAAACCCGAAATAGATAGGCTTCTTGATTTGGCAAGCACAGCTCATGTAACATTCGGAGGTTCCATAGAAGATTGTGATATTTCTGACGCTGATGCCCCGAAAAGTTTCAAAGGAGAGGAGTTCTTGCGAGGAATCGAGGCTGTATCAGAGATGCTTAATTATAGTGAGTATGTTGAAACACTTTTGATTAGAATCAAAAGTCTTTTAAAAGATATCAGGATGGCCGAGGTTTTTAAAGATGGCTGCAATATTACACTGGAGCAATGGTTGCAAAATACGATTGGCTCAAATGAACAGCAAGATGTTAGCCTTTCAGTTTTAGACTTATCCCTCTTGCCAGCAGAAACAATTCATGTTGTTACGGCGGTTGTGGCCCGCATGATTTTAGAGGCACTTCAACGTTATAGAAAGTTGTATGGAAATGCTTTGCCAACCGTATTGGTAATGGAAGAGGCTCATACCTTCGTGAAACGTTACAAGGAAGACGCTGAAAACCAGGATGCGGCATCATTGTGTTGTCAGGTTTTTGAACGCATTGCCCGTGAGGGGCGCAAGTTTGGCCTTGGTCTTGTACTGTCATCCCAACGCCCTTCCGAGCTGTCTCCGACAGTGCTTTCGCAATGTAACACGTTCCTATTGCACCGTATCAGCAATGACAAGGATCAGGAGCTCGTGCATCGTCTAGTTCCTGACAATCTGAGAGGTCTGTTGAGAGAATTACCATCATTGCCGTCTCAACATGCGATTCTATTGGGATGGGCATCTGAACTTCCTGTTCTGGTCAAGATGCAGGATTTGCCAGCCAATCATCGTCCGCATTCAGACGATCCGCACTTCTGGAATGTCTGGACCGGAGCAGAAAATAGGCCCCTGGATTGGAAAGCAGTGGCAGATGATTGGCAGGAGTGTACGCCCGAAGTACCACCCTCTCCAATTCCGAATGAGTTGCCTACAATACAATCCGGTGAATCGCCTGTAGGAGCTCCTATAAGTTGCACACCTGAGTCCCCACCGTAAGAATGGCCTTCCCCATGAACTTCCTCATCTCCGAAATATTCAACGCTAGCTTCGCCCGTATCAACATGCGAGGCTCAAGAAGTTGTCGGCGATTTCAACGAAGATGCCTGTGCCACACTCAACAGCAGCGTTTCACTACATCAAGAAAACCATTTCAAGAGTAGACAATGGTTGAAACTATGCAAGACAATCAGGAGAATCCACAGCAACAGCCGTGCGACTTACCAGAGCAGATAACACCTGATGCTGTTGACGCCACTCAATTACTCGGGTCCCTGGAGGTCAAGGATCCAGATAAATTTTGGACGCATCTTGTTTCGCATGGTAATAATATAGCTCCGGGGGGAATTCTGCTTCTAATGGGACCCCATACTTTTGACTCCTTTGCCGCTTCATGGTATTATATGATCTCTTGTGTCTGTTACGATGATCCACCGAAACCGCTATATCGTCGTTTGGTTCACTTTTTGCCAGTGACAACGGCTGATCGTAACATTCATCAGTCTTTTCTTTCAGCGTTGCGTGCCTCATTAAACCACAAATCATTTGCTCCCGAAGAGATCGATGCTTGCCTCAGTCATGTTGAGTTTCAAAGGCTCACCAGCAACAGTGCACAATCCGTTCTGGATGCCATGGAGGAACTTGATGATGGGACTGCCATCGCATTCTCGAGGTCCGATTTGCTTCGCTTTGCAGACTCGCCTGAATCATGCACAACTAATATCAGCACATGGACAGGGGTGAATATTCGGCTTGTAACTAGCGCAGACGTCTATCTGCACCACTTAGCCAAGTTTTCCAGAGCGTGTGTCCGTATTGCCGAACGCAAAGGGCTACATATCGTGTTGTTCTGCGAGGTTTCTGAAAAAATATGCAGCTTACTCACCGAAGCGCTTAAGCTGGAGACCAACATCGCCATAGTAGGATTCAATTCATTTAACTGGGAAGACGATCAGGTTTTGTTTGATGAGACACTGAATAATCTTTCCAAAACAGGCCTTGATTCGGCAATTTCAATGATTGAGAATCGGGTTATAGACCCTATCAAACGGCACTTCTACCAAGCAGGACTCTACTTCGTTGCTGGCAAGTTTGACCGAGCTTGGAGAACTGTGGAACCACATTTGAACGAACTTACTGTCAAAAATGATCCCGCATCGCTCCTTGGACTCGCTCGCATTGCTATCTCGGCCGGGCAAACGGCAAAGGCAAAGGAGTTGGTGACTATTGTTAAGCCAGCAGATCTTGACTCTATGGAGAGTTTAGGAGCTGCACTTGATTTAGCAGTTGAGCTAAGCCTTTGGGATCTCGTCGCCAGCATTCTTGAATCACTCGACAAGACTTATCCCGAATGTGTAGCAGCGAAAGTTGTGAAATTAAAACTACACATGCGAAACAGAAGATTTGCGGCAGCACTACCGCTCGCCGAAAGCCTTCAAGACCAATACTTAGTGCACCTATGTAGGGCATTTGAAGGTGCGAATCTAGACGTTGGTGATTTGTTTGCTTATGCAGACTCAACTGGCAACAAAGATAGTGCACTTCTTGCTGTAGCACGTGAATCAACAGCCCGTGGTAGTTATACACAAGCACAAGAGTGGGTCGCTTTAATACCCTCAGACTCCGCTCTCTATGTTGACAGCCTCGAACTTCGGGCTTCCTTGTTAGGCAAACAAATCATTAATCAACAAGAACCAACCGAGGAACATGTTTCTGAACTGCGGAAACTTCTCACCTACACCGCTTATCATCCCGAGAATCTGCCTCTACGTTTCTCTATACAGAGGCTTGTTAAAGATGAACTACCTGCTCCCGTTGCCCATATTCTCCTCGTTTTAGTTTTTACTCGCGCAGCAGAAGAGGCCTACCTAGTCGAGCGTGAAAACCTTCCTAGCGGTAAAGACTGGTGGGATCAAGTCCTGCCACGTCCACCCGATGACGAGATGGACGAACTCTTGTCATTCGTTAAAGAGTTTCGCGCATCTTTTAAGGACAACGGGATAATAATTGGGCATGGTTCTCTTCCACCAGCACTGGAAGGTAAGTGTACTTTGGGGCTCCTAAAGAAATCAATTCATTTCCTTCAGTACTCAACCAGTGCAACCAACTACAACTTCAATTTACAAATGCTTCACATGGTTGTCCTCATGGCAAAGATGCTGAAAGATCCTAACGCTGACTTTCTCGCCTACCGACACATTCTGTCCCTCCTCTCAACGCACGGCAATCCGCAAGCGTCTCGTGACTTGGCGGAAATGGCGTTGATCACCTTAGCGAGAAATCAACCCGAATATGGCGACTGGCGAGTAAAGCAGTCATGGCTATGCTATGCGGAGTCCTTCGAACGAAGTGGAAACTCATTTGGCGCACTCCAGTGTGCCTGTATGGCCTTCCTTATACCGGTTCCGAATCCTACTAGCGTGTGCCTGCTCAGGTATGGGTACCGGCTTGCATGCCGTATACTCCGTGACCTCCACTACTTCCCGGGCGCACTTAGAATGCTCGAAATAGAGCGCGAGATTTGCGCAAAAATCGGTACTGACAACAGGATTGAGCTGAGTAGGCTGGAGGAGGTTGAACTATCCATTTTGATTCATACTATAAGCGAGAAAACCGAAGTTTCTCGTGTCATTGAACTGCTGGATAGCGCATGGAATTTGTTTCAGCATCATGAGGAAGAGGAGAAGGGTCCGATTTTGTCGTGTGTGGCAAACCTAATTCGCTTCCTCCGTCTCCGTGGTTCTCCTGTTCCAGAGGCCATCAGCAAGGGCTTTCAAATCTCCGTGAAAGCATTGCCCGAGACTACAAGAGATCTTCTTCTGAACCATATCAATGTCACCCCTTGTAAAGAAGATCTTGTTACTGCGCTCAAATGTATAGCATCTGCAAACAGCATGCGGGATTTCTCGATGCAGCTTGCATCTGTGAGTGGTTTGGCGGCTTCGGCGTTAGGAGAATCGTGTAAAACGGGGGATAGCGGCTTGTTTGTTACGTCGTTTGGAGTTTTGTGCCGTCCGGAGCCTGTCAAAGAGTTCTCCACCTCCGATACGTCTCCGAGCCCAGGGAAAGCTGGCCTTGCTGACTCTTGGTGGATCAACCAAATCCAGGACAAGAATGCAACTCTTGAATCAATAGTTGACAGCTTATCAGTGCTTCGGTCAGTAGCACCAATCAAACCTGTTGATGCAACTAAGTTGCTCTCCCTTCAGCCCACACAAATCAGTGCGGTCCTGCAAGCCGATGAAGTTTTGTTGGCGCTCGCACACGATTCCACACACACACTATGTCGCGCGCTATTCAGTCGACAGGAGCCGCCGAAACTGGAACGTGTGAAAACGAGTGTTTGGAGCTCGGATAGACTTTCTGAGTGGAGACGCACATTTCCTCGTGCCTATTCATGGGACATCAACAGCGGTTGGCTTCCTGTTGAAACAGTCACCGCGGAGGAGGCAACTGAATCAGTCGAAAGCCTTGCCATTGGCGATATTCCCCCTAAATGTGCTGTGACCATTGCTGCGGATAGCGGTTTGTTTGGGTTCCCGTTTCCCTTATGCCTTGCTGCTGGCATACATATCGGTGCCTTATTTCCAATCAGCATTATTCCTTCACTACAGTGGCTCAAAGATATCCGTGAAAAAGCATGGCAAGGTGGGTCCCATCGTTGTGCATGGTTCGGTCCTCGCGACACCCAAGATCTCACGCTCCTTAAACTGCTAGATACGCACAAAACGCTTCTGATGGATCAGGGTTTCTCAGTATCTCGCGATGAGAAACTGACAGGTATGAAGTTAGCCCAAATGGCGATAGTTGGATCACATGGTGTTTCAAGTCTGTTCGACCACTTCACTGGTGTTTCCGATGCTCGTAAGTTGTATGGCCTGGATGAATTTACCGATTGCTTATCGGGATGCGGATGTGTTGTGCTCTTCGTATGCAGTGCTGGCCGTAGCGACTCTTTTCTTGACCGTGTACACACGGATGGATTGGTTCTAAGGTTACTTGATGCCGGTGTAAGATGTGTTGTGGCTCCACCATGGCCTCTGAATATCAAGGTGACAGAAATATGGCTACCCGTATTCCTTGAGGCAATTGGCAGGGGGCCGGTCAGCAATGCTGCCTTCGAAGCAAGCACCGCAGTAAGGGCAGTGTATGACAACCCATGTGCATGGGCTTCTTTGCAGGTCTATGGCGACGGACTGTTCAGCATTCCATCACATTCTCATTGACTTACTGCTTTAAACATTAATTATTAACCTATCTACCCTATGAACTTCCTTATCTCCGAAACATTTACCGATAGCCTTGCCCGACTTACGGGTGAGGAGCAGAAGGCTGTCAAGACCACGGCCTTTGACTTGCAGATGAACCCCGTCAACCCTGGCATGAGCTTTCACAAGCTGGACAAGGCTCGGGACAGGAATTTCTGGTCCGTGCGGGTGACAGCTGATCTGCGTCTGATCGTCCACAAGACCGCAGGCAGTCTGCTCCTCTGCTATGTGGACCACCATGACAAGGCTTACGAGTGGGCATCACGGCGTAAACTGGAGACGCATCCGCAAACCGGTGCTGCCCAGTTGGTGGAGATACGGGAGACCGTCCAGGAGATCGTACGTCCGCTCTATGTTGAAACGCCACAGCAACCTGTCGCATTGTTGCCGCTCTTCGCGCATTTTGCTGAATCAGAACTGTTGAGTTATGGTGTACCGCAGGAGTGGCTGGCGGATGTCTGCAAGGCTACGGAAGAGACGCTCTTCACCTTGACCGACCACCTGCCTGCCGAGGCTGCAGAAGCATTGCTGGAACTCGCCACAGGCGGTAAACCTCGCCAGCCTCAGCCTGTCACACCGGATACAGATCCGTTCGACCACCCGGATGCTCAGCGCCGCTTCCGCGTGATGACCAACGTGGAGGAGCTGCAACGCGCCCTCGATTTTCCCTGGGAAAAGTGGACAGTCTTTCTCCATCCCGAACAGCGGCAGTGGGTTGAGAAGGACTACAATGGCCCGGCACGTGTCTCCGGTTCCGCAGGCACCGGCAAAACCATCGTCGCCCTCCATCGTGCGGTTTATCTGGCACGAACCCGTCCAGAAGCCCGCGTGCTCTTGACGACCTTCTCGGAGACCCTCGCTCATGCGCTTCGTACACGGCTGAAAAGGCTGGTGAGCAATGAGCCGCGGCTGGCTGAACGAATAGATGTCTATGCGCTTCCAGCCATCGGCAAGCGTCTGTACAAGGCGCTTATCGGTCCGGTTACGCTTGCGCCTCGGGAAACAATCCACTCCCTGTTGAATGAAGCAGCCAAAGCTGTCGGCGGCCATTCGTTCAGTGCGCACTTCCTGCTGACAGAATGGGAGCAGGTCGTTGATGCCTGGCAGTTGGAGACGTGGGAAGCCTATCGCGAGGTAGTCCGGTTGGGCCGGAAGACCCGCCTGCCAGAAGTAGCACGCGCAACCCTCTGGACGATCTTCGAACAGGTCCGCGCTGGCTTGTCTAAGAGGAACTTGCTGACCGAGTCAGCCCTCTTTAGCAAATTGGCTACTGCGGTCGCCAAAAGCAAGACACCACCTTTCGACTGCGTTGTTGTTGATGAGGCGCAGGACATCGGAATCGCGCATGTCCGTCTCTTTGCAGCCCTGGGTGGGAGCAGACCCAATGCGCTCTTCTTCGCGGGCGATCTTGGACAGCGGATCTTCCAGCAGCCCTTCTCCTGGAAATCTTTAGGCGTTGATGTCCGTGGACGTTCCCGCACTTTACGCGTCAACTACCGCACCTCTCACCAGATCCGCAAGCAGTCCGACCGATTGCTGGGTCCAGAGGTCTCCGATGCCGACGGGAACGTCGAGATCCGAAGCGATGCCGTCTCGGTCTTCAACGGCCCCGAACCCATCGTCCAAATCCTCGACACCGAGGACAAAGAAATTGAAGTTGTCAGCCAATGGCTCACCGAGCGGATCAAAGACGGCTTGGCTCCGCACGAATGCGGAATCTTCGTGCGATCCCCAACTCAGCTTGAACGTGCCCGTGCAGCGCTTAGAGCAACAGGAATACACTACAAGGTTCTGGACGAGCATGTTGAAACAGCCAGCGGCTATCTGTCACTTTGCACCATGCACCTCGCCAAAGGACTGGAATTCCGTGCCGTCGCTGTCATGGCCTGCGACGACGAGGTCATCCCCTTGCAAGAACGCATCGAGACTGTCGGCGACGATGCCGACCTTCAAGATGTCTACGACACCGAACGCCATCTGCTCTACGTCGCCTGTACCCGCGCCCGCGACCACCTCCTCGTCACCGCCACCTCCCCCGCCTCGGAATTCTTGGACGACCTGCGCGATTGACCCATGAAGTCCTTTTACCCATTTCCTAAACCCCTCGTATGTGCAACCTTCCTTGCACGTCCACAGCGTTTTTTAGTCGAGGCCCAGCTTGAGGACGGCTCAAAGACGATCGTCTATTGCGCAAACCCTGGTTCCTTTAAGGGTTGCCTGAAGGTGGGTAGTCCGATCCTTCTTTGGGACAGTCAGGACGCCACACGCAAGAAGCGTTACACGTGGCGTGCAATCAAGTTGGGAAGGTACTGGGTCGGAACCGATACTCAACTAGCCAACCAACTTATTGAAAAAGCGCTTCTCGAAAACTGTCTCCCCTGCCTAGGGGGGTACGAGATCATCGCCAAAGAACCACGAGAAAAGAAGGGCTCAAGGCTAGACTTCCATCTCTCGGGGTCTAAAGGGCAATGCTTTCTAGAAGTCAAAAGTGCAACAGTCGTCTCAGGAAGCTGCGCTCTCTACCCCAGTTCCAAGACTCTCCGGACGTTGTCACAACTGAAACTTCTCGCGACAAAGGCCAAAGCCGGACACCGGGCGGTTCTGCTCTTCCTTGTCCAGCGTGGCGATGTCGACAGTTTCGCCTTCAACCGCGAGTGTGATCCAGCGCTGACCCGCGCCCTCGACCGCGCACTAGTTGCCGGCGTAGAGGTGATGGCAATTAAGCATATCGTAACGAAAAGGGGCTTCTCCATGCCCATCAAGCTTCCAATCAATATCCCTATTGCTATTAATAACAATAAGAAAGTCTAATTCCATGCCCCGAAGAAAAAAAAGATGCGTTTTTTGGGGATTTTTGACAAACTGCTAGAAAAAGGAAAATGACCATGGCTGAACAAGAATCCTATTATGCCCGCTTTTCTTCGGAAACACCGATTCGGCTGACGGTTCGAGCGGTCTTGACAGGGATGACGCTTGGTGGTGTATTGGCGCTCTGTAATATTTATATCGGCTTAAAAGTGGGCTGGGGCATGGGCGTATCCGTGACCGCCGCACTGATGGGGTTCGGCTTCTGGAAGGTGGTGCGCCTGGTCTTTGGCGGAACCGAATTCTCGATTTATGAAAATAATATGAATCACACGGCTGCCTCTTCTGCTGCGGCTATCTCGTCTGCCGGACTCGTGGCGCCCATCCCTGCATTGACCATGTTGACGGGGCAGACCCTTTCGTGGGGGCCGCTGGCGATTTGGCTCTTCTCAGTCTGTCTGGTCGGCATTCTCGTGGCAGTCGGTCTGCGCAAGCAGATGATCGAGGTGGATAGGCTGCCCTTCCCGAGTGGCGTGGCGACAGGGAAGACGCTGGAGGAGATTTATGCCAAGGGAAACCAGGCTGCGTCACGACTCTGGATGCTGATGGGCACAACAGTGGCTGCTGCCGTCGTGAAGCTAATCGAGCACTTCTATACGCTGAAACGCGTGGCCATGCCCTGGGCCTTGCCTGCCCGTCCGGAGGGGGCTTTGGCGAAGAGCGGCGTATCAGGGCTGACCGGGGCTAATCTGGGTTTTGGTTTTGAACCGACCTTGATGATGTATGGTGTCGGCATGCTGGTCGGGCCGCGGGTAGGGGTCTCGCTCTTTCTCGGCTCCATGGCAGCCTGGTTCTGGCTCGCTCCGCTGGCGTTGAATAATGGCTGGGTTCCTCCCGGACCCAGTGGCGCAGACAAGCTCTGGTATGTGGCTGGACTCAAGTGGCTGCTTTGGCCGGGTGTCTCACTCATGGTCTTTTCGGCTCTGACCTCCTTTGCCTTTTCGTGGCGCTCGGTTCTGGCTGCTTTCTCTCCGGGCAAAGCCGCTCCAGAAGGGGCTGCGAAGGATGATGTGATTATGCCGCGAAGATATTTTATGCTGGCCCTTCTGGGGGTGACCGTGTTGTCAGTCACCTTGCAGGTCATTTTTTTCAATATTGCGGCGTGGGTCGCAACCTTGGGAGTCTTGATGACCTTTGTTCTTGCCTTGGTTGCCACGCGTGTCTCAGGGGAGACCAATATCACGCCGGTGGGCGCGATGGGCAAGGTGACAC
>Ga0247841_10001181_pt1 | contig 61273 bp, 55 predicted proteins | sample LaCruzMarch2015__2_FD_192410 | JGI IMG/M metagenome (GOLD analysis project Ga0247841, IMG submission 192410) | Freshwater microbial communities from meromictic Lake La Cruz, Castile-La Mancha, Spain - LaCruzMarch2015_18m | ecosystem: Environmental > Aquatic > Freshwater > Lake | place: Spain...
CCTACGCATATTTTAAAAAAAATGCGTTTAAATAGTATTTTTTTATTTCTAAATATGAAATAAATTTAAAATTAAATTTTTATAATTATGATATGTATATACTTTTATTTATATTTATAATCATATATACTTTTATTTATATTTATAATCATATATACTTTTATTTATATTTGTATTTATACATACTTTTCTTATTTCACATATATTGTAAAAAAATTGAAAAAATAAGTTTATAGAAATTTAGTATTTAAACAAGATTGTATGGTGTTCATCATAACATTTAAATTATGTATTATAAAAAATTAGTAAGCAATGATGGTATTGAATTTATACCACTAGAAAAACCAGATCAGGCTAATATTGAAACTGAACCAAAAATAGATATAGAAGGACAAAATATATTAAAGGACAAACCAACCACTTCAATAACTTGTTGTATATGTTTGGAAAATAATGATAATACAAGTATAAAATTAAAATGTAGTTGTGGTATAAAAATACATTCAAAGTGTATAAAAGAAATGAAAAAAAATAAAATAATAAAATGTCCAATATGTTCAGACATTGTTATAAAAAATAATGAATTAAATCATCCTTATCTATACAGTATATTTCTCATTTTTATTGTACCAATTTATATTGCTTATGTATATATTATGGCATCAAGTATACTAACAATAATTTTTTATCCATCAAACCAGAAATACTGTGATAACAATTATAAAATATGTGAATATTTTTATGCTGATGGAATATTAGTATCAAATACAATCAGAGAAAAATATGAAAATTTTAATGTAAAATATTACTTGTCAAGTTCTTATAATTGGATAGGAAATTATAAGAATGGAACTTGTTATGACGTAGAAACACATATATATGATTCTTATGAAACTGCTTTAATAATTAAAGAAAAAAGTATTGGTGAAACAAAGAGTATTTTTGTTTCATATTCAAATCCTGCTAATTGTAAACTTAAATATGAATGGTATAATCCAAATAAATATTATATTTATACATCTTGTATTTATAGTGCAATATTTATACCTTTTTGCTTAATTTATCCATCCTATATTAATTATAAATATGGTAATATTGATAATGTTCCACCAATATCTTTTACAAATAATATTTTAGAACATATGACAAATATATTTATTGGAATTATACATATGATTATAGTGTTTTGTTGGATAGTGTCAATATTGGTTGTAGATTATTTTTCGTTTTATTTATAAATAAATATGTTTTTTATATAACTTTGACACCTGAAGTAGTTTTTGTCAACCCACTAATTGTAAAATTACCAGAATGTAGATTATCGTGACATTTAGAACATAAAACTACTAGGTTTGATTTTGAATCTTTAAGGATATGTTTTTTCTTTAAATTAATTTGTCCATTAATTGTTGATTTAAAATCTTTCTGCATATTTATGTGATGAGATTCTAATTTTTCTTTACTACCACAAATAGTACAAGTATCCATATATATTTCTTTATTATATAATGATTTTTTATCAGATACTAATTTAGTATTGGTTCCGTCTTTTTCTAATAATTCATTTTTAATCTCAACTGCTTTATTGATAAATAAAGGATCATCTAAAATGTATTGTGCAACAGTAATACCATAAATTTTTTCTCCAGTACCTTCTTTTAAAGCACGATTAAAAATTAACTCATCACCTTTTTTTTCAACAGATAAGTGAAAAAATTTAATCGTATTAAGTGATTTTATTTCTCCAACTTGTGCTAATTCATGTAAATGTGTAGCAAATAAGAATTTCGCTTCTAAATTGGATAATTTAAGTATTGAAGAAGCAACAATAGCATTAGCAGAAAGATATTCTGTACCTCTACAAACTTCATCTCCAATAACAAGAGATTTTGAGGTTGCTTTTTTTAAAATAGTTCTTAATTCATTCATTTCAATAATAAAAGAACTATGACCTTTAAACAAATTATCATTACCTGAAATTCTAGTATAAAGTGAGTCAAAAATTCCATATTCAAATTCATCAGCCACCACATACATACCACATTGAGCCATAATTAGATTAAGACCAATACCTTTCATGATTGATGACTTACCAACTCCATTATAACCATAAATTAAATTACCTTTTGTTTCTTGATCTAATTTCACATTATGAGGCACATATTCATAATCAATAATTCTTTCAATAATAGGATGTCTTAAATTTGTTGAATGAATAAAAGATCCTTTGGTTGAATTGATTGTTGGTTTAACATAATGATATTTTGTTGAAGTATAAGCATTATTTGTAATCAAATCTAAATGAACAATTGATTCTGTTAATTTAGTCAAAACTGAATTATATTGAGCATACCATTCTGAACAATCAAAAACAAAGTAATTTTTAATTTTTTCGCTAAACAAAACATATAATTCATCAATTTCATCTGAATGGTCTGCTAATCCAGGATAAGATATTTTACAAGTATGTTTAAGATATTTAAATTCTAATTCATTATACCCAATTTCTTTAGTACCCAATTTAAAAGTTTTATTTTGTTTAACTAATTCTTTTTCTAATTTCTCACCTCTAATTTTAGATGTTGTCAAATAATATCCATCCGCATCATTACGTTTTATTCCAAGAGTGACTTCTGGACAAATATATTCAAATACTTTGGATAATTTTTCAACCATCCCAATACCACTTTCAATTTGTTCAACTAATTTATCTAAATCATCATAAATACCTGATTGATAGAAAGATATTTTGTTGTCATTAAGATTTGATAATTTAAGTTGCGGGATATTAAATTTATTTTCAATCCAATTAATTGATTTTTCTAATAATTTAATATTTGATTTAGAAAATATTTCAAATAAATCATTTTTAAATTCAGATTTAACACATAATTCAATAATCTTAGCAGCATTTTGTAATGATTTATAAATAGAATCTAATTCATAAGGTTGAATGTATTTGATTGATAATTTTCTAAACAACTTATCTAAATCAGCCATTTCTTTCAAATAACTTCTAATATTTTCCCAGATACCTAAATTTAAAACTTTTTCTGTTCTATCATAGTATAATTGAATATTTTCTTGATTTGTAAATGGTGCACATAATCTATTTCTTAAAACTCTTTTACCCATTGGTGTACAACAATTGTTAATAACAGAATTAAGAGAATGAAATTTAGAATCAATACGATCCCAATTATAATAATCAACTATATTTAATTGATATTGAGCATTATTACCTAAAATCATATATTTATGTTCATTAAAATATTTAGGTATATTTAATTCTTTAATTAAATTAGAATTATGTTGATAAATGTAATCAAATGTATTTGTAAGAGCAATAGTAGCATAAGGATATTTACTGAAGTCTAAAAATTCTATTGGTGATTCCATTCCACATTGTGGATATATTTTTTTAAGTAATTTATTTTGAAATCCTAATTTGGTATATTCTGGATTTATTTTAGTATATTCCAATATAATTTGGTTTGGAATTAAATCAATTTTTTCACCTATATTTATTTTTGTTTCTAATTCTGTATTATTAACATTGTATATAATTAATTCAACTGGTCTATAAAAATGATAAAATCTTTGCGCTTCTTCCCATGATTCATTTTCATTTATTAAACCAGAACCATGTGTTTCATACCAAAATACATCACCAGTGGAAGAATCAGTAGCACACATTCCAACAGATATATTTGGTTTAGATGAATTTATTGAATTATTTATTTCAAAATATAATACCATCAAATATTTATTATCGGTTGTTGTATTATCAATATAAGTACTTGGTGAAAATATATTTGTTACTTCACGTTTAGGTTCTGGTGGAGAACTAACTTGGTCTATTGTTATTACAGTATAATTATTATCTATAAGTATTTTTAAAAATTTATTTGTGGCTGCACAGTTAAAACCCAATAAGTAAGGATTTTTTTCATCAATTGTTTTAATTGATTTATCTTTACGAGTACAAACAATATTTAAGATATCCGATAATTCAAATAAATTAGGTCCTCTTGTTTCTGTAGAATAACATTCGTAAAAAGAACCTACTTGCATAAGTACAATTGTTTTAGAACTATATTTACCGATATATCTTTCATGATATTGTAAATACTCTTCATATATTGAAATTTTACTATTTTTTGCTGGCTTATTAACTTTATTCATTTTACTAATTATATATAATAATATTTCCTTAAATAGATTTTACATAATTATTTTGTTGATTTAAAAATAAATGTAAAAAATTAAATATAAAATTATGAGTTATTATATCAATAAATAACTAAAATAAATGATTGGTAATATATCTACAGCAATAAACTTTTTAGGTATTACATCAGTTGTCATGTATATGGAACAAATATTAAAAAAATATCCAAATCATAAAAATAAAATAATTTCAATTGGTTATGGAGGTGGTTATATAGATAAATTGTTAGATAATCTATTTGATATTGATATAATTTGTATTGATCTAGAACCTCTTAGTTATATAACTGATTAAACAGCATATAAATATCCAAAATATAGTAGTGTAGATGATGAAAATTTTCCATTATCTATTTATGAAAATGATTGTATTTTATTTATAAATTGGTCAACACTTGACAAAACAAATTGTTATAATATACAATCAATTTTAAAGTTAAAAACGGAATGTATTCTTACAACAGTAGAAACAGAATTTTAGAGGTTATGGTTCAATAGGATTTCATTATTTTTTGACATTTAATCGAATATGTACTTATTGAATATATTGTGTGGGTATTGATAAATGTGTAAAACCTAAAAATATAGATTTTCGGAATTATAAATATCATACAATAGACACAACATGTAATTACAAAAGACCTTGATTTGATGAAAGTTTAAATTTTCAAATAATTTTTCAAATAATTTTTCAAATAATAATGATGACAAAAAATAAATTATTGCTTGATGTAAAATTACCAAGTGTTGTTAAACCATATGATTCTAAAGAAAATATGGATGAAACCGATATTTTTTATTTATAATGGATACCCATTAGAAAAAGATAATAATAATTATACAAAAAAATATTTTCTAATATTTTTTAATTGTGAAATAAATAATTATTCATTATATTTACCATATTTTTTAATAGAAACTTTTAATTTATCCAATAAATAATTATAAAAAACTGTTTTAATTTTTTTTTCATTTTTATCTAAATCATACCAATTAATGTCATTTTCAGAACAAATTTTTTTAAGCACATGTCTAACAACATCTTTAGTAATTATAACACGTTCTAGGTAATTAATTTTTTTTTCAATTTGTTCAGAAGTATTAGATGCTAATTTTTGAACATCATATTGGGATAGGGATTTAATTAATTGTGGTTTATCACCAGAAATATCAACAAATGCTAAAAGAGGCATTAATTCTTTATAAATCCACTTATCTAAAATTTTATAATAATAAAATTTAGTAAATGTTTTTTGAACCGATTTATCTTTATTTAAATCTTTATAAAAACCACTAGAAATGATATTAGAATTTAATGGATTAACCCCTACATAAGGAGTATATGATTTGGTATTATAAACTTGTAGTTGTGGTTGAGTTATAATAACCGGAAATGATTTAATTTCGTCTGATGTTGGATTTATTGCTTCCGCATAAGCCTTATTCCATTGTCTAATTGAATCTGCAGTAAAACTAGCAAAAGTACTCATTATTTTATATATTATATATTTATAAAAATAATTTAGCAAAATTAATAAAAAATATCATATAAATCTCGAGAATTTATATTATCAGTATTATTTGTATTATTAGTATTATTTGTATTATTTGCATTATCTAATTTTAATTTAATTTTATTTTCATCTAATCCTGTTATTTTATAAATATCAGTCAAAACAAATAAAAGTTTTTTACAAAATAATAATTTTGGAAATTCAATATATTTATAATATACATCATAAATTGCTCCCAGTAATCTTCTTTGAGAATAAATTGGTAATGTATCAATAGTATACGATAAAAAATGAACAACGCCTGAAATATTATTTAAATTATATATTTGTGATAAAAAATTAAATGAAGAAGTAGCAATTTGAATATGCTCACTAAATATATCAAAATATAATTTACCTTTGTTAATATCTTCTTCAAAACATTTGTCAGATTTTTTTTTTGAAATTTGACCTTTAGAATCTATTGAATTAATTGGTTTGATAGGACATGATGGGTATGAATTTGATATTATACTTAAATCTAAAGGATTATAATAATAAGTGTTTGATGAATAACAAGGACCAATACAATCATATCCTTCAACTGATTTTATTTTTTTATTATCATTATTATTTGTAAAATTATTATTTATTTTATATGTCTTTTTTTTATTAATGTTGTTTTTATTAGTATTCATATTTTATTGTTTATAATATTTTATTGTTATAATATTTTGATATAAAAATATAAAAAAATTTATAAATTAATAAATGTTTTTTTTAAACTAAAAATATATATATAATATATAAAACTTGAATGGATTTTAATAAAAAATTAATAGATAAAATTGACAATTTAGTTAAACTGAGTACAGAATTTGATTCTGGATTTAAAGTTATATTTGAATTAGAATCTGATAAAATTAATGAATCTAATGCAGAAATATTATATTCTATGACTAAAAATTATATTTTAATGAGAAAAGAACATGGAGAATTGATATTAATGATGAATAAACAACTCAATTCAATAAATTTTGAACCTAAAAAAGATGTAGATAAAGAACCAAATAAAAAAAATAAAAAAAATAATATAGATAAAGAAATAGATAGAACAATGGAATTATATAATGTATCAACATTTAATACCTTATTATCAAATGCCAACGATTTGATAAATAATATAGATTATGAATATAAAAAAATAGCCCTTAAATATCCAAAATTCATAAACAAAAGTCAAATAACATTGATCTTAATTCAATCCCCCAACACTGAAGAAAAATATGTCAAAATTGTAGAAGAATTAAAAAATAAACATCCTGAACATAAATATAAAATAATTAATTGCTCAGATACTAAATCAGATATTTCAAAATGTGAAGAAGAATTGGAACAATTTGGTATTAAATTTAAATCATTCAAATCATTACCAGTAATATATATAAAAAATAATTCAACAATTACTGAAATTCCTTTATCAAAAATTAATGATATTGAACCAATTAAACATTTAGTAGAATAAAAAATTTTTTTAATAAAATAACTATATAATTATTAGATAATTATATAAAAAAATATCCTTACAAATATTATATATTAAAATATATTATAAACATAAATATTAAATGGAAAATTTTATAAGAACTCCATCCAAAAATAATACATTTATTATTTATAATAAAATAAAAGAATTAATTGATAATAATTTTATTAAATTAAATTCATTACACAAAAAAATATTATGTAAATATTTATATCGTGTTGTATTATTGGCATATTTATATTTTTATAATGATAATTTTATTGATCAACTTTATTTAAATAATTATCAAGACATTTTTAGTTTTTTGGTTTTATTACTTCCATATTATGAACTTAATACTTCTAAAAATATAACATCACTTGATGAATTATTCTTAAACTCAAATTCTAAATCAAAAAGTTTATCATCAAGTTATTACATTGACCATCTTGAATTAACCAAAGATTCTGATTATTTGGAAAAATATTTTATTTCAACTATCAGTTTAATAATAGATACATTTAAATCAACACATTGTTTGTTGATGCCAAATTGGTTAAATATATTTCCATATACATTTGATACATATAAAGAATCATATATATATAAAAATTTTCTGGTATTATTTAAAAATAAAATATTTACAATAGAGGAAGAATTATATGATCATGATTCAAGTGAAGATTATATTCAATTAAGTGGTATAAATCCAATAAGTTATTTTTCATTAGGTTTCCCAATATTATATGGAACAATATATAATTTTATATATATGGATATAAAACCAATTAAATGGATGATTTATGACATTAATGTTGAAGATAAAAAAATTATACCAAATATTGTATATTTAGCAGAAACATTAAAAATTAACAAGATATCATACAAACCATGGGATAAATTGGAAAATGTAGATAAAGAAAATTTGATTAATGAATGGGTAAAATTTTACAAGTCAGATAAAATTAACATTATTAGTTTAAAATCATTGGCGTTATTTTATTTGAGATGGGAAAAAGATAATGAAAATATCAATGAATTGGGATTACCAAGAAAATGTTTAGAAATTATAAAAACTAATTTAGAAAATTTAATAAATAAAACAATCTCAAGTTTTGATGATATTGATGATATTGATGAAATAAATATATATTCAAATTTAGATTTGGAATTAGAAAAATGTTTGAAAAAAATTTATTCAAATATTAAATTTGAAAATTTATATAAATATATTTATGAATCAATCCAAAGATTTAAATTTACCTGGTATGGGTTTGTATGTATGGATGATAATAAAAATTTATTAAATTCGGATGACTATTTTAAAAAATATTTTAATTATTATAATAAGATTGAAAAAAATGCCTTAAAAGATAAAATTAATGTGTTTTACTACTATATAACTCCAAAAAATATTTATAATTTTTCAAAATCACTTATACACATTAATACAATTGATCGACAATATTTACCAATAAGTTTGTCATCTAAATGGAATAACGTTTCTATCCCTAATAAAGAAATATTTATTTATAGATTAAATAACATAAAAAGTGATTGGTTCAATATATCCAATAATATTAGTAGAACATATAGATTAAATAAAAATACAAACAAAGTAGAAATAAATAATATTATGGAAGATATAATAAATATATTAGTCAATACAAATGTTTTACCAAATATAATATTTCACACACTCGTATATAATGGAATGTTTACATATTTCAAATTTAATCCTAATTTAACAGATAATTCAATTATTCCCGATAAAAACAAAAATTTTGCAAAATGGAAATCATATATTTTAGATAAAGTTATTATATCTCCATATTCTAAAACATATCATCCCTTTTCTAATACAATGTTAGAATCACAACCAGAATATCAAAATGTTGATACGGTTGAGATTATGAAAAATTCAATGTGGTATACAAATTTTGGAGCAAATTGGATAGCTCAAATACAATTATACCATCACTATATAAATAATCGTGTATTATTTATAACTGGGGCAACAGGTGCAGGTAAATCTACCCTAGCTCCATTTTTACTAGTTTATGCTGTAAAAATAATAAATTTTAAAAATGATGCCAAAGTAGTATGTACTCAACCAAGAACCCAACCAGTTAAAGATAATTCATATCGTATTGCTGAAAGTATTGGTTATCCAATAACTATAAAAAAAGATAATAAATTAGATGATATGAATGAGGATTTTAAAAAAACAAATATCAGTGAAGGTGTACCTCAACAATTTAATTATATTCAATATAAACATAAAAAAGGTACATTGACCGATGATTTATATCATCCATATTTGCGATTATATACTGATGGTTTATTGTATAATATAATTAAACAGAATTATTTATTTAAAAAAATAAAACCCTCATATTCTAATCCAATACCTGAATTTATAGCTCAAAATATTTTTGATATAATATTGGTAGATGAAGCCCATGAACATAATACTAATATGGATTTAATTTTAACTCTCAGTAAATATGCTACATATATTAATAATGAAGTAGGATTAGGTATAATTAGTGCTACTATGGATGATGATGAAATTATATATAGAAAATACTATGAACCCATAGATGATAATTGGAAATATCCTTTTGATTTAGACATAACAAGTTTTACTATACAACCCAATAAAAATTTAATTGATAGACGTATACATTTGTCAATTCCATTTGGTGGTATGAATTTTGTAGTAAAAGAATATCCAAATCAAAATACTCAATATCCGAAAGATGTTGGAACTTTTACAGATATTAAAAAAATCAATACAAGTGTAATAGAAATTTTAAAACATATACTTGGAACAACAACTCAAGGTGATATTTTAATATTTCAACCTGGAGAATCTGATATTAAAAAATTATTAATAGAAATAAATGAACAAACACCATCTGATATACTAGCAATACCATTTTTTTCAAAATTAGATACTGATATTTTAGAAGGTTGGGTGAAAAAAATAGATAAACCAGAAGTTAGAAAGAATATTAGATATCCAAAAAATAAATATGATATCACACAAATAAATGATATTCCATCAAATGAACTATTACCAGAAGGTACATATAAGAGATTTGTTATCTTAGCAACAAATATAGCAGAAGCATCAATTACAATAGATACTTTGGAATTTGTAATTGATATAGGTAATCAAAAAATAAATATTTATGATTATAATGCAAATCAATCTAAATTAGAAATTATTCCTATTGCAGTACCAAATCAAAAACAAAGAAAAGGACGTGTTGGTAGAGTTAAACCAGGTTCAGCATATTATACTTATGATAGATTTAAATTAAGTGAAAAAGTAATTTATAAATTAAATATAGAAAATATAAGTTCATTTGTATTAGATTTGATTACAACAACAAATTACAAATTGATTGATGAAAATACAGATCCATATAAAATTAAATATTATAAAAAAAATGAGGATTTTGATGATGTAATGCCTATATTTTTTAAAAAACAATATTCTATTATATTAGGAGATTTGGGTGTTAGTTCTTATAGTAATTTTTTTACTGATAATGTTAAAAGTAATAAAAGAGATGCTAGTAAAATAAAATATCCATTTGCAGATGGTAAATATGAAATAAAGACATTGGAAGATGAGAAAGGTGAATTTTATATTATTCATCCAAATGAGGATTATTTTGAAAGAAATCCCAATACTCTTCAAATAATAAATACCAACAAAAAACCTAATTATTTTAATAAAATTGATAGAGTATTTGAATATGGGAAATTAACTGATATGATAGGATACAATAATTTAATAACTCCATATGGTATATTAGTTAATAATTTAAGTGATTTTATGGAATTTTCTGAAAATTCAATAGAATTTACAAAAATTATTCTTGATTCTTATAGTTTAGGATTGGATGTAAATTTTGAAATTTTTAAAAATATATTAATGTTTATAGTTTTCAAATTAACTTCATTAAAATTTAAAAAAATACCGGTTTATTGGGTTGGGATGTCTGATTATTTAATTATTGTTGAAAAAATTAATTCAACTTATTTTAAAATGTTTGAATTATCTGATGTATTTAATGATTTAAAATCAGACCTTACAAATTATAATGAAATTATTAAAAATAAAGTTAATTTAGAATTGTGGGAAAAAAATTTTTTTAATAAATCCAATACTAATTCATTTTTTTCTAACAATTGTTTTGAGATAGCAAAACTTATTGAATCATTTTATCAAATAAAATTAAAACTTGATATCATAAAATTAAATGAACAATATATCCTAAAAAAAGAATTTAAAAATATTTTTGATTTTATTTTAGAAAATAAAGAAAATAAAGAAAATAAAGAAAATAAAGAACATATTTCAAATGAGTGTCTAGAAATTATTAATAATATTATGTTGGAATATATAAATTCTGATATATTAATTGATAGAGAAAATATTTTTAAATTAAATCAAATACTAAAAAATATTTCTGATTCTGATATATCAAAAAAATTATCTACAAAAATATCTGATAGAATAACTAAATTACTAGATAATACATCTTTATTTGAAAATGAAAACTTGATTAAAATTAATTTAAATAACAATAGAAATTTTATCACCCAAATCCTTGATTCATTTAATAGTTTAAGTACTTATGATAAATTATGTTTTGTCATTATAAAAAATTTTACACAAAATATTTTAATTAAAGTACCATTCACTGAATATTATATTAATTATTATAATCGTGATATAAATTATATTTATACATTAGAAATTGTGTTAAATAAATATATTATGTCCAAGGTTCCTAGAGATATAAGAAATTATATTATATTTGGTGTTGATTTAAATGATACAAATGAATTAAATAATATTATGGTTTTAAATGAAAATGTTATGGTTGTAATAAATAAATATTTCAAATTATCTGGATTAAAATTATTTAAAAAAAACAATATTTTTAATAAAGAAAAAGCATATGAAATATATCAGGATAAATATAATAAAATAATTAAAAAAATTGATAAAATAACAGAATATATATTATCTTCTAATACTAATTAGGTTTATATATATATATAATATATACACATATTAATAATGATTATAGAATTCAATAAAAAAAGTAATTTTTGTGATAATTTGGCCTGTGAATTATATGGTTGTGAAATTAATAATTTAATTTATAACAATTTTATTCCAATTAAATTATTGGATGAATGTTATATTTTGACAAGTTCAAAAAATTTAGAAGGATATTTAATTGATTATAGAGACGGAGTAAAAATAAAATTATATATCGAAACCAATGATAGTGTAGAATGTGAAGAATTAATTTTAAATAATATTGTAATTTTTGGTAAAAATACTAGAGATACAAAAACGAATTGTTACATTGATACATTTAATAATTTACTTTTAATAAAATTTAATTCCTCCAAATTAAATTATATTTTGATTGATAATGAACTTAGTTTAGATACTGATTTAAGATTTGATATGGAAAAAATTAAATTAAAATATGTTTGGGTGGATGAAAATTTTAATACTCATACATTAAATAAATTAAGTAAAATTGTTAATACTTGGAATGATAAATATATAAATTTACCACCAATTCCTTATATGATAGATATTATTCAAGATAATGATATACAATCTGGGGAAAAAACAATTAGAAGTCAAAATTATCCAATTACTGGTTCTGGTGTATATGATTCATCAGAAAATTTTATAGGAATGGTATCTTATGTAAATTTAGAAGAAATTATTATCACACCATTAATATGTATAAAAAAAATGATAGATTATTTAAGAGGTGAAAATTTATTATATATTGGATTAGATTTATACCCAATTAAATTAGACTTTAGATTAGGATTAAATAATATTAGTTATTCTAATGGATTATTAGTAACAAATGATTATTATGATAATATTATCAAAAAAAAAAATAAATTAGAAAGAAATATTGAAAAAATCAAAAATAAATACAGTTCTGATGAAGAAATAAATATTAAAAAATCAGAAGAATTTGAAAAATCAGAAGAATTTGAAAAATATGAAGAAATGGAAAATAATGGAGAAATTAATAAATTAAAAAACTTAATTGAAAAAAATAAGTTGTTAGAATATGTAGAAGTAGATAAATGTTTAAAAAAAGGGAATATAATATGTTTTGTAGATAAATATAAAATTAATTCATTAGGTTATCTTATAATAAGTTCTAAAGTTAATTCAAATAAAAAAAATATATATAAAACTATTCCATTTAAAAGTTATATATGGTTATTTAAAAACAATTATAATAAAAGATTAATTTTAAATAACATATATCCTAATAATTATAGAGGAGATTTAACAAAACAAATAACACAATCAAATGATATCACAATTAATGATTCTCATATAAAAAAACAAATAAATTTATATCAAACAAATATTATATTAGGAACAAAATTTGAAAGAATATCATCAATCACATTTGGTGAATTAAAATATATTTCATATAATTCAATAAAGGTAGTTGAAATAACTGAAAAAATTTTTGAAATTTTAAAAGATTACATGTTAATAAATCAATATGAACATTCTTCAATTTTAAATAAAATATTTAATTCTAAATATACTTATGACGATAAAAAACTATTATTTATTTTAAATTTAGAAACAGAAAAAAAAATTAAAATTTTGCCAAATAGTATAAAAAATTTCGAATGTTTCTTAAATAAGTATAAAACAAAAAGTGATCAAAAAAATTTTTTATTAGACAATAGTTGAAAAATAATAATTTTGTAAAATAAATTTTTTATATAGTATTTTTATAATTAATAATTTATTTATGATTGATAAATTTTTAGAAATAAAATCAATTGATCCTGAATACTGGGGTAAAAGTGGTTGGATATTTTTAAATTCTATCGCTTTAACTTATGATCCAGTCAACAAAGAACATTATCGTCAATTTATACTTCAACTGCCGTTTATTCTACCCTGTAAAACTTGTGGTGAAAATTTAAAAAAAAATATTCCGTCATTAGACAAAGCACTAGATTCAAAAGAAGGTTTAATTAAATGGTTTATTAATGTAAGAAATGATATATATGTGGATAACCATACAGAGTGGAAACACAAAAATTTTAAAAGTACATTTGATGAAATTTTTTATACCCATTCTACTAAAGTAAATATGTATTGGTGGATATTTTTTTTTGTTTTAGTTTTAATTACGCTAATTTATTTATTAAGAACTGAATTAAATAAAATTTAAAAATATCCACCAATACATATTTACTTTAGTACAATGATTATAAAAAATAATTCATCAAATGTAAAAAATTAAATAGAATTTATATTATCAATTAAAATTTTATTTAAAAGTTTAATATTTTTTTCACTAATTGTATCATTAATCCATTCATTAATATTTGTATTTGCTTTAATAAATAGTTTATCTCTCAAGTCAACAATATAATAGGAGTAATCTCTAATTAATTTTTTATATGAGTATTTATTATTAATTAATTCTTTTGTTAATAATTTTATTAGTTTATTTCTAGTAATATTAGGATTAGATAATCTCATATCAACCCACCAAATACACCATAGGGCACAAAACCCATTTGGGTCACCAATATAATCTGCCTTTAACTCGTTAATTTCAATTGTTTGAAATCCAATTTTTGGTGAATAATCAATTGGTTTAAAATATTTAAATTCCAATCCTGATTCCCCAATATAATTATTAATTATTGTATCTAACAACTCTGGATTATAATTATATCCAACTGGAGGATATGCACCATGAGGTTCAAATCTTTCAACCTCCATCATATCAATGTCAATAATTAAATAATTTGCATGTGAAAATGAATTGAATTCTATACCTATAGGAACAATAAACCATCTACATCCATGAGATTTATTTTCAACCATCCATTTTAGTATTGAATTAATAGATATATTATGTTGGATAGGAAATATAATATTTTTATTTATCCACATTATTTCAAATCCATTAATTTCACAAATTAAATTTTGTAAATTTGAAACATTTGAAACATTGGAAACATTGGAAACATTTGAAACATTGGAAACAGTTGATTGTCCTAATGGATTAGAAATTATAGTAGGATTACATACAATTATATCATTTTTACTTTTAAGTATATCTATTGATGATTTGAGATAATTAGAATTTTCCTTTTTATTAAATTTATTTAAAAGATAAAACATTCCAACTAAAACATCTATAGTACTGCCTGAAAATGTTGATACAACAACATTTGGATATTTAGATATAAGTTTTGAAAATTTATGTGCTTGTGGATATGATGAGACTTCAAAAGTATTTTTATTTTGAATAAATATATCTATAGCCTTATCTAATTTATTTTTTATAATTTCAAAACAAATATTTTCATTATCTTTTGATTTTTCTTTTGAATTTAATTTAATAATATCTAAATTAAATAATAATTCTAGTTCAGTTTCATTTAATTCACTTAATTTTACTATTTTTTTACATCTGTTGTCCCAATATTCAATCCATTTAGACGTTCCGTAATTTGTAGCCAATTGATTTAAATAACTTTGAGTAACAATGTCTAAAAAATTCCTATATTCATTTTTTTCCAAATAATCAAAAATAGTTTCTTTACCATCAACAATTATAAATATATCTAATTTTTTATTAACTAATATGTTTGATATATTAAAAAAATATTTATTTTTTATGATCAAATACAAAATACTTTCTCCCTTAAAATTTTGTATATTCATATCAGTATTTTCAGTTATCCAACTAATTAATATATTCAAATTTGATTTAGAAAAAAAATTAATATTTGAAAAAAATATATGTCCTGGTGTATTTCCATCTATATTATAAATATTAATATTCCATTTTATATTTGAAAATAATTTATTTGCATAGAGTATATTTTTTTCTAAATCAGGAGTAATACTTTTAAAATTTATTATATTATTGATAAAATAATGATAAAATATATTTCCAGAATTATCTTGAATATTACCATTAATCAAATCTAGTACTCCTAATTTATATAAAATTTCTATTGAAACAAAATCTAATCCCACACAAATATAATGGAGAATTGTAAAATTATATTTAAATTCAACATAATTTAAAATTTCTTTAATATTAGGGACAGTTTTTATTTTATCTACAAATTTTTCCAACATATTATAACATTTCAATTTTATAATTAAGTGTAAATAACTCTCACCACTTGCATTTCTTGATTTTAAATAATAATTAAAATATTCACTAACTAATTCAAATATTTCAAAATTTTGTGATTTAATAGCAAGATGAAGAGCATTATCACCATCTGAATTTGATATATAAAAATTGCTTGTATACTCAAGAATAATTTTAATACATGAAATATTAAATAATTTAATTGCATAAAATAATGGAATATTTTGATTTGAATCTTTAATTTCAAGTATTGATTTACCTATTGTAGTTTTATTTTTTTCTAATAATTTTATTAATATGTCAGAATATGAAAATTTTATAACATTATATAATATAGATTTGTAATTATCATCTGTAATGTCTATTCGGATATTTTTATCTAATAATACATCAATCAATTCTATTTGATTAAATAAAATAGCATATTCAATCAACCACATCCCAGAATTATCTTTTATATTTAAATCTATATCTGTTGATTTTATTATTTTAATTAATTTATTCCATTCACGTAATTTAACCATATCAAATATTTTTAATATGGTTTCATTTGTTGTATCAATCAATTTATTAAAATAGATATCTTCAATATTATTTGAATCTTCCATAATTATGATAAATTATTATTATAATTATAAAACATAATTTAATTAAAAAAAATATTTCAATTTAAATTATAAAATAAAAACAATAAACACTACTAATGTACTCCATCCAAGTCCAGTACTTTTAGTTATATCTTTTGATTCTGAAAATGTAAATGCTTCCACACAATCTCTAATAACAAAAAAACCAATACTATATTTTAATTTTATTTGCATATCTGTATTTACATTTGTATTTGTATTTGTTTTAATTATATTTTCTTGTGTTGTAAAATTTTTTTTATCAATTGAAAATCTTCTAAAAATGTTTTTATTATTTTTAACAAAGTTTGTTATTATTATTTGTAGCATTTGTCTATTTATATATATGTTATATTTAAAAAAAAACATAGACTATACTTATTTTTCAATTTTTTTTATTATTGAATTTATATAGGTAATTTTGAAAAATATTAATTGTTATCAATTAACATCTTAAATTATTTATTAAACAACTTATATAAACCCAACACATATAAGTGATTATATTTCTATCTTTCTTATTTTTACTCTTTCATTTCTTTTTATTTTATTTATAACATTTTCTACTTTTATTCTCTTTTTTAGTTTTTTATTTTTATAATTTGAATTTTTTATTAAACTATTTGATTTATCCAAGGTCAATATTTTTATATTTTTTTATTTAATTTAAAAATTTCTTTAGTTTTATAGGCTATATCACCTAATAAATTTAAATATTTTGATTTATTATTTATATTAACTTTTTTTAATGTTTGATAAAGCATTTTTATTTTTTAAATCAAATACTTTAACAGAATGAATAAAATTATTTTTATTACAAATGATTGATAATTTGGTAATTTTCTTTTTTATATTCAGAATTAATAATAAATTAGTATTTAATTTAAAATGAAAATTATAAAAAGAATTTTTAAATATATTTTTTTTACTCCAAAATAAAAACTTATTATAAATGATTTTATAATGAAATTTAAATTTAGAATTATAATTTTTATTTTAAATTAGTATTAAAACACTATCTATTAATGTAATTTAATATCTAAAAAATAAAAATTAAATAATATTTATCAGTATATTTAACTATATATCTTTTTCTATCTATACTATGATTTAATTTATTAATTTCTATTAAACATAATTCTATTAATTTTAAATTCATTTAAGTATAAAAATATACATATAAAATATTTGCATTTTAAACATTTAAAAGTATATATGCACAATATATTCAAGTGTTATATATTATTATTTAAAATAAATATTTATTATATTTTAAAATTTAATTTTTTTAATATGATATAACTTTGGAGTATTCTTCTAAAAAATTATTTATAACCACATATATATGTTTAATAATTCTAATTTTATTTTTATGATAAGGTCTAATTTTATTCAAACATTCTAAAATATTTAATACGGATGTTTGTCCAATTTCTCTATTTGTTTCATCTTTTGAATCACCATTATTATTTATAATTGACAAAAAATAATTATGAGCATACAAAACGCCATTTGTTCCAGTCAAATTTTCTCTAATTGATTTACATTTATCTAACACTGTATAATTAGATTCTTCAAGATTAGTTTCTTCTTCAAATTCTCTAATAGCACAAACTAAATCAGATTCATAAGATTCTCTTCTTCCTTTTGGAAATCCCCATTCATTAAAATTGAATAATGGTTTTATATTTTTGATTAAATTTGGATAATTCATTTTGATTTGATAAAATTTTTGTTTTGATTGAATATATTCTTTATGATGATGTTTATTTTTTATATTGTTAAGATCCCATAAATTGTTCCAAAGTAAATCAAAGTCCATATTGGATATATCATTTATTTCATTAGGAGCCATTTGTTCTATTAAATAAATAATGTCATTAATATTTTCTAATGTATATCTTCCTCTCATAAATTCAAGATAACCTAATGAATGTTTTCTTTGAACCATTAAAAATTGAATATTATCATTAATATCAGAAATTTCATTAATATTAGAAAGATCTTCTTTTAAAAATGAAAAACTATTTTTTTTTTCACATTTTTCAAACCATTTATTGAGACTAGAATTAGAATCTGAATATATGGAAGATAATGATTTTTTATAGTTTGGACTAATAGTTTTTTTATTGTATGAGTTATTAAATATTTTTAAATTTTTCACAATATAATTTTCAAGATATGGAATTAACTCAGTATCAAAATTTTTAATATAAATTGCTATAATTCCATTAGATATGATAGGTTCATTACAATTTTTAAATGTATGACCTTTTCTATTGCAATTTGAACAATAATAATTTTTTTTATGAATAATAATTTTATCATCATTATTTACCTCATCAATATTAATGTTATAGTTCATCACTACTAATATTAATATAGATATTAAATTTTAAATAAATTAATTTATCTTTATATAAAATAATTTATTGAAACAAATAAAAACATATTTGAATTATTTAATCTAATAACATAATACAATTTAATTTTCTAATAAATTAGTTATTTCATCATTTATATTTTCTGGTCTCTCAATATAATCTTCAATTTCTTTTTGTGTTGCTATATCTTGTAAATATCCAATAACTAAAATATTTTTGTCATAATTACTAAAAGATTTTGATAATACTAAAACTCTAAGATACATACCAGGTAAAACAACTTCAGAAGTTCCTTTAACACGAATATTTCTATTAACATCTGAAAAAAAATTGTCTTTATTAATTTTATCTGCAGAAATAATAACTTTAATTGCTGGTCCCATGACACCCATAATTAATGCTTTATTCATTCTATCAATTTTACAAATAATTTCTTTACCAACAATAGGTAAAAATAAATTACAAGAAAATCTAACTATCATTTTAGCAGAACATGTAGGATCTTCAGGTTCAATAACACCATCTGAAATTTCTTCTATATTATATATTTTATCTATATATCCGTAATTTTCATAACATTTATTTTGTAATTTATTTATAAGATTTGATTTTAAATGAATATACATTTTGTTATCCATTTGATCTGGTGAAATCATAATTGGTGTTGATAATACAGTTTTTTTATATGGATTATGTAAGTTCGATGTAATTATATTTTGTACTTTTTGTATATTTTTATTTTCTTCTTTAGTGTTTACATTTTTATTTAATTTTTGTTGAGATGATTTTGTGTTTTTAGAACTCATTTTAAATATATATTATTATATATTTTATTTAATATATTTATTTATTATCAATTTTTTAAGAACAAAATAAATATTACATAATAAAAAATTAATTCCAATATAAAGTTGTAATATAACAATAATTATTATTTGTATATATATTACAATTACAATCACCATTATAAACAGGTTTTATTATCATACCTATTGTATTAATGTCATTATAAATAAAATCAATATTTGAAATAAAAAATAAATCACCTGAAATAATAGAATATCTTAAATTATTTTTTTGTATCTCATCTAATTCTGAATATACAATTTTATTAGAACCATAGTATTTTCCATTAACAAATGTTTCCCAGTCTGTATTAAAATTAATATATTTGTATGGAATAATATTTATTGTAACTTCAGAAACTAAATTAATATTTTGATTATAAATTTGTACATAAATATTTTTTATATTATTAGCAAAAAAATTATATACTTTCAAATAATTATTTAAAATTTCGTTAATGTTGTTAATCATCAACATATAATCTTTATAATTTACAATATTATATATTGAATTAATTGATTTTGAAATATCATTAAGTAATTGACTCATGATATTCAAAATATTCAAAGAATTAACATTATATTTTGGATTAATTTTGTTAATTGGCATAAATATAAAATAAAATCACATATTATTTTTAACATCAAATATAAAAAATAATATTTTTATGAAATTTATTATTTGTAATTAATCAATTAATATAATCCATTTTAATTTATCTTTTGTTTCTAAACCCAACTTTTCTAATTTTTCAATATCTTCATTATTTGGTTTTGATTGAAGTTTAAAACTTAATTCAATTGATTTTGCTTTAGAATCTGTTTTTTCTTTATAACTAATATTTTTAGATAAAATTTTATTTGTTTGTGATTTAATATATTCAATTCTATCTTCAAGATTGAGAGGGAATTTAAGGGTTGGATGATTTGATGGAACCATGATATAGGTCATTTTATTTTTACCTTTTGAATATTTTTCTAATTCTATCAATTTGTCTTTTATTAATTCACAAATATTATCTCTTGTTAAATCTTTATTGATATTTTTAATACCAACATTTTTTGCTAATTTTTCTAAATATTCTTTTTCTTTTGATGTAGCACATACAGCCCCTTTTAAAGATGGTATACCAGTTCCTCTTTTTTTATCTAATATTTTTTCTCTTTTTTCCCTTATTTTAAAAATATCTTTAATATCTTCAGGTCTTTTGGATTTTTTCTTATTTGTTTCTTTATCTATTATACCAACAATATCAAATTCCTTTCTATTATCATAATAATCCATTACATCAACAAAATCATAATCATCAATGTGTTCCATTCCAATTTCTAATTCTTTACCTATATTTGTTTTAATATCATATTTTTCATTTATTAAATAATTATGAAGAGATAATTTAGAATTATAATCATATTGATATGATGTTCTATAATTCATTGGTACATTTTCATTTTCATCAAATGGTTGAAATATATAATAACCATCTAAATAAATTAAATATCCGGATCTTCTTGTTTTATCATATACAATATCTTTAAAGTTATTAAAATCATTTTCTGTTATTGGAATCAATTCATCTAATGCTTTTTGAACAAAAAAATCATCAAATAAATCTCTTTTTGCTTTTGAATACGAATCTTCTACATAAGAAGTAATGGTTTTAAGATTATATACATATCCAACAATAAATAATTCTTTAATTTTTCTTTTCGCATAATCTATTTCTGTTCTTGCTAAATTTGAAGTAAATGTTGATAAATCTAATTTGTCCTTTGATAACTTTATATATATCTTTCTATTGGGATCATAATATTTATAATTTAATACTGGGTCTGCACATTTATATCCACAATCAACAAAATCACATTTAGATGGACATATATTTGGTTCTGAATTAGATTTAGAATTAGTTTTTATTTTTGAATTATTTGTTGATTTGGTTCGTTTATTATCTTTAATTTCAACATCTAATAATTTAGTGTTTGGTTTAATACAATTAGAAAATTCTTTAATTTCTTCTTTAAATATATTACCTTGTTGATTTAATGCACAATCAATTGCTACTTCTTTTAAACATCTTTCTATTTTTTTTACTAATATATATTTTTGTTCTGCTTTATAATACAAATCTTCTTCAGTACTTAATTCTTTGGTTTTAGATTGATCAAGTGAAACAGCATATTTATATACTTTAACTTTAGGATAAGGATTAGATTCTGACATCAAATTATAATGAGAACACCATCTGATAGCCCTACCTATTACTTGGTCTAATCTCCCAAAATTAAAATATACATCCAGAATTTGAACAGTAGCAACATTGTGTAAACTTATACCTTCATTCATTACTTTTGAACCTAAAACCAATTTAATATTAGCACCTGATTTGTTTGCTAAATTTGAAAATACAGTAGATACAATTCGTTTACTTTCTTCTGGAATATTTTCGGCTCCTTCTTCTGAACTTTGACCAGTAACCACAATATAAGTTGCTGGTTCAAATTTATGTGTATTGGGATCATTTATTTTATGTTCTTTATGTTCTTTTCCACAAAAATAACATTTAGTATTATCTTTAATTTGATAATTATTTTTATTTTCATCATATGCTAAAAATCCATTCATATTAAGAATTTCTTGAAATATTTCAATACCCGTCTTTACAAGGTTTGAATAAATAAATCCGGTTCTAGATTCTGTATTTGAATTTGGACCTCCAACAAATAAATTATTTTCCATATCCACATATGCTTGATAAAATTTTGTTGAAAAATGTTTTAAATTGTCTTTTTTGAGTATCGAACCTGTTATATTTTTTGTATCTTCATTTATATTTATTAATTCTTCATCATATTTTTTTAATCCAAGTATATCTTTTGCTATCAATGAATTAATTTTATCATAATGATTTTTTAATTGATTTCTTAATTGATTTAATCCATCTCTACCATATAATCCAATTAATTTAGTCTTTGAAGCATCTAAACCTGGAAAAACAAAATTTGCTACTGCTTCTGATTTTCTATCCAGCGCATCTGCTTCTTCTATTGCTAGTTTTTTTGCTTCCTCATATGCTTCATGTTGAAATTTTTCCATTTTACATTTAGAAATTTTTGTAAACATTAGTCCTTTTGGTTTTATACCCATATCCACTTTTTCTGCAAATGTCATAGGATCTGCACCTCTTAAATGACTAACATAACCAGATGCCATTTTTTTTAAATATTCTAATCCACCAGGTTTCAATTCCATTGTGTAATTTTTTGCACTGGTAAAAATAAGATCACGTTCTATCGGAGAATCGGGGGGTCTTAAAAAATTTAATAATTCCACTATATCATCACCCAAGTTTTTCATTGGCGTTGCGGTCATTAATAATACTTTAAGATTGGTTGAATTACGAATAATTTTCATTAAGGCTTCACCATAGGCATTGCCTGTCAAGTTATGTGCTTCATCAACTATAATCAATGTATTATTTAAGTTATGTATTATATCCATTCCTACATCTCTTTCAAATTCACCTTCATCTGTTTTTTTATATACTGATTTTATTTTACCTTCAACCATCTTTTTTTCAATAATCTTCTCACCCAAAACTTTTCTATAAAAACTTTTATAACTCATAATCTTATAATATTGTTGGGCATTTAATACTGCTTGTCTTTTTATTTTTTCTTTTTCTTCATCATTAAGAAAAAGCAAATTTTCATGAGTTCTTAAATATGTATCACCGGTACATTGAATAAATGAACTTCTCCAATTTTCTTTCAAAAGTGGTCCAGGAACTAGAATATAAATATATGTACCATATCTTTGAACTTGTGGTATAAATTTTCCAGCAACCGCAATACCTGCACAAGTTTTTCCTGTTCCTGTACCATGAAAAACTAATGAACCTATATAAGGTGTACCTGGATTTATAAAATTTGATAACATAGCCTGATGTTCTAGTAATTCACCTGATAACACACATTGTTTTTTTCTAAATTCTGCAATTTCATTATAATTTGACAAGTTTGGACGTTCTGGTAATTTATAATAATAAAATTCTCTTTTGGCATAAATTTTTGATTGAATATTAGGATCGCATGTCTTGGGATATCCAATGTTTATTTCATTTATATTTATTTTATCTGATTTTGTGAACAGGTCTGTATGTGTTACTGAGTCTGTTTCTATTTTATTATCAGTATCTTTTTCTTTATCTTTTTCTTTATCTTTTTCTTTATCTTTTTCTATTTCTGTATCAGTTTCAAATATATTTTTTTTACTTGATTTTTTATTTTTTTTATTTGAAATTCGTTTTTTATTTATAGTTTTAGTTAAATTATCATTAGTATCATCATTTGAAGAATTATCTATAATTTCAATTGATTCTAAATTTATCATTAAATAATTTATATAATATTAGAATATAATTTTTATTAAACCAAATATAATTAACTGTAAAAAAATTTGAAAATATAAATTAATATTTAATACTTTTATATAAATGTACAATTTATAAATATAGTTATAATATGTCAAACACCAATAATAAAGATATAAGTATAATAATACAAGATAATATTATTAGACTTGATAGTATTGATAGTTTTAAAATAATTAATCCTAATATGGATACAGAGAATGAACACATACAACAATCCAATTCTGAAACTATGGATGTAGGATTAGTAATTGATAATGATATTAAAATAAATACCAACACAAACCCTGAATTAGTTTATACTTTATTGTTAGATGGAATATATGAAACCTTAAATGACAATAATAAATTATTTGGTAATAAAAATGTTAATATATCCAAACCAGATATTAAATATGAAAATAGAAAAACTTTTTGGTATAATTATGGTAAAAATTGTTCTCAAATTAACAGAACAACTGAACAAATCAAAAAATTCATTGAAAAAGAAATGGCTGTTGAAACATCTGTAAATGATAAATTAAATTTAATTTTAAGAGGAAGATATAATTTTGCTATGATTGCAGGCACATATAAAAAATATATTAAAAATTATGTTCAATGTACAACTTGTAAATCAATTGATACAGAAATTATTCGTAATTCATCAAATCGTTTGGATTATCTTAAATGTTTAAATCCTAAATGTAATACCTTAAAAGTTGTAATCAAAATATAATTTCACATATTATTTTTTATAAAAAAATTGAATTTTATATTAAAACTAAGTTTAAATTTATCTATAATTACAATGCAAAATATTATAAATATAAAAATATCACAAGAATCACAGCCTCTTGTAATTATAGGAACACAGGGGCGTGTTGCAAATGGTAAAAGTTCTTTAATTAGAGCACTAACAGGTATTAATCCTATGAAATTTACAAAAGAAGCTGAAAAAAATATGACTATTAAATTAGGATATACTAATGCAAAATTTTATAAATGTCAATCTTGCCCTGAACCTTGGTGTTATCAAGTGGGTCAACCTGAATGTGTCCAATGTGGGAATAAAACTGAACTTAAATTGAATGTTAGTTTTGTTGATTCACCTGGACATAATGATTTACAAGCAACCGCATTATCTGGAGCTTCTAATATGGATTTTTGTCTTTTGATTGTGGCTGCTGATTGTGAACAAGATCCTGAAACGAATGAACATTATAAAGCAATAAAAATTTTAGGTCTTGAAGATTCAACTATTGTCCTCCATAATAAAATTGATCTTGTAAGTAAGGATTTGGCATTAGAAAGATGGGAAAAATTAAAACAAACATATGGAGTTAAATTTATACTTCCTATTTGTGCTCAATTTGGATTTGGTCTTAGTTATCTAACACAGTTTTTAGTTGAATCAATTCCTAATCCTATTAACTTAAAATTAAGAGAAAAAATAAATTTACCTCTTAAAGTCTCAATTATTCGAAGTTTTGATGTTAATAAACCATCTACACCTGTTTATAAAATTGTTGGTGCCGTTGTTGGAGGGACTATTAAATCAGGAAATTTGAAAATTGGTCATAAAGTAAAAATTGTTCCTGGGGTTGTACTTGCTAATGGACAGTATCATCCAATTGAAGCATATATTGAAACCTTAAAAACAGATACAACATCTTTAGAAGTAGCATATCCAGGTGGATTAATAGGTATTGGATTATCAATTGATCCAACATTATCTAAGGAAGATAGGTTAGTTGGTAATTTTATTATCGGAATAAATGATAAGACAAATAAAATATTTAAAACTTGTACAATTAATTATTCAAAATATAATTTAGAAACAAATTTAGATATTAAAAAAGGTGATACATTTGTTTGCATGTTAGGTTCAATTAAAAGAATATGTAAAATAAATTGGATTGATAAGATTAAATCACAATTAAGTTTTACTTCATCAATTGTGATGGCTGGAGAACCAGGTGATTCTGTTGTAATTACAAAATCTAATCATATTGAATTATATGGTAATATTTTAGAAATAGAAGAATAAAAAATTTTTATAAATCACATATTTATATTTATTTATACCTTTTTTATTAAAAAAATAAAAAAATAAAAGAATTATATAACTATTTGATTTTGAATTTGTTTTTTAATTGATCTTTGTTTAATTTCTTTTTTAATTAATAAAATAGCATCTGCAATGGAAGATTTACCGACAATATCAAATTCTTTTTGATTTAAAATAATTGAATAAATAGAACAAGATATATAATTTATCTTAATATCAAAATCTTTTTCTAATTCATTGTAATCATCAAAATTTTTATAGTCAAGAGCAAATTTTATATCTGCTAATCCAGTAGAACTATAAGTCATTAATTTTATTGTTTCTGTTAATTCTGGTTTTATTCTGTTTATTTTTTTATCAATATATTCATTCAAGTTTTTTTTAAATTCTTCACAAGTTATAGGTAATATTGTTTCAAAATCAATAGATTCAATTATTTCATTATTTGTTTCTTTATTTGTTATTTTTTCTAACAAATAATCATTTTCAAATTCTGTTTGAATTTCAAATAAAGTATTACACATAAAATTATGTAATTCATCTTGATTAATTTTATTTAATTCTATTATATGATTTATCTTCATATACAATTGTTTGAATAAATTGTATAATTGAATATGGGCTCTATGTGTTTCTGTAAATTGTTTTACATCTTCATCACTAATTGTTCTTTTTGACAAATCTATAATTGATTTAGTTTCATCTACTTGAATTACATGAACTAAAATATCTTTACCAACTGTTAATAATTTATTTAAATTAACTTTTTTTTTTCTTGATACTTCACCACAATTTATAAAACCAGTAATATCATTATATTCAATTAATTTAACTTCAATCCCATATTCACTTATATTTATTACTTTTGCTATTACAACATCATCAATTGATGGTAATTTTTTTTTATAATAATAAACCATTTTGCTATATATATTTAAAAATTTATTTTAACGTAATGGTTTTATATTATTTTTTTCAATTTTTTGTACATATGTATATATAAATTTTAATTATCACGATTTTGATCTAAATATTTTTCATATTTTTTTCTTTTCATAATAACTTTTTCTTTGTTAGATAAATTTTTTTGATTATCTAATTCAATTTTATCAGATAATATTGACTGAATTAATTGATTTTCAGAATATTCAGAATCATATATATTTATAATGTTCAATGATTTTTTATGTAATTTATATATAGAATTGACATAATTTTCAATATTTTCATAAACTTCATCAGACAAATCATGAAACATTACAAAAATTCCATTATTATTCACATTGTATTTTTTACTTTCCATTTTTATAATTTTGAAAATATTAATTAAATATTCAGATTTTTTTATTTTTTGAATTTTTTTTACAAGTTCTGTTTTTTTTGTATAATCATATTTTTTTTTTATAACTACATTTTTTTCTTCTAGGTCTTGTTCATAATTAGATGAATTAATTATCGTATTAAATTCCATTATATTATTATATATATTAAATATTATTATTTTCACATATTTAACACATCAAATATATTAAATAATATACTGAAAATGTTAGTACATAAAAAAATTGAATAATAAATTGGATATATTATTATATTAAATAATATTAATTAAAACAATTGAAATATATATTAAATAATTATGAATAAAATTTTCTTGGATAAATTATGTGATTTTGCTTTCACAACATATAAAAATTATGAAATTTTACAAAAAAGTTATGATTTTGATGATTTTATAAATAATATTAAACAAAATCAATCTCTGAATGAAAAAGGAATATTTTTAAAACATAATTTTATTGAATTAAAAACATTATTTCCAAATACTGAATATGATCAATTGGTTTTGATTAATCCAATATGTTTTAATTTAAGTGGTAATATTGAATGGTTTAATTTTTTAAATACATTACTTACTGTTATGAATGATAATTATTTACATGAATCTAATTTAATAAAAAAAACAATTTTAGAAACAGCAGATAAGACTTTTAGAAAAAAAATAACTATATCTAATAATATTGATGATAAAATTATAAGTCAAGTTTGTGGATTAACTAATGTAACTTTAATTGTTATATCTGAACAATGTGAAAAAATTAAATTATTTAATTACAGTAATAAGGTTAATAAAATTGTTGTTATGATTAATGTAGGTAAAGAATATTTTAGTGTGTTAAATTGGAATCAAAAATATTTTAGTTTAGGTTCTGAATTTATTAAATATCTTATTGATAAAAATAATTCTCAAAATACTCAGACAATTAAATTTGATGAAAAAAATAATAATTTCAATAATGAACAACAATTTATTAAAGTTATAAATAAAAAAAATAAAAAAAATAAAAAAAATATTGATGAATATTTAGATATTGATACACAAATTAATACTAAATTAACTAAATCAACTAAATCAACTAAATCAACTAAATCATTTAAATTAAGCAATGATAATATATTTGATTTTAATAGTGATGATGAAAATTTAAATACAAATTTAAATGAAGATGGTATTAATATTGATATGAATAATAATAATAAAAAAGAAGATTATGGTGAAGAAGATAATAAAAATAAAGGTAAATATGAGGAATTACAAGCTGATGAAAATTATGCTATGTATGTATCTGAGGTTGTTGATAATAATATTAGAGATAAAAAGTCATCTTTATCAACCGATAAAAAAAAGAAAAGAGGCGATAAAAATATTTTTGTTACTAATAAACAAGAAATAAATACACTTAAAAAACTACAATTAGAAAAAAAAATAGTTGAAGAATTAGATGAATCTCAATCATCTGTTTTTAATAAGACAGAGAAAATAAATAAAAAAGATATAGAAGAAATATCAAATAATATCAAATTATCAATGGGATTAGAATTAATTCAAGCACAAGCAATTAAATTAGGAATAAGTGTTTTTGAAGGTTCAACAAAATCCGGAAAACCCAAAAATAAAACAAAATCAGAGTTAATAGACCAAATAAAAGAATATATTAAAAATTTTAAAGATTTAATTATTAAATAATAAATATATTTAACTAATTTATATTTATAAATTAGTTAAATATTATAATGAGTTACAGAACAAAAAAAAAAAATACTTGTTTTATTTATAAAAATGATCTAAAATTTAGCAATGAAATTAATTTGGAGGATACAGAATTTGAATCCGATTCAGTTAAAAAAATATACAATAATTTTAAAAATAAACCTAAAATTGAATTAAGAATTGAAGACACTAAAATGGAAAATTATAAATATCTTGATTTATCAAAATTAGATATTGGGGATGAGCAATTAGTCAGATTATTTGAATTGGAAAAAATTAAATATATTTTAAATAAAATTGAATTTTTAGATCTGGCTCATAATAAATTAACATCTTTACCAGATTTAAAAAAATATCCAAATATTCTTTATTTAAGTGTGTCTTTTAATTCAATAGAACAACATATTCAAGACGATAATTTGATAGAACTAACATGTCACAATAATAAAATTAAATCAATTAAGTCAAATAAATTATTACGATTAAATGCTTCTCATAATAATATTGACATGATTGATGTTCCAAATATTAATGTTCTTGTAATTAGTTATAATAAATTGTTTTGGATACAAAGTTATTTGGATTTAACATATTTAGAATGTATTGGTAATCAAATTAATAAAATTGATCACATGATTAATTTAGAAGAATTATATATAGGAGATAATAATCTTGGTTCTATTTCTAATATGCCTAAATTGAAGGTATTAAATTGTGTTTCAAATCCATTAGAAAAAATAAAATTTTTTCCAAATCTTAAAATTTTAATGTCATCGACACCGAAAGTTTCATTACAATATAATGTATTAAGTATTTCAAAAATTAAAACAGATTATGTTATTAATTTTGCCAATTAAAACAAATTAATTATTATTCAATTTAAAAATATAAATATTTAATTTAATATTAAATATTAAATGAACTTTCAATATCCACCCCAACCTCAAACTTCTAATCCAGATGGACAAGATAAATTAAATGAACAAAAAATGTCATATATTTGTGATGAAATTATTAATGTTCTTAAATTTATGAGACAAAATAAAGAAATTTATAATGAAAATAAAGATGAAATGCTTCGTATGATTAAATCTGAAATGCCAAATTTTTATACCATTTATCCTAGAATATGTAGAGCATTAGTTTTTGAAGATGATATATCACCATTATTGGGAATGATCCAAACTTTTGGAAAAGTACAAAATAAAGAATTAAGTTGGGAAAAAGCTAATAATATGATTACTACTGCTCTTAATGCTAAATATGTTGATCCAGTATTGAACTCAGAGAAATTAGTCAGAGAAAGAGAAGAAAAACAAAAGTCAAATGTTATTGATATCACTAATACTAACTAAATTTATATTTTGAAAAAATAATTAAAGTATTTTAATTATTTTATTCTAATTATTTTATTGAATTAAAAATTTAGGTAAAGAATTAACTAAATCTAAAAAATATTTTTTTAATGAAAATGAATCATTTGTTTCTTACAATTCAATTGACGATAAAATAAAGAATATATGTGTAAAATCTGATGGTTATTCAGGATAAACAAAAATATATACAGAAACAATAATTAAATCAATTTTGTTAAATTGTCAATGTACTTTGTAAATAAATGGTGTACATCTTAATTTTGATGTAATTCTAAAAAAGTTTTATTTTGATGCTTATCATAAATTAGCACATGAGTAATTGTTATATAATTTTCAACACCTGGAGAACAAAAAGTTTCACAAAAAATTTAATAGAAATAATGATAAAAAAAATCAGATACATATGAATTAAAAAAATTACTTGAGATTATTAGTAAAAAATAGTTTTTATATTTTGTTAAATTTATAATTTATTTAAATCTATTTCACTATCTGAATTCAAATATCCTATCACATTGTCAGATGAATTTATACTTAAATTATCATGTATTATTGAATTCATTTCATAATCTGTATCCAATTCTATACCACCTCCTTTTTGAGATTTAGTTGATTTAGTTGATTTAGTTGATTTAGTTGATTTAGTTGATTTAGTTGATTTAGTTGATTTAGTAGTTTTAGTTGTTTTTACTGATTTTGTTCTTGATAAACCGGTTGATTTGGTTGATTTTTTAGTATTAGGTTCTGAATCTGATTCAGTTTCTATTTCTGTTTCTGTTTTTAATTCAATAGATTTTGTAGATATATTTTCATCATTTGTTATATTATTTTTTTTATATTCTACAAAATCAAATGATTTAAAATATTTTATTATTTTGTTAAATAATTTTGGTTCTAAAAATAAATTGTTCCAAAAATGTGCTGCTACAATTTGTTTATCTAAATATTCATTAAATTCAATTCCATTATAATTATCTAGATTGATAAATTTTATAATATTATTTATACCAACATATTGTTTAACTAAAAGATCTGAATTTATTTGTCTAAATGAATTATAAACATCATCAGATAAAGTAATTTCTGTAAACATATCTAATATTTGATATTGTGAGTTGCGGTTCATAACTTCTAACATTTCTTCTAATTTAGAAATAATTTTAGAACTGATTGTTGATTTTTTAAATCCTTTACATACAATATATTTTTCAGAATTTGAAATTCTTGATGTATATGGTTTTGCTAAATATACTTTTAAATATATTTGTCTTAACATTTGAATTAATTTAATTGTGTTTTTTGTATATGTTTCAAAAATTTTTATTACAAAATTTCCACCGTCTTTTTGTAATTTGAGGGCTGTTAAAATTTCTCCGAATATCAATTTATACGATTCTTGTTCTTGTAGATTTTCTCTTTTCCAATCAAATCCTCCATCTGATGTTATCAAATCAGATGGTTTAGCAAATCCTTCAATATTTTTTTCTTTTTTACCCTTTTCACCTGTTGAACCTGCAAATTGATAAATTGTATTTAATTTGGTTAAATCACCGTTTGTTATTGGTGCGGAAACCAAATTCTTTCCACCTCCATATAAATCTTTTAATTCATCAATTGATTTTGTTTCCATAATATGTAATCTATTGTATGGTTCTTTGGCAAAATATTTTATAAATTCTTGACGCATTAGTAAATGTTCATGGTCTGAATGTAAAGTAACCCCATAATAATTATCTTTTGAAACAGATTTAATTTTACCTAATTTTGCCTGAAGTTCTCTAAACAATATTGTTGCTTGAATAAAAGAACCAGGTCCTTCTGCTAAATGAGCAGATGCAAAATTATCTGTTTCTGGAATTAAATCAAATTCAACCAATATCTCCCATATTTTTAAAAATGCTCTATTTAAAAGTGGTGGAAAATCTGGTTTTATTGATTTTATTAGTGATTTTACTCCATTGTCTATCGAAGTAAATTCTACCCCAGAATCAGTTTTTTCTTTATAATCTATATTTTTTTCAAACAGAGATGTAACTAAATATACTTTTTTTCTTGTTCCAAATTCTTCAACTACTTCCATTTTATCTTTGGTTTTATGTATAAAATGGTGAAACCCTAATTTAATTTCTGGAAAGCATATTGAATTTGAAAATCTGACATCATATACTGAATCAAGTACATCTGTTTTTCCAATTGAATCTAAATCAAATACTAGTGGATTATAAGAAACAAATTCTTTTTCTAATGATTCAAAATCTTTCATACTTTAATGTTAATATATATTGTCTATATAATTAAAACTTTATATTTTATTATTTTATCAAATTTTTCTATTATATAATGATATAATTATTCACAATTTTTGTCATTATTATTATCATATTTATTATCATATTTATTATTAAAATATTTATTATTATCATATTTATCATCATTGTTAGTAGTTATTTTATCATTTAATATATAATTATTTTTATTTGAAAATATCTTTATTTATAATATTGTTATCATTAAAAAATTTATATTCATCTATCAATCCTTTTGATTTTATAAATTTATCATATTTACTTATTTTACGTTTTTATCTTCTAAATTAATTTTATATTTATGTAATTCAAGTATATTTTGATTAATTCCTTGACTTTTACCTATAGCATAACCTAAACAAAAACCAAAAAAATAAAAACTAAACTCATTTAAACCCATATGTAATTTACAATATTCTATATATATTGGTAATTATTTATATTTAATAAATGTATTTATTCAATATATATACTTTTATTAAATAATTAAAATAAAATGGATTTAATGTTAAAATTATTGAAATACGATTATGTTAAAATTTTATTAAATATATATATATATAAATTAAGCATATTTATTCAAAATGTGTATAATGAAATAGAATATTATTATATTAAAGAAAAAGAATTATTATTTGATATTAATGTTGATAATGATGATGAATAAGAATATAAAAAAAAACTAAAATAACTAAAAATAAAATATATTTAAAATAATAAATATTATAACTACTTATATAATATATTAATTTGATGGATACAATTAATATTGTAAATAATTATGACCAAAAAATTATTACTCAAAATATTCTAATTACAAACCAATATAAATTAATTGCAAGATGTAAAAACTTTTTTAAATCTGGATATTTGGCTAAAGAAAATTTATCGGTTGATGAAGTTGTAGAATTTATGAATAAACAAAAATATATTAATTGGGATTTATTTATAGATTTGATTAATTTAGATTTTGAAACCTATTGTCAAGGTTCAAAAACTAAACTTAATACATTAGAATATTTAGTTTCAACTAAATCAACAAGACTGATTGAATTTTTATTAAATATGGATTTAAATTCAGAACAAAATACAATTAATTGGATTTCAGGTGATAAAAATATTTTTTTACTAGTATTTAAAAATTTTTATTCAAATGATACAATAATTAATAATACAATTGATTTAATGGTTAAAAATAATTGGGTATATTTATTTAACAATTCTAAAACTGGATTAAAAAATTCAATCTTATTTTATTTAGTATTAAAATGTTCTGAAACTATTTGCTTAAAAATGTTGGAACATGGGTTAATTCAAATTGATTGGAAAGATAATTATTCAAATAATTTAATTCATTGGAGTTGTAAAAGAAATTACATTAAATTATTTGATTGGATTAACACCACACATCCAGATAATCAATTATTTGATGCTAAAAATAAAGGGGGTAGAACACCTGTACATATTGCTTGTATTAAAAATAATTTATATTTAACAAAATTATTGGAAGAAAAAAATATTAAATTAACTATTGATTCAGATTCCAAAACTCATATACATTATGGAATAAAATATGGTGATAAAGATTTAGTTTTATATTTGTTAAAGAAATATATTGAATCTGATTTCTATTTTGAACCTGAATTATTTTATGATGTAATTACATATCAAGATGAAGAAGTTGTTGATTACTTTATTTCTAATACTAACTTAAATATTAATGATACAAATTTATTTTGGACTTTAGGCTTATGTGGAATAAAAAAATATTATTCGATTATGTATTCATATGCAAAAAAAAAGACTAGTAATATACTATATAATTTTATATATGAATTATCATATTCATATGATGGACACCGTATGAATGATTATTTTGAAGATTAAACAAACATATATAAAATGTGAGTTTATATAAAATAAAATTTATTTTATTGTATTTTATATAAAAAAACTGATTTTTAATTTAAAAAATATAAGAATTATAACCTATTATTATATTATATAACAATGAAGATTATTGATTTATTAACACATAATCAATCGGATAGTATAAATAAATTAGTTAAGTCATATGGAGAAAATAATGAATTTGAAGTATCAATATTTTCAAATAAAGAGACATCATCTCATTTATTAACACTTGAAAAATTCAATGACTTAAATAGTGTTCTAACAAGAATAACAAGTAAAAATGAACCAAAATATCAAACAGAAAAAACTCAAGTACTTGATGTAATAATGAGTATAAAAGATTCAGATGTAGACACTAAAAAAATTACAAATTACAGAATAAGTATTGATGGATTAAAAACGATAAATAAATATATGAGTATGTTACACGGTAGAAAAAATCATTTAGTTATTGGAGTTTTGGCAAGTTTTTATTACGAAACAAGAGATAAAAAAGACAATAAAATAACTATGATGAAGAAAATTAAAAATTTTTCTGATTATATAACTTTAGAAGATATTTATATGAGAATAAAATTAGATACTGAATCAGATGTGACTGATGATGAACTAAAAAAATTAATAAAAATTCAAAAATATTGGAAACCAGAATCATATTTTATAGGATATAGATTTAAAGAAAGAACATCTCATTATGTGATAAAAGATAAAAATGTTTTTCGTATTGATTTGACAACAGTTAAATCTTCTAACATCATAAATAATATTGAATCTAGTTCACCAAATTATGAAATTGAAATAGAATCAGATATAAAGGACAAAACTAAATTTGTTTCTCAATTATTTGAAATATGTGAATTTGTTATTAAATCTATTCAAGGTTCAAATTACATTATAACAAAATCATTGGCAGATATGGTACTTAACAAATATAGAGAATTAATGATGGTTGATAAAACTAAAACAAATCTATATGCTAGACAACCTATTTCTCTTCAAGTTCAACATTTGGTTGACAATTTACCAAATAAATATTCAGTAACAGATAAAGCAGATGGTGATAGAGGTTTTTTATTAATATATGATTCTAGATGTTTTTTCATTTCTACAAATTTAATAGTTAGAGATATGGGTTTAGATGTTGATACCAAATTATCTGGTTCTGTTTTAGATGGTGAATTTATATTTTTACCAAAATATAACAAATACTTATATATGGCTTTTGATTGTTTAAAAAGTGGTGATACAAATGTAATGGATGAAGCAAAATTTTCAACTAGATTAGAACAAGCCGATAAAATTATTTATCAAATAAATAAATGTGGTTATACTCATAAATCAGTATATGATTCTAAAATAGATTTAAATAATTTGGATAAAGTTTTAGATTTTCACAAAAAGAGTTTGATTAATTTTTTTTCAGATATAAATAAAGAATTAGAATCTAAATCCACTTCTATTTTAGTAAGGAGAAAATATTTCATGGAAGCAACAGGTGTTCAAGATAATGAAATTTTTAAATATACATGGTTAATGTGGAAATTAATAACATCTAACCCAGATTTAAAATATCCATATCATCAAGATGGATTGATATACCATCCGAATGACCAAAAATATGTTATTGAAGCAGATCAATCAAAATATTCAGAATATAAACAAAAACCGCCAAATATGAATTCATTAGATTTATACACGGTATTTGAAAAAGATAAATCAAGTGGAAAAACTTTAATTGTATATGATAATTCAATATCAAGTAATATTAAAAATAAACCTTATGTAATAGCAAATTTATATTGTGGGATGTTCTCAAAAGGTGTTGAAAAACCTGTTCTGTTTGGTGATGATATTGGGGTATCACAAGCATATATATATTTAGATGATAATGGAATACCCAGATCTCAAGACGGAAAACCAATCCTTGATTGTACGGTTGTAGAATATTATTATAATTTAGATCTTGATGTATTAAATCCCTATAAATGGGTACCTATGAAAACTCGTTGGGATAAAACAGAAGCAGTTCAAAAATTTGGCAGAAGATATGGTAATGCTCAAAGAACAGCTTATGCAGTTTGGGGAACAATTACAAATCCAATCCTTATGACTGATTTTGCTAATCTTTCATCAGATGTTGATTATCTTAAATATTTTAAACAATTTCAAGCAAGAATAGATTTTGATATTGTTAAAATGGAAAAGAAACAAAATATTTATTTTCAAAAGAAAACAGATTTAGTTAAAAATATGGCTTCATTTCATAATTGGATTAAATCTAATTTAATTTATACTTATATGATGTACAGATATAATGATGATATTCAATGTAAAGTTTTAGATTTTGGTTGTGGTAGAGGTGGGGATATAAATAAATTTTATTATACTGAAGTTGAATTATATGTTGGTATTGACCCAGATTATGAAGCTTTAGTTGATTCTACTGATGGAGCTATATCTAGATATAAAAATATTAAAAAAGGTAAAGAACGTTTTCCACCCATGTTTTTTATTCAATCTAATGCAGGGGTTTATCTTCAATATGATGAACAAGTTAGAGTTTTGGGCAAAATGAATCAAGATATGAAAAATAATTTTAATAAATTTTTTACTTGGGATGATAAAAAAACTATATTTGATAGAGCAAATTGCCAATTCGCTATTCACTATTTGTTATCAAGTGAAGAATCTTGGAATAATTTTTGCGCTAATTTAAATATGTATTTGAGAGAAGGAGCATATTTTGTTTTCACTACTTTTGATGGAAATAAAATTAAAGAAAAATTGAAGGATACAGATAGATATACTGAATATTATGATGAAGGAGGAGATAAAAAAATATTGTTTGACATTGTGAAAAAATATGATCCTTTATCTACTAATCCTTTAGGTAATGCTTTGGATGTACATATGGGTTGGTTATTTGATGAAGGAGTTTATCAAACAGAATATCTTGTTTATCCTGAATTTATTGCTAAATCACTTAAAGATAAATGTTCAATGGAATTAGTTGAATCATATGATTTTGAAAATATATTCAAAGATAATCAAGAATTTCTTAAAATTTCTTCTGAAGAAGAAGAATCTATGAGTATTAAATTCTTTAAAGAAATATATAAATTTTATTCACCAACTGATATTAATTCTAAATGTTATGGTTATTCATTTCTTAATCGTTTATATGTATTTAGAAAAAAAGAAACAGACCTTGCAGAAGTTAAAAATAAATTTTATGGTCCTAATAGAAATAGAATTATTAAAGGAGTTGGTTCAGGGGTTTCTACCGCTAAATCTAAAGTTGCCGCGAAAAAGAAAGTTTTACAAGAAGCAATTAAAAGAGAAGGAGAAAAAATTAAAAAAATTAAATCAACCAAATAATAGTTTGTTAAATTATTGATACATAATAATCAAATTGTATTTTTATGATATTTGTATATTCTTCCAATAAATAACAATATTTATTCAAATATTTTTAATTTAACCATTTGTTGTAATCATATAAAACTATTCAATAAACTCATCACAATCAAATATTAGGATAGAAAGAAAATTTAATTGTTTTATCAATTAAATTAAAAAACCGGTTGAATCACCTACAAATATATATTGTTCAATTTTTATGTATAGAATCATCTAATAAAAAAAATTGAATTTAAGAAATAAAAAATTAAATATATTAAATATCTATATATATATTACAAATGAATACTCAAACATATTATGTATATAATCCTGTAGAATTATTTGAAAAATTAGATTCAAATACCAATACTAATGTTAAAGTAGAAGAATTTTTTAAAAATTTTTCATTTGAGGATATAGTTAGTCAACAATCAGCAAAAGGTAATACAACACAAGTATTTAATAAAATTATTAAAGAAGACACAACAAAAGCAAGAATTATTGGATATCTGAATAAATTAAATCAACATAATTTGGCTAAAGTTGTTAGTTCTATTAGAGAAATAGCATTTCAAACAACAGATGAATTAAATGAATTAGTTTACCAATGTATTCAAAAAATTAAAAAAGATAATGATTTAATTAGACCATTGGTTGCCGCATTATGTAAAGAATTCTTGTCACTTTATTTTGTGTCATCAGATAATGATAAAATTTATTTTAGAAAATTGCTTTTAACTGAAGTTAAAAAAGAATATGTGAGTTCAATAGATTTTGATTCTAATGAATGGACAAAAGAAAAATCAGAACGTGTTATGATTTTAGTTAGTACTTTATTCAATGAAAAAATTATTGAAGATAAAATTATGTTATCAATTATTAATGATTTAAAAAAAAATTTTACTTATAAACCTGATGAATCACAAGAATATTATGAACATGTTGAAAAATCAATTCAACTCCTAAGTTGTTTAGTTTCATCAATAGCAATAAACTCTGAATCAAAAATTATATTTAATGGTTTAGGAGATTTTTTGACTTCTCAAATGGAAATATATGAAGAAGTTAAATGTATTCAAAGGAAAACTAGATTAATTTGTAAAAATATTATTTTTGAGTTAAATAAATGTTAAAATATTATTTTTACACCCTTGAAGATTTAAAATCCCGATTTTATTCAACAAAAAAATATTCAAGGTTTACCCGTTGCAGAGCGTGTAAATTATGATTTTGTTAAGGCGACAACCTTAACTGATTTATTAACTTTTTTTTGAACGACTTTATCTTTTTTAGGATTTTCTACTTTCACATTTTCATCCTTCTTTTCCCTACATAAATATTTTGGTCGTTCAAGTCCATTTATTGCATTTTTAGCAATTCTATATATATTAGTGGATCCATTTACATCTCTATTCCATACACCTAAACAAGTTTTACACTTAATAAGCCCATGGACTAAGATATTACCACTTTTATATGGTTTTGGATTTTTTCTTATTTGGAATTTTTCACATCTTCCTATTTCAGTTTTGCAAATTGAACACATGCAACTTGTTCTAAATTCATCAACTAAATATGTTTTGTAATTATTTTGTCTAAATAACATTCGCATTCCTTTCCCCTTAATTGGTTCCTTATACTTCATATGTTGTTTTTGTTCAAAATCTCCAAAAATAACTATTGTTTCTTCAGGTTTTCCAAATATTTTTTTAAAATTATTAATTAATTTTTGTTCATTTTTCTTTCTATTAATATAACTATTTAATTTGAGTTTTCTGAATATGTATTTTTCATAAAATTTGTATAATTTATTATTTATTTTACTTTTCTTTTTTATATATTCCTTAAAATCTTTAACAATTAATGTTTTTCTATTGAGTTTTGATAATTCTGTTTCGTATTCTATAATTGTTTTTCCATCTATTTTTTCTTTCTTGAATTCTAAAATTATTTTAGAATACTTTTTAATTTTACATTCTTTTCTTCTACTATCTTGTGTATATCTAAATTCTGTAGCATCTTTATTATCATTATCAACACAATATAAAATATCGCTCAAACCTGGATCAATACAAACAATCTTTTTATTTTTTATATTTGTATAGTCAGTTAATTCATCTATGTATTGTTCAGAATTTGAACCTACTTTAATATTAGGTATTCTTTTACCTATTAAATCATTTCTTAACATTAAAATAGAACAACTTACTCCATCTGTTTCTATCATATGATGAAATGTATATTTCGGTTTCTTAAAACATTGTCTTTCTGTTCTAAAGAAAAATTTCCAAATTTTATTTTCGTATTTTTTTAAATTACCTTCTAATAAATAATCCGTCTTATTTCCTTGTTTTTTTGTCATTAATAAATGAACTAATGTTGTTGTATCCAATTTTATAGAATGAGGGATTATATCATTTCTCATAGGAAATACATTATAAATCATAACTTTATCTTTTTCTACTTCTTTCATCATTCTAATCATACATGGTAAATAATCTTGTGGATTACATTGTAAATCATAATATAAATTATCTTTTTGATATTTGCCTTTATTTGGTGTTATTGTTTTCTTTACTTCTTTTATCCAATTGTGATATTTTGCATCTGATTTATGTTCTGTCGTTATTTCTAATATATCAGTCTTAATTTTTCTTAATTGTCTGCAAAACTCATTAATTAATTCTGTTTGTTTATCTTCTTCTTTGTTTTCTTCTTTTATCTTAACTATTATTTCTTTTTTCTTCCAAACAATATTAACAAATCTTTCAATATATTCAACATAGTGTAATTTAATATTATTTTCATACATTGTAATAATTCCAATTGTTAAATAATCTAAAACTGTATTAAGATGAGTATAGTCTAAATCCGTATCTTTAATTAATGGCTTATAATTAGAATTATAAAAAGCAGTTAATTTATCTTTTAGTTCCTTAATTTCTTTCTTTGGTGGTCTACCTGATGCACTTTCATTACATAAAATTTTCATACAAGAATTAACAAATACTTTATCTATTTCTGGTAGTTTATTATTTTTTTCAAAATAATCCAATAAATAAAGTTTCATAAACATTAATGTATTTATAACAATTTTATTACACTTAATAACGGCATCTGTAATTTTAGATAAATTAATATCTGGATTTTTCAAAACATGTTTAATTGGTATCTTAACACATTTAAAATAATCTATAGGTTTATCTGGTGGTTTAGTCTTTTTTTCTTCTATAGCACTCATTATATAATACTATAATAATATAACTTTATATATATTTTAATTTCTATAATATTTACCTTTGTGTGTAATACTTTTTATAATTATAAAAAGTATTACACACAAAGGTAAATATTATATATAAGATACTGGTTTCTATTTAATCTTTTAATTTCTTCTAATTCTTCGTATCTTTCAATCCATCTTTTCAAACTTCTTTCAGAACACTTAAATATATCACAAGTTTTAGTATAATTCGTATTATTTTCTAAATAATATTTAACAGCAGTAATTTTATAATCTTCACTTTTATGTTTAGACACTTAATATATAATTATTTATATATTAAAAAAATCGGCATTTTAAATCTTCAAGGGTGTAAATTATATTATTTTTTTTTTATAGTTGAACATAATTTTAAGTTCAATTATATCCTTCAACTTCATTAACATCACGTGATTTAAATTTATTCTCACAATCTGTACGATGACCGATTGGATTTACACCTCCAGTCTTCCATAATTTACATCTGGACAAATATTCTTCATATGATTTTGTATAATAATGATTAATTACTAATGGAATTTCATTAATTGAATTTGGTTTACAAGAATTTGGAAATCCTGTTTCATGATATCCAAAATAAGAATTAAAAATTTTACCTGATTTATTTGGAATAAAATTAAAATCATGAACTCTCCAAAATTTACTTGATTTATTAATATAATCAGTATTAGCCAAAGTTTTAAAACTTGAACAAACTTTTTCATGGAATTTAAATGATTTTATTACAGATCCAGATGGTTTTGTAACATGTCCTCCTGAACCAAAATCATATCGCTGAATTTTAAAAGCTGTTATTTTATCCCATTGAGATTTGAGACTTAGGATATAATCTGATACTCTATAATAAGATTTGATAGGAATAACAAATTCATCTAAATCCAACATCATTAGAAACTGAGTTTCATGAGAATATGTTTGAACACAATGAGTATATGCTTGTCTTTGAATAGTGTCAATTCCTATATTTTTTTTAGCTGTCCAATTAATTAGTTTGATGTATGGGATATATTTGGTTTCCTCAAGATATGGATATAAATGAATATTTGGATCATTTGAATATAAATATATTTGTTCAAATCCTTGACTGATATGATGGTCCAACCATTCTTTCATATAATCTTGTTCAGATTTGAATATAGCCATTATTGAAATTGTGTATTTTTTGGGTTCTAATTTAAATAATTCTGTATTGTTATTATAAAATGCAATTAAATATTTTATTATTGACAAAATTATTATAAAAGTAATTAATAAAATTATCATTATAATTAATTTATTATCAATTGATTTTTTAATATTTGAAATAAAATATGTTTTATCTTGTTCTGACATTTTGTTTATAAATATTTTGTGTATAAATATATTAAATAAATAATTTTACAAAAATATTTATTTATCATTTATAAATAATCAAAAATAATCAAAAAAATAGGATTCATTTGGTAAGAATTTTACAATTACATATTCATAATTTAAAATTCTATTTTTAACAAATAAATATGAATATGTTATTTCTGAACCCTCAACGCATTTAGATATAAAATTTAATGAATTTAGTAATTCATTTTTAGTTAAAAAAGATGGATAACCTGAATCTTCAATACCGATAATATAATAACAACATTCACTGTCAATACATACAACACCCTCGTATATCCTCCAATGTATTTGTGTAATTAATTTATTAGTTTTATCATTTAGTGCATAAGTTTCTAAAGTTCTTTTATATTCAATATTTCCTCTTTCAAATTCTTGTTCATATTTGTGATTAAAAATTATATGTGAATCCCCATAATTAGTTTGATTATAATTTGTTGAAATATTAGTTTTAACAAATTTTTTATTTTTTAAAAATAAATCATCTAATATATTTGATAATTCATTAATTTTATTAAATTCATCAGAAAAAATTAATAAATTATTAAATGAATTTGATGATGGAATATTTTTTTTAAAATCTGAATTTGCATCAGTATTTGTTATGTTAATATTATTAATACACTCAATTATGTCATTAAAATCATCTTTTCCATTATGACTCATTTGTTTAATATATGATTTTAATAACTAATTAATATTATATATCATTTTAAATAATATAATGATAGTTAATAGTATTGATGATAAAAATCAATTTTTTTATATTACAAAATGGTTATAATCTAACAAATAATTGAAAAAGTAAATTAATATAAAAAAATATAATAAATATACATATTTTGTTAATAATGAAATATATAAATATTAAAAACAATATAGAAAAGTATTTATTATATAATATTATAAAAAAGATTATTAATGGGAGTTGATGGATTATATAAATTTATAAATAAAAATTTTCCTGATTTATACAATACAGTTGGAATAAATGAAATAAAGGGTAAATCTTGTATTATTGACGGGATGCAACATATATATTCTCAATTGATATATATGAGATCAAGAGAAAAAGAAGTTTTAACATCTGATGGTAAAAATATATCACATATTCATGGATTAATAAATTCCTTGACTTATTATTTGAAAAATGACATTATTCCAATCTTTGTATTTGATGGTAAAACTCCAGATATAAAAAAAAAAAAAAAAAAAAAAAAAAAAAAAAATTAAAAAAAAAATTAAAATAAATAAAAAAAATTAAAAAAAAAAAAAAAAAATTTGAATGAATATATTAATTTATTATCTGGTGATAATATTGTTGAATTAGATGAACAAATTGAAAAAAATGATGATGGGTTTATATATGGAACTCCACCATCGGATACAATTAATTTAGAAGAAGAAATGATGAAAATAAATAATATTCAAGAAGAATATAAAAAAATTTACAAAAAATCGATTGTTATGAAAGATTATTTTATAAAAGATTGGATTCAGATACTTAAATTATTAGGATTACCAGTTATTAAAGCAGATGGTGAAGCAGATCCAGTATGTGCTTATTTGTTAAAAAATAATTCTAATATTTATGGTATTATATCTGATGATTCAGATATGTTAGTTTTTGGTTCACCAATTTTAATGAGAAAATCAATAAATCAACAATTTACAATAATTGAACTTGAAAAATTATTAACAAGTATTGAAATTTTATTATCAAATGAATATGGTAAATATATTTGTTTTGATATAGATAATTTGGTTGATTTTTCAATATTATTGGGAACAGACTATGGTTCATTTAAATTAAATCAAATATATTCAGATTCTCTTGAAATGCTTAAAGATTATGTGTCAAATGGTTTAGATTTTAGTAAATTAATTTCTGAATCCGAATATGAAAAATTTCAAATAATTAAAAAATATTATACTGAATATAATTATGAAAAAGAATGTTGTGATTTATTAAATAAACCAATTTGGAATAAACCGAATTTTTTAGATTTAAAAAAAAGATTGTTAGAACTTAATGTTGATGAAGATTATATTGACAAAAATAATCATTTTTTAGATATTTGTTATAATAAAATATATAAAAAATATATTTTTTCAAAAAATGATTATGGATATAAAAAAACAAGATCTAATAGTTTTGACTCAAATAGTCATTATTATTATAATAAATATAATTATAACAATCAATTAGGTATCTTGGATAGTAAAAATTTTATAAAAAATAAAAATAATAATGAAAATATTAAAGGATTATTTAAAAGACTAAATAAAAATCCGACATTTTATTCTGATAAATATTATGTTGTTGATAAAAATAAAGAAATTATTATTGATGATGATTTAAAATTATTATCAGATATCAATGGTAATAATAATAATAATACTACATATGATAATAATGAACTGCTTCATCTTGAAAATAAAGTATCTATTGAACCAAATAAAACATATAGTGATGATATTTTTCAATTTGATAACTAATGATAAATTTATTATATTTTTATTTAATCATTATTTGATAATTTACTCGAACCTGATGATGAATCATCTGTTGTATTTTCTGTTGTATTTTCTGCAGATAAATCTGTATTTTTATTTGTTCCAAGTTTATTTTCAGATTCATCAATTGATGAATTTTTTTTATATGTAATTATATTAGTATTTTTCAAATACCAATATTTATAAATAAAATATCCAATACAAATTACAATTAATAAAATTAATATTAATATCCATATAGATATTTTAAAATTAAATATTGACACTTTATAGTTGAAAAAACCATTTGATTCATCTTCAATAACATTATTCGTTTCTAGTTGTTTTTTTGTTATTTCTCCTCCAGTTTTTTTTATTGAAATATAATTATCATTTTGGTTATATTGTTGGGGAATTTTTATAACCTTTTTAATTGTATTATCTAGGAATTGAACAGGGACTTGAACTGAGGGATGGATTTGTACTGGGTCTTGAACTAGAAGATTAATAGATTTTTCGTATAATAAATCTTTATTAGAATTTTCAGTAATAGAACTTGTAATTGATTCTATAATGTTTTCTTTACATAATTGAGTATTAGTATTTTCACATACTTTACCCACAAAAGGTCCGTATGATGTATATATATCGCCCATAAAATTATTTTTTTTACTTTCCATTATTTTATAATATAATCTATATATTGGAAATAAATAAACAAAAAAAACGAGTTATATTATAAAATTTTTATATTTTTTAAATTTAAAAAAATTGAAATAAATAATTAATAAAATAAATTACCCTATTTCTATCAATTAGTTATAATGATAAAATCTATCAATAAATATGGATTAGATATATTAAATGCATGGAAAATACAACTTGTTAAAGATGGAAAAAAATTTATTATTACACCTGCACACAATATTATATATAAATCAAAAAATACAAATAAATTTGTTCCAAGTCCATTTATTCCAGAAAAATATACTAAAAATTGGTATGTTCCGAAAAAATATATTCAATCTAGAGAATATGATTTAATGAATGATATAGCATTTATGCCTTTGGATAATAATTCTTCAGTTATAAAGTCAAAATATATTGATATAAATAAAATTTATAAAATTAATTATTATTATTATCAACCATATGATTATGCTAATAATAAATTACTAATTGATAGATATCAATTAGGATGTGGGCAAACTATAATTTATAATTGTCCTAATACAGAATGTATGGAAGGCCTTAATTTTGGATTTAGAGGAATGAGTGGTGCAGCTATAACTGATTCTTATTCTAATAAATTTATAGGATTATTCATAAGAAAAATAGGCAATCTTGGAATAAATAAAATTGATTCTAGATTAGATACTGAAATGATAGGTGTTTCAAGAGGTTTTGTTATGTCTGTAAAATATATTGAAAATATAATTTATTCAAATGACAATATAAAAATTTTATAATATTAAAAAATTGATAAATTTATTTAATTTAAATATTTATCATGTATTTATAATAATAAATAACAGAAAAATATATGAAAAAAGTTATGGATAAAGATAAAATACCATGGATTGAAAAATATAGACCAAAGAAAATTTCTGAAATAGTTTCACAGAACGAATCAATCAGTATATTAAATAATACATTAAAAACAGGTGAATTACCACATTTATTGTTGTATGGAAATCCTGGAACTGGAAAAACAAGTTTAATTCTAGCATTGTGTAATGAACTATTCGGACCTGTTAGAGTTAATGAAAGAGTTATAGAATTAAATGCTTCTGATGAAAGAGGTATTAATATAGTAAGAGGTAAAATTATTGAATTTACTAAAATTGCTATTGGTACTCGAGATCCAAAATATTTATGTCCAAATTATAAAATTATTATTTTGGATGAAGCAGATGCAATGACAAAAGAGGCTCAGGCAGCATTGAGAAAAGTTATGGAAGAAAATTCAAATATAACTAGATTTTGTTTTATATGTAATTATATTAATCAAATTATTGAACCGATAAATAGTAGATGTGTAAAAATTAGATTTAAACCAATCGATAAAATGAGTATGATTTCAAAACTTAAATCTATTTCCACAAATGAAAATATTAATATTAGTTATGATACATTGGAATGTGTAAGTGAAATATCAAATGGTGATTTGAGAAAAGGTATTCTGACGTTACAAAATATTAAATATATTAAAAATAATATAGGTGTTAATGATCTAATTTGTAAAAATGATATATATGAAGTTTGTAAATATATATCACAGGAAAATATGGATAAATTTATATTAGAAATCAAGACAAATGGTAATATTTTAAATATTATTAAGATTACTAAAGAAATTATAAATAAAGGATATATTTTTAATTCTATCATTAATAAAATTACACAATATGTTATATTTAATGATGATTATGATGATAAATTAAAAGCAAATATATTATTTGAAATGAGTATTATTGAAAAAAGTATTAATGATGGAGCAAATGAATATATACAATTATTAAAACTTATTACAATGTTAAGTATTTTATAACAATAAATATATTTTTTATATTATTTTATTTTTTGATATGTATTATGTAGAGGTGGTAATTAGTTTTGTCCCAATTGATTTAATTGTGTTGACCAACCATTTGATATTGGATTTAGATTTGGATTTGGATTTGGATTTGGATTCATACTTGCCATACTATAACCCATATATGTAGCAGCATTATTTCCTTGTTGACCAATCCCACCTCTTTTTCTACCAACCGCAGAACCTAATCTATTCCATCCAGATTTACTCAAATCTTCACAAGTATCAGATTTAAAAGATTCATATAATACATAAAATAAAAATAATGTTAAAGTTAAACAAGCCCAAAAACTTAAACCACCCATATCAAATACTTTATTTATTTCAAATTTATTGCCTATACTTAATAAACAACAAGCACAAATTAAAATTACAAATAAAAAAATTGTTTTAAAATTAAAATTGAAACCTAATAAACTTGTTCTTTGATTTGATTGCATATTTAATGAAACACTTGGAATGTTCATATAAAAATTATGTTTATATATTTAATAATTATAAAAATATAATTATTAAAATTAATAATTGTATATTTTTATTATAATAATTCTTTTTCTAATTCTAATTCTAATTCTTTTTCTAATTCTAATTCTTTTTGTTTTTTATTTTGTTTTTCTTTATTACTCTTTTTCCGTAAATTTTTTAATAATGATTTTTCTTTTGTTTTGACTTTTTTTAAATTATTCTTTTTTTCAATATATTCTGATTTTATTTGTGACACATTATCATCAATTTTTTCATTTTCTTCTATTACTTCTTTGTCTCTATTTACTTTTTTTAATCCATTTAATGCTTTTAATATTTGTTCTGAGTTTATTATTAATGAAGTATTTGATGGTGTCTGATATTGTGTTTGCATTTGTCTAGTATTTGTGTTAATACATGTATGTTCATTATTAACATCTTTTTCATTTAATGAAAAACCATTTGAAATATCATTTAAAAAAGGTAATTTTTTTTGTCCCAAATTAAAAAAAGTATTTGATGTTCTGGATGAAGTTCCAGATAAAGTTCCTGATATTAAATGTTCATTTAAATTATTTTTATATAATGTGGTAAATAAATATTTTTTTAAATCTTTTTTTTCATCTTGTTTAATTAAAATCAATACTAAATTTATTTTTATTGTATGTGTTTCAATATTATCTAATTTAATTGGAACCACACGTATTGTTGATATTTCAAAAATTATGGAATAGGTTAAATCCATATTCAATGTATCAAATTCCAATTCATTTCCATCATAATCAACAAATAAAGTATTATTGTTTGTAAAAAAAGTAAAAATATATGGATATTGTTCATATTCTTTCCAAGGATAATCAATTGATATATTTTCATAATGGGGACTAAATTTTTCAACCATACATGTACCTATATCTTTTATATAATTTATTAAATTTACAATTGTTTCATTTTTATTATTCATCAAAAATCTTATCGTATTATAATTAGAATAATTATTGGAATATTTTATATTTGGAACACTAAACCAAAATTTATGTAAAGGTTCAGAAATCTTATTATTATAAATTTTATAATAGTATTTTGTTCTCGATATTGTATCATGGTCTAATTGATAATTTTTAAATTTAATATTATAATTTGTTAAAATATTTTCAATCATTTAATTTTTTTAATTTAATATATTGATTTATTCTTATATATTTTGGTTTCTTAAATATTTACAACATATATTCTAAAATAAATTTATTTTTATTATCTTCTTTACTATATTTTTTTTTTAATCTGTAATTAATTCTTTCTAATAAATTATTTGAAATTTTAAAAGCAATTTCACAAAATATTTTTTTTAATTCTTCAGAGTCTTTAATTTCTTCTAAATTAAAACCTTCAATATCAAATAATGGTTTGTCTAATTTATATTTTTTTATGATTTCATTATATAATTGAAAAACTGTTTCTCCTAATGTTATTTTTTTAAATTTAATTTTTGATAAATTTTTAGCATTATCTTCAAATAATAAATTCATAAAATCTAAAACATTGTTGTAATATTTTTTATTTTTATTATGAATCAATTTATTTGTTTCTTCTAATATATTTTGTGTAGATATTAATATATTTTTTATTTCCATATTTTAAATATTATTAATATATATAATAATTATAATAATATTTTTATATTATGAATAAAATTCAACATTTTAATATTGAAACATCAATCAATGATAAAAGAAATATAAAAGGATTTGAGTTAGATAATAAAATTAAAATAATATTCATTTCAGATCCTAATATTAATATTTCATCTTGTTCTATTGCGGTTGGAGCTGGATATTTACACGATACTTATCCAGGTACTGCACATTTTCTAGAACATTTATTATTTATGGGAAGTGAAAAATATCCTGAACAAAATGATTATCATTCTTATATACAAATTAATGGTGGTCAAGATAATGCTTTTACTGCCGATAATATGACATGTTATTATTTGGCTTTAGAATCATCATTTTTAAAAAAAGGTATTGAAATGTTATCTTGGTTTTTTCGTGCCCCCCTACTTAATGAAACCCATATAAAATCAGAAATGGAAATTATTGATTCAGAACACAATAAAAATATTTTATCTGACAGTTGGATTATTGATGATGTTTTTAAAAATTTTATTAAATCTGATAGTAAATATAAAAAATTTGGTACTGGTAATTTAAAGAGTTTAGGTAATATAACAAAAAAAGATATTTATGATTTTTATAATCAATATTATACTACTGATAATTTATATGTATGTATTGTTGATTCCAAAAATATTGAACAAATGATTAATGATTATATTTATTTTTTTCAAGCAATACCAACTAAATTATCTTCTCCAAATTCTGATAGATTTCATAAAAATAAATTAGAATTAATTGACAATAATTTAATTTTTTTTAGTTCTTCTTCAGATTATCTTATAACAAATTATTATTTAATTTTTGATGTCATTGAAACAAACTTAATTGATTATCAATTAATTCATTTTATAAATTATTTAATTGGAACAGAATATATTAATTCATTAGCATATTATTTAAAAGAAAACAATATTATTAAAGAAATTTCATCATCAATTGAATATTTTTTTGATTTTTCTGCAACTATTTTTATACAATTAATTATGATAAATGATGATGTAAATAATATCATCAAATCATATTTTGTTATCTTAGAATTATTAAATCAAATTAAAAATATATCTGATAATGAATTTATGATAATATATGATAATTATAGAAAAGTTAAAACATTAAAATTACTTTATGATTCAACAACTGATTCAGTTTTCATTTCTAATTATGTTGTTGAAAATATGATAAAGGGTAATATATCTGAAGCAATTGTTAGAAATTATAAAGTTCCTGAATTTACTGAACAAATTTTTAATAGATTTAAAGTAATTATTGATAAAATTATAATTAAAATAACAACCAATATTAATTTTAAAAATATTAATAAAAAAGATTTTATTAATTTAAAATGGTATTATGGTACTTATTATATTGATAATATTATATTTTACACAAATTCAGATATATCTGAAAATAAATTGAAATCTACAATTGGAGTAAAATTTATTTTTTCAAATATCATTGGAATTAAAAATTTTTTAATTAAAACTGATACTTTAAATATAGGGTATGATAAATTAATTGTTCCAAAATTGATATATGAATCAAATAAATTATCTAGAAAAATATATTTAATGGAATGTAATAAATATAATAAACCTATTGGTTCTATATCTGTTATTAGAAAAAATAAATTACTTCTTGACAAATATAATAAAATTTTAATAGGTATTTATGAAGAAATATGTAATAGAGTTCTTAATTATTATTTAGAAACTATTGGAACATATAAATTAAGTTTTAATATGAGTGTTTATAGAGAATATTTAATTTATAATTATATAGGAATTGACTATGAATTAAATTTTTTTGTTTCACAAATAATTAAACAAATTTATCCAAATATTATTTTGTATAATAATGATAAATCTGAAAAATATTTTAATGATATTTTACGAGATATAGAAGAATATATCACAAATTTTAAATATAATACTCCATATACTATATGTTCTAAATATTTATATTATTTACTCGATAATAATTTAATGCCGGAAGAAAAATTAAATTTTATAAAACAGTTAAGTTGGAAAGATTTTGTCATTAAGATAAACGATTGTTTAAAATATTCAGATGAGTATTATTTATTAACTGGAATTAAAAAATATGGTTATAAAATTAATATTTTATTATCAGATTATTATGATTTTGAAGATGATCTATATATTAAAGATATTATATATACTCTTGAACTTAATCATAACAAATATTTGATTTCAAATGACGAAATTGAAAAATTATTTTCAAATATTAATAAAGATATTACAAATAATATTATGGATATTAAAGAAAAAAATAAAATAATTTTGAAAAAATACAATATCAATTCATTTGATACTAATCCAAATGAAATAAATAATTGTTTAATTAAATATTGGGTATGTGGAGAAAAGATTAATTTAATTTATGATGATCCCAATAAAAATATTATTAATATTGAAGTTACTAAAAAAATAATCAAAACTAAATTAATTATGGAATTTGTTTCCGAAATAATTAATGAACCATTGTTTGATAAAATTAGAACTATTGACAAATTAGGTTATATTGTTAAGGCAGATTATAAAACAATTTATTCATTAGATAATTCTTTATATTTTATTATACTTTATTTAGTACAATCATCTTATTCCATTGATAGAATTAATGAATCAATAACAAATTTTAATAAATTTATTATTAAAGATATTAAAAATAATTATGAAGATTATTCGGAAAAATTTAGATTGTTAAGAGAATCAAAATTAATTGAATTTAATAAACCATTTTCTGATTTAGTTGAAGAAATAAGTTCATATATTGAATCCATTATATCAAAAAATTTAATTTTTAATTTAAATTCATTATACAAGGAAATTTGTTCAGAAATAAATTTTTCTGATGATATTGAACCTATTATATATAATATTGTTAAAAATAATTCTGATGACTATAATATTATTTTAAATAAAAAAATTGATTAAAATTCATTATAAATACTTCTAAATTTATATATTTATATACATACTCTTATAAATGGATCCAAATATACTGAAAAATCTTGGACTTGATTCATCTCTTAATACCAATGATCTTCAATTACTTCAACAAATTTTAGGTTCTGTTGGACAAAGTACTAATAGTAAAATGCCTAAAATGTCTGCTAAAGAACGAAATAATTTAATTTCAAAATTATCTTCTAATACAACATTAGAAGAAATACCAAAAAAAGAACTTAAAGATATGAATGAACATGAAAAAAAAATATATAGAGAAGAATTAAAAAAAAAACTTAAAAATAAACAAAATGAAAAAAAAATGTTGAGAACTTCTAATTTAGCAAAACAAAATCAAATTAAAACAGATACTAATTGTTCAGATGCAATTGATGAGATATCTGAAATGATGAAAAATGTCAATACCCATAATGAAATTAATAATGGAAATATAAATACAAATACAAATACAAACACAAGTACAAATACAAATACAAATATTGATACTGATATTAATCAAAATTTAAAAAATATAAAACAAGAAACGATTATTAACAATATAATTAATAAAACTGATGAAAATGAAACTAAAGTCGGAGACAATGAAAATACTATAGATGATTTAGCAAATTATCTTAATTAATTTGTTTTATAAATGTATGTATAGAACCTGGATTTCCTTTATCATACAATGATATTATTTCTTTATTTTTATAATTTGGATTATCGTTATTATTAGAATCTTTATTTTTTATAATACATTGTTGACCACAATCATTTATATTTTTATTTTCTATTTTTTCTTTATGAGATATTTTATCTTTTTTATCTTTTTTATCTTTTTTTTGTTTTTTATTGTTTTTATCAAAATTTAAATATTGATTAGAATCTGTTGAACCAATAAAATCACCATATATAAAAATAACAATCAAACTAGTTATATCTAATAACATTAAAATTAATAAACTGATTAAATAATAATTATTTGAAAACACATTTTCAAAACAATAAGCAATAATGTAATAATATATTCCAATTGTTATTAAAATTAATAATGATAATGGAATATATTGGCCTGTCATATAATTTATAATATTAAATATTGTAAACATTAAATTAATATTTGTATATATAAAAGTTTTATTAAATATACGCAAAAAAATAAATAATTTATTTATTTTTAAACTATAGATTATTTTATAAATATATTATCTTAATTAATTTATAAAATGGACGAACAGGCAGATAGTGAAATTAAAATTTTAATTGATGCTCTTAAATATACATCAAATATAATTGTTGACTTGACAAATAAATTAACTATTCAAGAAGAAAAAATAAGTATATTGGAAAATAAATTAAATAAAATACAAAAAATGTCTATGGAAAATAATTTAAAATTAAAAACTATATATTATGATATATTAAATACACTTTTAAAATCACAAGATAAATATATTAACTCCAGCAATAAAAAACAAAGTAATATTAGGGGGGGTATTTTAGATAATTCAAATGATTCTGATAATGTATCTGAATATGTTATTGAAAAAGATGTTTGTAATAAAAATAATAAATCTAATCAAAATGATTTAGATAATAAAAAAAATTTACAAAATACAGAAACATTATATAAAGATAAAGAAAAAAATAAAATAGATAAATTAATTGGTTCAATTGTTAAAAGAAAAAATTTGCTTGCTCAAATAACCAACAATAATAATGAAAATAATATTAATGAAAATAATATTAATGAAAAAAAAATTAAAGATTGTTATACAGGATTAGATTTAACAATTAAAACAGGAACTGTAAAATCTGAAATAATCAATACATATAGTAATAACAATGTTAAAGGCATCAATAATGTTAATAATAATACAAATATTGGTAGTAATGAGATTGAACAAAATAAAATTATCAGTGCTCAAAACAATGATTTAAATAAAGCAAATAATATTTTAAAACAAATACGAAGAAGAGCAAATATTAGAAAAATGTAATTGTAATTATAAAAATATATTTAGTCAAAAATAATAATTAAATATATAAAATATTATTAATTAATACTTTATATAATTATGGATCATGATAAATTTAACAAACTAAACTTAACATTAACAAAATCAAATGATAAAAATATTATTGTAAATTATAATTGTTTTTGTTCTAAATCATTTTATCACAATGATAAAATATTATATATATTACCATGTTGTCATATGATTCATGAAAATTGTTTTAATGATTATATTCTTAAACAAGAATATAAAAAATTATTTGGAAATAAAAATGAAAATTTTGAAAATCAGAATTTAAATAATTCTTTAAATTGTCCATTTTGTGAAAATAAAATTACAACTGTATTAACAGAATTTAAGATTAATTCAAAAAAAAAATATTTACAATATAAAATTGATATTAAATCAGTTAAAATTGATACTTCCTCACATATAAATTATATGATTCTTCCATTGAGTATTGTTAAATTTACATGTTTTATGAATAAATTAATTATAGCAAGTACTGAAAATGATTTATTAAATATAATTGAATATATTTTTTCAAGTTTGAATCTTAAAATAAATATTATTGATAATACTAAAAAAAATCCAATTACAATACGCGATAATAAAATAAATTGGAAAAATAAAAAAGATAATGATAGAAAATTAGTTATTATTTCAAATCATTCACATTATATTGATTCTATTATAATTTATTATTTATTTAGATGTGGTTTTGTTTCAAGTGATTTTATTAATAAAACTGATATTGGAAGAATTATTGCTACTAAATTAAAATTACTAATTTTCAAAAGAGGTGTTGATACTAATATGGTTGAAAAAATTAAACAATATTTAAATGAACAAAAAAAAATAGCAATTTATCCAGAAGGAGCAATTGCCAATAATGAAACTATGATTAGATTTAGAACTGGAGCATTTTATGTTGGAGAAACTATTTGTCCTATCGTTATTAAATATAATAAAATTATATATGATGACGATTTTAAACAAATGTTATTTAAAATTATAACTCAAAATGAAATTGTTGCTAATGTATACATAAATGATTTTTTTTATCCACCGTTTAATGAACAAAAAATAGAATCTATTAGAGATTTTATGATTGGGATTGGTGGATTTGAAAAATCAAGAGTTTCTAATAAAAATATTAAAGAGTAAATTTGGATAAATTTCAATTATTATTATTTAATATTTTTCTAAAAATATCGGTTGGATTATATAACAAACATCTTTTATAAAAATTTTTTGATAATACACATATTCCAGTTGAATTATTTGTATATCCATAAATATCATTTGTTATTTTTTTATCTAAATTTATAAAACATTGTTCATATAAACCCATATAATTACCACTAAATGATACATTTCCAAAAAGTCAGTTCTTAAAAATTTTTGTGTTCACAAATTTTATATTGTAAATAAATTTGATACTGATGATTTATATATGACAAATGTTAATCATATAAATTGAATTACTTAAAATTATATTATCTTTTTCGTTCATTGATAATGCTATGCCACTTTTTATATCAATAAAATTAAATTTACCTAATTTTTTTATATCGGATTTTTCTGTAATTGTAATTTAACTTATTTACTCCTAAATCTAATTGTAATAATTTATTTGATAATTTATCTGTATTGTTGTCAATAAATTCAATAATTTCATTTTGTTCGGATAATTTATTACCTATTTCAATTGATATATTTTTAACTAAAATATTTTTTTTCCTATTCAATTAAATATTCATCTAATTTATTAGATTTGTCTAATTTATCTGATTCATTCTTTATATTTTTATTGTTTAATTCAATTGACGTATTAGTATCATAAATATAATTAGAATTAATTTTTTCTTTGTTATTTTTATTACAATCAGTCAAATATACAGGTTCTGAATATATTAAATTACACGATTTTTCTGAAAAAGTCATATTTATTACACCTTTGGAGATTTAAAACGCCGATTTTTTATAATAATTTGTATATAAATTATTATAAAAACTACTTAATTTTATTATAAAAATAAAAAAAATTGATTTATTTAAATTTAAATATATACTTATATGACTACTAAAGAAATGAACTTTACTAATATGAATATTAAAGATTTTATTGACTATATTATTTTGTAAATATATAGTGTCTTTTAGTAAGTTAATTTTTGTATTTTTTTCATTAAATTTATTATTGGGGCAATATATATTTTATAATATGTATTTTTATAATATATATTTTATATAAAATTAGCTATATTTTACATTGGAGTTATAAAAAATTGATTTTGATTTATAATAACTATAGTTAACATAGTAATGAATTACAAAAAAAATATATTCCAAAAAAATAATTTGTCATCAACATATGATAATGATTATTCAGATAATGATAATTTATCAGATGAATTAAATAAACTTACAGGTAATTCAAACAAATTCACAACTAGCACAAAACACACTAAATCAGATAAATATAAAGAAAAAACTAATAACACTGAATTAAATAATTTTAATATAATTGATGTTTATAATGGGATAAATGAATTATTTATTTCTAATTATTCAAATTGTAAAATTATTGGTGAAATTATTTCATTTAAAATCACAGATTCAAATGCTTGGATAAATATTAAATCTGATGAATTTCAAATTTTGGGAATATTTTGGAAAATTACCTCAGATTCAAATTATCAAAATCTTAAATTAACTAAACCTGGTAAAAAATTTATATTTGAGGGGAAATTTGGAATTATGAAAAAAAATCTTTCAATTTATCTCAATATTAAATCTATGAATAAATTTGGTAAAGGTGATTATTTAGATATTTATGACCAATATAGAATTAAAATTAAAGAATTAGGATTAGGAGAACCTAAAAAACAATTAGAAATATTTCCATATAATATTGGTATTATTACGGCATTAGGAGGTGCGGCTATTCAAGATATTCTTCAAACATTGAGGTTAGACAAATTTATTGGTAAAATTATTATTTCCAATGCTCTAGTTCAAGGTTATCAGTGTCCAAAATCAATTATCAATTGTATAGAATGGTTTGAAACAAATTATTCTACATCTGAGATAGATATATTGATGATAACACGGGGAGGTGGCGGTTGGGAAGATTTGGTTGGATTTTCTGATTGGGATTTACTTAATAAATTGTCAAATACTAAATTTATTACGTTAAGTGCGGTTGGTCATCAAACAGATAATCAATCAACAGATGAAATTTGTGATCTTAAATTTGCTACTCCATCAATTGGAGCAAAATTTATTGTTGAAACACAATTAAAATATAAATCTTATTTACTCAAATATAAAAATATTTTGGTACTTAAGATTAATGAATATAATAGGTTGAAGAACAAATTTAATAATCATATCGTGTTGAATTATGAAAATATTATTAAAAAATATGATATAAGACTAATTATAATTAAGATAAAAAAATATTCAAATCATATTGGGAATATTTTAATTAAATATAATAATCTTAAAAATATATTCTATTCAAAACTAATGAGTATGAAACCAACTATTATTAGAAAAAATGAATTAACTTCCATTGATGACTTTGTTGATACTGAAACAAATAATGAAATCAAACCCAAAAAAATTGAAATTTATTTTATTGATGGTATGGTTAGGTTAAGTTATAAAATTAGTAAATATGAAAAATATAATTAAGTCTGAATCAAAAAATAAAGATCTTGATGAATTAAATGACCTTGATAATAAATTAGATAAAATAGATATTGATATTGATATCAGAAAACTTTTATTAGAATTGGAAAATATTGGAGGTGAAAAAGATAAAGATGATTTTATTAAAAATTATTCAAGACTTAGAGAACAAATTAAAATAGTTGATTCTGTCCTTAATGATAATAATATTTATAATTATGGGGAATTTGAATCAAAAACAATTAGTGAATTATTTAAAATAATCGAAATAAATGAAAATAAAATTTTTGATTCTGATAATTTAACTATTGGAGAATTAAAATACTTAACTTTTGTTTGTGATGTTTTAGAAAAAAAAATTAACTATGATACCATGAGTATTATGGAAATTAAATAAAAATTGATATTTATTCTTAATGTATTAAATTTTATATATACTTACAATTATTATATAATAAATTCAATATGGACAAATCTAAAATATTAATTATTGATGATTTAAAGTTTTACTGGGATTCTATGAATAATTGTTTAATACCATATGAATTGGTAGAAAATCAAATACAAAATTCAAATTCAAATTTAAATTCAAATTCAGGTAATTATTTAAATCATTCTTTAAATATATACAATCAAACAATAAATAATAATGATTACTCAAATAACAATAAAGACATAGACGAATATACTTATATTAACGAATGGTATATGGATAATTATGATATTGAATTTTGGGAGAATATATTATCAAGACCTTTAGATTCTTATGAAAAAAAATTATTTAATCAAATTTGGGATGAAAATTCACTTAATATTGATATTAAAATGCTTCAAAAAAGTATAATAAAAAATCATTGTTATATCAAAAGTATAACTACAAACCTTGGTAATTGTTTATTTGAATCTTTAGGTTCATTAGATTTAGGTCATAATGATTTGAATGTTAAATCAAGCGTAATGATTAGAAAAAACTTAGCATCATTATTATTGGCTGTGAAAACTGAAATTGGTTTTTTTTCAAATTTACCTAATTCAACACCAGAAGAAATATTTATGAATTACAATGAAATAGAATTTGTAAAAGATTCAAAAACAAAAATGGTTTATATTTATGATTATGATATGATGATTTATGATTTGGTTTCAAACTATTCTTGGACAAGATTACCAACAGAATTTCTACTCATGGCTATTTCAAGAATTTATCAAGTAGAAATATCAATTTATCATAACAAATCAAATTTTGTAAATATAATAAATGTATGGAATAACATATTAAACACTGAATGTATTGAAAAAATTAGATTAGGATTAATTAATGAGGAACATTATTTTCCTCTACTCGAATTACCTGATCATTTAAAATATGATTCAAATGTTATTGATCAAATAATTAAAACAGATATTAAATATGATGATAATATCAAAAAATTTAAAAAATGGTCTAAAGTTATGATGGATTCTATAAATGATACTACAAATAATTATAATACTACAAATAATAATAATACTACAAATAATAACATTACCCACAATGATAATATTGATTTATTGGACAATAATAAATTTGACTCTATGATAATGAAAACAAATAATGAATTAACACCAGAACAACTTAATGATTATAATCAAATTTCTAATTTTGAAGAATTTGAATTAAAGTAAAAATAACAAAAAAATTAATATATGTGAAATAAAGAAAAGTTATTATGAAAACAAAAATATATTATATTGTTATTTTATATTTTTTTTTATTAGATTTATTATAATGAGTAATAATTATAATTCATTAATTGATGAATATGAATTTTTATCAAATTCTTTA